>ERZ1066119.174-NODE-174-length-49870-cov-20.840590_pt1 | contig 49870 bp, 45 predicted proteins | sample MGYA00382766_ERZ1066119 | MGnify/ENA primary metagenome ERZ1066119 (study PRJEB33369, sample SAMEA5778349) | biofilm metagenome | biome: Industrial cooling water; feature: Water cooling tower basin; material: Biofilm | place: United Arab Emirates | collected...
CGTCAACTACGTGACGGCGAGCGCGCGGGACTGAGGCGTGGTAGGAGGGGGCGGGCGCCCGGGCTCGAACTGGTCCTGGGGGACCTCTTCGAGGCGACGTGAGGGGCGCTCGCCACCTCCGCCTCCACAGGCCCGCCACGCCCTGGGCCCGCGCGAAGCCCAGGCGGCGGTGGAGGCGGCCGGAGGCGCCGCCGGGCCGCGAGGCGCCGCCCAGGGGGGGCGGAGCGGATCGCGGTCCATGGCCGGGTCGTCCCCCGCACGAGCGGCAGGTGGGGCGCCCCGGGGACAGGATAGCGGAACGGCCCCTGCTCGGCCACGCCCCGAGGCGCCGGGAGGTCCGTGGCCACGCCGAGCGAGCGCGTCACGGCCCCAGGACGGCGCGGTCGTGGCGCAGGCTCGGGACGCGCCGGCGCGCCTCGGCCACGAGGGCGAGGTCGAGGTCCACGAGCGTCACGCCCGGCGCCTCGCCGCCTTCGGCGGCCACCTCGCCCCAGGGGGCGACGGCCAGCGAGCGCCCCCAGGTGCGCCGGCCGTGGCCGTGGTCGCCGCATTGCGCCGCCGCCAGCACCCAGGCGCCCGTCTCGATGGCCCGGGCGCGCAGGAGCACCTCCCAGTGGGCCCGCCCCGTGGGCACGGTGAAGGCGGCGGGGTTGAGGATCACCTCCGCCCCTGCCTGGGCCAGCGCCCGGTGCAGGTGGGGGAAGCGCAGGTCGTAGCACACCGCGAGGCCCAGGGCGCCCAGCGGGGTGCGGGCCACCACCAGCCGGTCGCCGGGGCGGAAGGCGTCGCTCTCGCGGTGGGACTCGCCGTCGGGCAGGTCCACGTCGAACATGTGGACCTTGTCGTAGCGCGCGGCGACGGCCCCCGCGGGGTCGAGCAGCAGCGAGCGGTTGACGAGCCGGTCGCCGTCGCGCAGGGCCAGCGAGCCCACCGCGATCCAGACGCCCCGCCGCGCGGCCTCCCCGCGCAGGACGCAGAGCACCGGGTCCGCCTCCTCGGCCACGGCCCGCGCCTGCAGCGTCGCGCGCGGGGCGACCATGTTGGTCACCTCAGGCGTGCAGAGCAGGTCCGCCCCCTCGTCCGCCGCGCGCCCGACCAGCGGCAGGAGGCGCCGCAGGCTCTCGGCCGGGTCGTCGGCCGAGGTCATCTGGAGGAGCGCCGCGCGCATCTCAGCCCGCGAGCAGCGGGTCGAGCCCGCCCCGGGCGTCGAGCGCGTGGAGGTCGTCGCAGCCGCCCACGTGGCGCCCGGCGATGAAGACCTGCGGCACCGTTCGCCGCCCCGAGCGCCGCTCCATCTCGGGCCGGCGGGCCGGGTCCGCGACCACGTCGATCTCCGTGAAGGCCACGCCCTTGGCCGCCAGGAGCCTCTTGGCGGCGAAGCAGTAGCCGCAGGTCGGCGACGTGTAGATCTCGACCGGTGCCATGGGGCCTCCTCCTCGGTGCGGGGGTCATCTAGGGCCATTCTTGGGCTGGGGCGAGGGCCGTGCGTGCCCCCGACGCGCTGCGTCCGGGCACCGGACTCGGCGAAGCTCGGATCGGGGCGGGCCCTTCGGCCCAGGTGCGGCGGATCGGCGAGGCGACGGGGGAGGCACCCATGACCGCCTCGGCGGGGCCATCCGCATCCGGGGCGTCGCCCGCCGCGCGGGCGTCCTCGCACAGCCAGGGCGGCCCCGCGGCTCGCCGCGTCGACCGCCGCCGTCATCCGGCCCGGGAGGAGGGTGCCGGCCATGACGGCCGGGCCCTCGCGGCCCAAGCTGCCCGGGCGGAGGGGCCAGGCCCGTAATCCCCGCGGCCACGGCGCGTCCTTGGGGAGAGGTCGGATGCGAGGGGCGATGGTCAGGGCCGAGGGTGGATCGCGCGGCGTGGCCGCGCGTCCGGCGGGCGCGGGCCGGCCGGTCCCCCGCCGTCGCCGCGCCCGGCCGGATCGGCCCTCGCCATGACGGCGGCCGGCCACGCCCCCGGCGACGGCCGGCGCCGCGCCACGCACAGGAGGACAGCGACCGATGACCGACATCGCCAAGGGGCCCCAGGGCGCCGCCGGACGCCTCGCCTCGCGCTTTCCGGCCGCCACCACGATCCTGTTCCTCCTCATCGTGCTGGTGGCGGCGCTGACCTGGGTGATCCCGGCCGGCCGCTTCGACCGCGTCGAGGACCCGGCCGTGGGGCGCGAGGTCGCCGTCGCCGGCACCTACCAGCGCGTCGAGCCAGACCCGCAGGGCCCCAGCGACGTGCTGCTGGCCCCCATCGCCGGCTTCTACGACCCCGAGAGCTACCAGGCCAACGCCGTGGACGTGGCGCTGTTCGTGATCGTGCTCGGCGGCTTCCTCGGCGTGGTCAACGCCACCGGCGCCATAGACGCGGGCATCCGCCGCGCCATGGCCGGGCTCCGGGGGCGCGAGATCTGGATGATCCCGATCCTGATGTCGCTCTTCGCCCTGGGCGGCACCACCTACGGCATGGCCGAGGAGACGCTGGCCTTCTACGGGCTCCTGGTGCCGGTGATGATCGCGGCCGGATACGACGCGGCGACGGCCGCGGCCGTGATCCTGCTCGGCGCCGGCATCGGCACGCTCGGCTCCACCATCAACCCCTTCGCCACGGTGATCGCCTCGAACGCCGCCGGCGTGCCCTTCACCGACGGCCTGGCGCTGCGCCTCGTCATCCTGCTCGGCGGCCTCGCGGTCTGCGCGGCCTTCGTGATGCGCTACGCCGCCCGCGTGCGGCGCGACCCCTCGCGCTCGATCGTGGCCGACCTCGCCGCCGACCACCGCGCCGCCTTCGCCGGCGCCGCCCGGCCCGACGCGCCGCTCGGCCGCACCCAGGCCGTCGTCCTCGTGGTCTTCGCGGCGACCTTCGCGGCGCTGATCTGGGGCGTGTCCTCGCAGGGCTGGTGGATGGCGCAGATGAGCGCCCTGTTCCTCGGCGCGGCGATCCTCGTCGGGATCGTGGCGCGCCTGGGCGAGAAGGGGCTCACCGAGGCCTTCATGGCCGGCGCCCGCGACCTCCTGGGCGTGGCGCTGGTGATCGGGCTGGCGCGCGGCATCGTCGTGGTGATGGAGCGGGGCCGCATCGCCGACACGATTCTGAACGCGGCCGCCGGGCTCGTGGGGGGCCTGCCCGACCTCGCCTTCGTCAACCTGCTGTTCTGGGTCGAGGCGGGCATGAGCGTCTTCGTGCCCTCGTCCTCGGGGCTCGCGGTGCTGTCCATGCCGATCCTGGCGCCGCTCGCCGACTTCGCCGGGGTGGACCGCGCCCTCGTCGTCACCGCCTTCCAGTCCGCCAACGGCCTCGTCAACCTCGTCAACCCCACCTTCGCGGTGGTGATCGGCGGCCTGGCCATCGCGCGGGTGCCCTACGAGCGCTGGCTCGCCTTCGTGTGGCCGCTGCTCCTGATCCTGACGGTCTTCATCTCGGCCGCGCTCAGCGCCGCGGCCCTTCTCTGAGAGGAACCCCTCCATGTCCGCTCCCGAGCTCGGCGTCCATTCCGAGGCCGGCCTGCTGCGGCAGGTGATCGTCTGCCGCCCGGGGCTCGCCCACCGGCGCCTCACGCCGCTCAACTGCGACGAGCTGCTCTTCGACGACGTGTTCTGGGTGAAGCAGGCCATCAGGGACCACCAGGCCTTCGCCGACCTGATGCGCGCCGAGGGCGTCGAGGTGCTCGACGCCAACGACCTCCTGGCCGAGACGCTCGACGTCCCCGCCGGCCGCGCCTTCGTGCTCGACCACCGGGTGACGGTGCAGACGGTCGGGGCGGGGATGCTCGACCCCCTGCGCCTCTGGATGGCGGGCCTGCCGGGCGCCGAGCTCGCGCGGTGGCTGATCGGCGGACTGACGCCGGGCGACCTGCCCTTCAGGCCCGAGGGGCTGTTCGGCGCCTGGCTCGGGACCTCGGGCTTCATCCTGCCGCCGCTGCCCAACATGATCTTCCCGCGCGACAACAGCGCCTGGGTCCATGGCGGCGTGTCGCTCAACCCGATGTTCTGGCCGGCGAGGAAGCCCGAGACGCTGCTCGCCGCCGCCATCTACCGCTTCCACCCCCGCTTCGCCGGCCGCGTCCGCGAGCTGTGGGGCGAGCCCGCGCGCGACCACGGCCCCGTCTCGCTCGAGGGCGGCGACGTCATGCCGGTGGGGCGCGGCACGGTGCTGGCGGGCATGGGCGAGCGGAGCTCGGCCCAGGGCATCGGCCTCCTCGCCCAGGCCCTCTTCGAGCAGGAGGCGGCCGAGCGCGTGGTGGCCTGCCGGCTGCCGCGCACGCGCGCCGCCATGCATCTCGACACCGTGTTCACCTTCTGCGGCGGCGACGTGGTGACGACCTTCAAGGAGGTGGCGGACGGGATCACCTGCTTCGACCTGCGGCCCGGAGGGCGCGGCCGGCCCTTCGAGGTCCGCCAGGACCCGCGCCCCATCTTCGAGGTGGTGGCCGAGATCCTGGGCCACAAGCGGCTCACGCTCGTGCCGACCGGCGGCGGCGACCCGGCCGAGCGCGCGCGCGAGCAGTGGAACGACGGCAACAACGTGGTGGCGCTGCGCCCCGGCGTGATCGTCGCCTACGACCGCAACGACGACACCAACGCCATGCTGCGCCAGGCCGGCATAGACGTGCGCGAGGTGCCGGGGGCCGAGCTGGGGCGCGGCCGAGGGGGCGGCCACTGCATGACCTGCCCCACCATCCGCGACGCGGCCTGAGCAAAGGACACCGCCATGGGCTTCAACCTGCGCAACCGCCACTTCCTGACGCTGCGGGACTTCTCGCCGGCCGAGATCGGCTTCCTGCTGCGGCTCTCGGCCGACCTCAAGGCCGCGAAGTATGCCGGCACCGAGCAGCCCCTGCTGAGGGGCCGCGAGATCGCGCTCATCTTCGAGAAGGATTCGACGCGCACCCGCGTGGGCTTCGAGGTGGCGGCCCACGACCAGGGGGCGCACGTCACCTATCTCGGCCCCACCGGCAGCCACATGGGCCACAAGGAGAGCGTCAAGGACACCGCCCGCGTGCTCGGCCGCGTCTACGACGCCATCGAGTACCGCGGCTTCGGGCAGGACATCGTCGAGGAGCTGGCGCGCCACGCCGGGGTGCCCGTCTACAACGGCCTCACCGACAGCTTCCACCCGACGCAGGTCCTGGCCGACCTCCTGACCATGCAGGAGCACGCCCAGAAGCCTTTGCGCAAGGTCGCCTTCGCCTTCCTGGGCGACGCCGGCAACAACGTGGGCGAGAGCCTGCTGATCGGCGGGGCCAAGATGGGCATGGACGTGCGCCTGGGCGGGCCCAAAGCCTGCTGGCCGTCCAGGGCGGTCATCGAGGAGGCCGAGGGCATCGCCAGGGCGACGGGCGCGCGCGTCACCGTCACCAAGGACGCCGACGAGGCCGCCAGGGGGGCCGACTTCCTCTACACGGACGTGTGGCTGTCCATGGGCGAGCCCGAGGACAAGTGGGCCGAGCGCATCCGGCTGCTCGCGCCCTGGCGCGTGGACGGCGCCATGATGGCCCGCACCGGCAACCCGCGCGCGCGCTTCATGCATTGCCTGCCCGCGTTCCACAACGCCGAGACGGGCGTCGGCCGCGAGATCGCCCAGACGTTCGGGGTGAGCGAGATGGAGGTGACGGAGGAGGTGTTCGAGGGCCCCGCCTCGATCGTCTTCGACCAGGCCGAGAACCGCCTCCACACGATCAAGGCGGTGCTCGTGGCCACGCTCGGGGGCTGAGCGATGCTGGTGGTCGCGGCCTTGGGGGGCAACGCGCTCCTGCGGCGGGGCGAGCCGATGACGGCCGAGGCGCAGCGCGCCAACGCCGCGCGGGCGGCGGCGGCGCTGGCCGGGCTCGTGCGCGACGGGCACGGCCTCGTGGTGACGCACGGCAACGGGCCGCAGGTCGGTCTGCTGGCGCTCCAGGCCGCCGCCGGGCGGCCCGAGGAGGCGCGGCCCCTCGACGTGCTGGGCGCCGAGACCGAGGGCATGATCGGCTACGTCATCGAGCAGGAGCTCGAGAACGCGCTGGGCCATGCCCGCCCGGTGGCGACGCTGCTCACGCAGGTGGTCGTGGACGCCGCCGACCCCGCCTTCGCCCGGCCCACCAAGCCGGTCGGCCCCGGATACCCGGAGGCCGAGGCCCGGGCGCTCGCGCGACGGCGGGGCTGGGCGGTGGCGCCGGACGGCGGGGGCTGGCGCCGCGTCGTCCCCTCGCCGCGCCCGCGCGAGATCCCGGACCTCAAGGCGGTGCGGCTCTTGATCGAGGGCGGCGCGGTGGTGATCTGCGCGGGCGGCGGCGGCATCCCGGTCGCGCGGCGCCCGGACGGCGCGCTTGTCGGCGTCGAGGCGGTGATCGACAAGGACCGCGCCAGCGCGCTCCTGGCGCGGCAGCTCGGCGCCGGCGCGCTCCTGATGCTCACGGACGTCGAGGGCGTCATGGAGGGCTTCGGCACCCCCGCCGCCCGGCTGCTCGCCCGGCTGACCCCCGACGAGGCCGCCGCGCTCGACCTCCCCCCGGGGTCGATGGGCCCCAAGGTAGAGGCGGCGCGCGAGGCCGCCCTGGCCGGGATCCTGGCCGGGATCGGCCGGATGGAGGACGCCGCCGCGATCCTGGCCGGGCGGGCCGGAACCCTGGTCGCGCCAGGCGGGAGCCGGGGCGGCGCCCCCCGGCCCGGGGCGTAATGGCGCGCCGGGCCGCGCGTCCATGGGGACGATGGGGCGCGGCGGAGGGCCGCGCCCGCGAGCGTCACGGAGGTTCCCATGACCGGATCGAGCGGGTGGCGGCTGGCGGTGGTGCCGGTCGGGCTCACCCTGTCGGCGTTCTTCGCCGTCACCTTCCTGCTCTGCGTCCTGGCGGGCCTCGCCCTGGGCGCGCAGGGGATGCGCATGGCGCTCGAGGCGGTGCTGCCGGGCTTCGTCTGGATCAGCGGGACCAGCATCCTGATCGGGCTCGCCTGGGCGCTGATCTACGCCTGGTACGTCGCGCTCGTCGCGGTGCCGATCTACAACGTCGCCCAGCGGCTCTCCGTCCGCGCATGACCAGGGGGGAGCGCATGCGGCCCTTCGCCCGCCGTCCCCGACCCCGCCGCCACGCCGGTCCCGAAGCTTGCCCGTAGGAGATGGAGTCATGTATGCCTTGAGCGTCGCGCCTCCTCCGGGGCGCAGGCCGGAGCGCGCCGCCATGCCGCCGCCCATCAACATGCCGCCCACCATCGAACGCGAGGCCGCGGTGCGCGGGGCCCTGGCCGAGGGGCACGCCCGCATCCGCCGCTTCCTGATCGGGAGGCTGGGCAGCGAGGACGAGGCGGCCGAGGTGCTCCAGGACTTCTCGGTCCGGGCGCTGGCGCATGCCGGCGACCTGCGCGACATCGCGAGCCTACGCGGCTGGCTGAGCCGGCTCCTCGCCAGCGCCGTCGCCGACCACCGGCGCCGCATGGGCCGGCGGCGGCGCCGCGAGTCGCCGCTCGACCCCGAGGGGCCCGAGCCGGCCGCGCCGCCGCCGGACCCCGCGCTCGACCTGCTCGTCTGCGAGTGCCTGCACCTGCTCCTGCCGACCCTGCCCCCGGCCCAGGCCGACCTGATCCATCGCATCGACATCGCGGAGGAGCCGCGCGACCGCGTGGCGGCCGATCTCGGCGTGACGCCCGGCGCCCTGGCGGTGCGGCTCCACCGCGCCCGGCGCGCGCTGCGCGACCGGCTCCTGCAGAAGTGCATGACCTGCCCGTGGCACGGCTTCCTCGACTGCGGCTGCGACGTGGTGGGGCTGGCGCTGCCCCCGCGTGGCGCCGCCCGCGCCGCCGCCGCGCCGCCCGCGTAACGGTCGGCGCCGGCCGGCGTCCTTCCTCCTGGGCGCTCGCGCGTCCCGGACCATCGAGGAGGAGGAGCATGACGACCGACCGCACGGACAAGGCACCATCCGCGTCGGGCGAGCCGCACGGCTGCGGCTGCGGATCGCGCGGCGAGGAGGCGAGGAAGCCCGCAGCGACGGCCGAGGAGGCCAGGCGCGCGCCGGGGCGCGCGGCCGACGCCGCCGCGCCGGCGGAGCCGCGCACGCGCGGCTGCTGCTGAGCCGACGACGCGGCCCCGGCGCCCGGGCGCCGGGGCCTGACGAACCGGGCGGCGATGACGCAGGACGACATGACCACCACGGCGACCCTCGACTTCGACGGCATGGCCGACCGGCTCGGGTTCCTCGGCATCGAGCGCCGGCTCGCGGCCGAGCCCGGCGCCGTCGCCGCCTCCGCCAGCCCCGCCAGCATGAGCGTCAGCGTGACCTTCGACGAGGCGCGCACCGACGTGGCCACGCTGCGCCGCGCGATCCGCGACTGCGGCTTCCGCTGCCGGGGCGAGATGGTCCCCGCCCATGTCCGCGCGACCCCGGCCCCAGGACGCGCCGGGATGGCGACCGCCTCCGGCGCGGCGCCGGGCGGGGGCGCGGGGGGCCACCCGCGCGGCCATGCCGGACCGGCGGCTCCGGGCGCCGACGCCGACGCGACCCTGCACGAGATGGGCCACGGCTCCGGGGACATGGGCGACATGGTGCGCGACATGCGCAACCGGTTCCTCGTGGCGCTCGTCTTCACGATCCCGATCTTCGTCTGGTCCCCCATGGCCGGCCTGTTCGCGCCGCCCGCGCCGCCCTTCGGCCTGCGGTCCGACCTCTGGCTGTTCCTGCTCGCCACCGGGGCCGTGGCCTGGCCGGCCTGGCCCTTCGTGGTCGCCGCCTGGCGGGCGCTCAGGAACGGCATCCTCAACATGGCCGTGCTGGTCGTGCTGTCGGTGGGCACCGGCTACCTGTTCAGCGTGGGCTCGACCTTCCTCTTCCCCGGCGTGCAGTTCTACGAGGCGGCGGCCGTCCTCCTCGTGTTCATCCTGCTCGGCCACTGGCTCGAGATGCGTGCCCGCGCCGGGGCCTCGGCGGCGATCCGTGCGCTCCTCGACCTCGCCCCGCCGATGGCCACCGTGGTCCGCGACGGCCGGGAGGTGGAGGTGCCGACCGCCGAGGTGCGCCAGGGCGAGACGGTGGTGATCCGCCCCGGCAACAAGATCCCCGTGGACGGCGAGGTGACGGAGGGCTCTTCGCTGGTGGACGAGTCCATGCTCACGGGCGAGTCCATGCCCGTCGCCAAGGCGGTGGGCGACCAGGTGATCGGCGCCACCATCAACAAGAGCGGCACCTTCCGCTACACCGCCACCAAGGTCGGCGCCGACACCGCGCTCGCCCAGATCGTCAAGCTCGTGCAGGAGGCGCAGAACTCCAAGGCCCCGGCGCAGCTCCTGGCCGACCGCGCCTCGCAGTGGCTGGTCATGATCGCCATCGTCGTGGGCCTCGCCACCTTCGCCGCCTGGTTCTGGTGGCTCGGCCAGCCGCTCCTGTTCGCGCTGACGCTGACCATCACCGTGTTCGTCATCGCCTGCCCCGACGCGCTGGGGCTGGCCACGCCCATGGCGGTGATGGTGGGCACGGGGCTCGGCGCCATGAACGGCATCCTGTTCAAGAACGCCGGCGCCCTCGAGGACGCGACCAGGCTCGACGTGGTCGTGTTCGACAAGACCGGCACCCTGACCATGGGCCAGCCCAGGGTGGTCGAGGTCGCCGCCGCCCGGGGGACGGACGAGGACGCGGTGCTGGCGGCGGCGGCGGCGGTGGACAAGGGCTCGGACCATCCGCTCGCGCTCGCCATCGTGGAGCGGGCGGCGGGCCTGCCGCTCGGCCCGGTGGAGCGGTTCGAGAACCTCGAGGGCCGGGGCGCCAGGGCCGTGGTCGCGGGGCGGCCCGTGCTGGTCGGCAACCGGCGGCTGATGGACGAGGAGGGCGTGGCCCTGGGCCCGCTCGCGGAGCGCGCCGAGGCCCTCAAGGGCGCCGGCCGCACCGTCGTCCACGTCGCCGAGGCCGGCCGCCTCCTGGGCCTCATCGCCATCGCCGACGCCGTGCGACCCAGCGCGCGCGACGCCGTGACGCGGCTGCGCGAGCGGGGCGTGCAGGTGGCGATGCTGACGGGCGACAACGCCGGCACGGCGGCCCGCATCGCCGGCGAGCTCGGCATCGCCATCGTGCTGGCGGACGTGCTGCCCGGGCAGAAGGCCGACAAGGTCAAGGAGCTCCAGGCCCAGGGCAAGCGCGTGGGCATGGTGGGCGACGGCGTCAACGACGCCCCCGCGCTGACCCAGGCGGACGTGGGCTTCGCCATCGGCGCGGGCACCGACGTGGCCATGGAGAGCGCCGACGTGGTGCTGATGAGGAGCGACCCCTACGACGTGGTGGGGGCGATCGTCCTGTCGCGCGCCACCCTGCGCAAGATGCGCCAGAACCTGTTCTGGGCGGTGGCCTACAACGTGGTGGCCTTTCCGGTGGCGGCGGGCGTGTTCTTTCCCTTCACCATCAGCCCCGAGGTCGCCGCCCTGGCGATGTCGGGCAGCACGGCCCTGGTGGCGGTCAACGCGCTCCTCCTCAAGCGCACGCGGCTCGACGGCATCGCGCGCACGGCCCCGGCGGGCGCCTCCGCCCGGCCGAGCGCGTTGGCGGCCTGAGCGGCCGGTCGGCGTTGCGCCGAGGCGGTCGGCCCCGGGCGGATCCCCGGTCCGGCATCGCCGGCGCGCGCGGCGCGCGCCGGTCGCGATCGCGGCCCGACCCGACCCGCTGACGCGCTGTAATCCGCGGCCGCCTCAAGCGTCCTTCGACCGCAGAACGCCAATCGCCACGGAGGGGCCGCCCGCCGTGGCATCGCCAGGAGGCGATCCGCTCATGACCATCCAGCCTGATGCTCCTCCAACCCTCGCCGCGGGCCACGACGCCGGGACGGACGCCCGCCGCCCGGCGCTCTCCGACAGGGCCGGCGAGGCCCTGCTGCGCCGGTTCCTCGGCGGGATCGTCCGCACCGGCACGCTGCGCCTGCGCCTGCCGAGCGGCCGCTGTGTCGCGATCGGCGGCGGCAGCCCCCAGGTCGGCGTGCGGCTGACCTCGCCGGCCACGGTCTGGCGCCTCCTGACCAACCCCGAGCTGGCGCTCGGAGAGGCCTACATGGACGGCACGCTGGTCATGGAGCAGGGGTCCATCTACGACCTGCTGGCGCTGGCGCTGGCGAACATGGGGGGGGCCAGGGGCCCGGGGCTCATGCGCCTGAACGCCGCGCTGCGCAAGGCGATGCGCCGTTTCGCGCAGCACAACCCGGTCGCCCGCGCCCGCGCCAACGTCGCCCATCACTACGACCTGTCGGACGAGCTCTACGAGCTCTTCCTGGACGGGCAGAGGCAGTATTCCTGCGCCTACTTCACCGCGTCCGACGACACGCTCGACCAGGCGCAGGACAACAAGATCCGGCACATCGCGGCCAAGCTCCTGCTGCGCCCGGGCCAGCGGGTGCTCGACATCGGGTCGGGCTGGGGGGGGCTGGCGATCCGCCTGGCGCAGGACGCTGGGGTCGGCGTCACCGGCCTGACGCTGTCGGCCGAGCAGCACCGGCACGCCACCGACAGGGCGGCCGAGGCCGGGGTGCAGGACCACGTGTCCTTCCACCTGCGCGACTACCGCGAGGAGGAGGGGCGCTACGACCGGATCGTGTCGGTCGGCATGTTCGAGCACGTGGGCGTGCCCCACTACCGCGCCTACTTCGACCGGATCGCCCGGATGCTCGCCGAGGACGGGGTCGCGCTGGTGCACACGATCGGCGCCGCGCACGGCCCCTCGGCGGCGAACCCCTGGATCGCCAAGTACATCTTCCCGGGCGGCTACGTCCCCGCCCTGTCCGAGATCATGCCCGCCATCGAGCGCGCCGGCCTCCACGTCACCGACATCGAGGTGCTGCGGCTGCACTACGCCCGGACGCTGCGCGCCTGGCGCGACCGCTTCATGGCCCGGCGCGAACGCGCCGCCGCGCTCTACGACGACCGCTTCTGCCGGATGTGGGAGTTCTACCTGGCGAGCTGCGAGGCGGCCTTCCGACATTCTGGGCTGGTGGTGTTCCAGATCCAGCTCGCCCGGCGCGTGGACGCGGTGCCGATCACCCGCGACTACATCGCCGCCGCCGAGCGGCCGGCGCGAGGCGCGCTGGCGGAGGCCCTGTCATGACCTGGATCGCCGACAACTGGATCCTGCTGCTGCTGGGCGCGGCCTTCGTGGCGCTGCACCTGTTCGGTCACCGCGGCCACGGCGGCCATGGCCGGGGACGACGCCAGGAACCGACCGGCCATGCCGGGCACGGCGGCGCCTCCCCGCCGGAGGCGCCGGCCGCCGCGCCGGCGGAGGCCGCGCCGGCCCTGGGCGCCGTCTCGGACGAGCCGCCCAAGCCCGAGGCCCCGCCCCACCGCCACTCGTGCTGAGCGGCGCCGCGCAGCGTCCAAGGCTGCAACCACGAGGAGGCAGGACGACCATGGGACCGACCCCGCGACGCCGGCTCGACCTCGCGCGCCTGGCCTGGCTGGCCGCGCTCGCCGCCCTGCTGATGGGCGTGGCCGCGGGCGGCGCGGCGTTCGCGCAGGGCACCCCGGGCTATGCGGTGGCCGGGAGCATCGCCGCCTATCTCGGCGTCCTTCCGGCCGAGGTCGTCGCGGGCCATGCGCCGGGCCACCCGGAGCGAGGGATGCATGGCGGCCCCCCCCGGGGGCGCCACGCCGAGCACCTGGTCGTCGCGCTCTTCGACGACGCCTCCGGCGCCCGGATCGAGGACGCCTCCGTGACCGCCGACGTGACGGGCATGGGCGGCCTGCCCGTGGCGACGATCGAGCTCGACCCGATGCCGGTCGCCGGGGTGGTCACCTACGGCGGATACGTCAGCCTGCCCGGCGCCGACGAGTACTCGATCGACCTTCGGATCAGCAGGCCGGGCGACCCGGCGCTGACCGTCATCACGTTCCCCCTCGACCACCCCGGCCCGTGACCGTCCCGTCGCGGCAGGCCAGAACCGAAAGGACCACTCCCTTGAGCGACATCAGGGCCGCCATCGGCACGCAAGCCCAGCCCGCAGCCCCAGGGCCGCGCCGCGCCTGGCTCGTGGGCGGCGGCATCGGCACGCTGGCCGCCGCCGCCTTCATGATCCGCGACGGCGGGATGCGCGGCGAGGACATCACGATCCTCGAAGCCCTGCCCCTGTTCGGCGGCAGCCTCGACGGGGCGGGCGACGCGGAGCGGGGCTACTCGCTGCGCGGCGGGCGGATGCTGACGTCCGACAACTACGAATGCACCTGGGACCTCTTCAGGACCATCCCGTCGCTGACCAGGCCCGAGGTCTCGGTCCACGACGAGACCATGGTCTTCAACCGGATCTACCGGGCGCACTCGATGGCGCGGCTGGTGGACCGCCGCCGCGCCAGGGTGCCGGTGACCTCCATGGGCTTCTCGATGCGCGACCGCGTCGAGCTGCTCCGCATCAGCAACGCCAGCGAGGAGTCCCTGGCGCGCGACCGGATCACGGACCGGCTGTCGCCCGCGTTCTTCGAGACCGAGTTCTGGTTCATGTGGGCGACCACCTTCGCCTTCCAGCCCTGGCACAGCGCCGTCGAGTTCAGGCGCTACCTGCACCGCTTCATGCTGGAGTTCTCGCGCATCGAGACGCTCGCCGGGGTCAAGCGCACGGTGTTCAACCAGTACGACTCGCTCGTCCGGCCGCTGGTCCGGTGGCTCGAGGCGCGGGGCGTGGCCATGGTCGCGGACTGCCTCGTGACCGACCTCCGGCTGGAGCGGGTGGGCGGCCTCGAGGCCGTGATGGCGATCGCGTGCCGGCGCGGCGGCCGCGACGACGCCATCGCGGTGGGCGCGGACGACCTGGTGTTCGTCCAGAACGGCTCGATGACCGACGCCTCCAGCCTCGGCGCCATGGACCGCGCGCCCGCGAGGCTGGGCAAGGCGGACAGCCAGGGCTGGGCGCTGTGGGAACGGCTCGCCGCCGGCCGGCCCCATCTCGGCAACCCCGCCGCCTTCAACGGCTGCATCGCGCAGTCGGCCTGGCAGTCCTTCACCGTGACCCTGCGCGACCCGGCCTTCTTCGCGGCGATGCAGGGGTTCAGCGGCAACGAGGCGGGCACCGGCGGCCTGGTGACGTTCAAGGACTCGAACTGGCTCCTGTCGGTCGTGCTGCCGCACCAGCCCTACTTCGACGGCCAGCCCGCCGACGCCTGGGTGTTCTGGGGCTATGGGCTCTTCACCGACCGGATCGGCGACTTCGTGGCCAAGCCCATGGACGAGTGCACGGGGGCGGAGATCCTGCACGAGCTGCGCGGCCACCTGCGGCTGGACCCGGAGACGCTGGCCACCGCCAACTGCATCCCCTGCCGGATGCCCTACATCACGTCCATGTTCATGCCGCGCGGCCCGGGGGACAGGCCGCCGCCGGTGCCGCCCGGCACCCGCAACCTGGCCCTCGTGAGCCAGTTCGTGGAGATCCCCGACGACGTGGTGTTCACCGTGGAGTACTCGGTGCGGGCGGCGCAGATGGCGGTCTACGATCTGCTCGGGGTCGCGCGCGAGGTCCCGCCCGTCTCCGCGCACGACAGGTCGCTGCGGGTGCAGCTCGATGCCTTGGTCAAGGCGTTCCGGTGACGCCGCCGCATCCCGGGGCGGCCGCGCCCTCAGCCCTTCGCGCGGCGCGGCCCCAGCCGCCTCTGGAGCCACAGGCAGGGCAGCACCGCCAGAGCCGCGGCGGCGGCCGCCAGGACGAACCCGGCGTCCGGCAGCCAGGCGACGCCGTGCAGCGCCCCGCCCCCCGCCGAGCCGAGCGCGGCGCCGAGGCTCGCCGCCGAGGTCTGCCGGCCCAGCGCCGCTCCCGACCGGCGCCCGGCCCGGCTGGCCGTCCAGAAGGTGAGGACCGGGCCGAGCACCCCTGCGCTCACGGCCACCGCGCCGACCGCGAGCAGCGCCGTGGGGAACGTCCCGGCGAGCGGCACCGCGAGCAGCCCCGCGGCCAGCGCGGCGAACCCGGGCGCGAGGAGCCACCGGGTCGCGCCGGGCGGCACGGGGGGCGAGAAGGTGATCGCCTGCGCCAGAACCATCGCCAGGCTGCAGAGGGTGAACATCGCCGCGACCTGCCACGCCGCCACGTCCAGCTCCATCCCGCCGCGCAGCGACAGGCCCACCTCGAAGGCCGCGACGGCGGCCGCGACCAGCAGCCCCAGGCCGAGCAGGGCCGCCACGGCCCCGTCCCTCGGCCGCGGCCCGTCCGGCGCCGCCGGAGCGCCGCCCGGGGCGCCGGGCGCGCGGGAGGGCAGCGTCAGCGCGACCAGGAGGGCGGCGACCAGCGCCAGCAGCGCCGTGCCGAGGAGAGGATAGGTCAGGGCGCCCGCCCCGCCCCAGGCGGCGGCCTGGAGCCGCGCCAACGCGACCCCGGCGAGCGGGCCGATCAGGAACCCCGACGTGCCCGCGATGGACACCAGGGCCAGCCTGCGGCCGAGCGCGGGGCTTCCCTCGGCTCCGTGGGTGGACCGGTCGGCCGCCGCCGCCAGGGCGACCGGCGTGACCGCCGCCGCGAAGACGCCGCTCGACACGCGCTCGACGTAGAGGATGGCCAGGCTCTCGAAGAGCGCGGAGGCGGCCATGGTGAGGGCGAAGCCCGCCAGGCCGGCGACGAGGACGGGCCGCCGCCCCAGGCGGTCCGACAGCGCCCCCCAGGTCGGCGCGAGGAAGAACAGCGACAGCATGTAGAGGGCGGCCAGCAGCCCGGTGGTCCGGGCGACCTGCCCGGGCGCGGCCTGCTCGCCGAGGAGCCGCTCGACGAGGCCCGGCAGTTGCGGCAAGAGGATGCCGAAGCCCAGCGAGATCGCGAAGACCGCCAGCATCAGGGCGGGCAGGGCCGCCCCGGCGCCCCCGTCCCGGCGGCCCCCGACGCCCCTGCCATCCCAGGCCCGCCGCATCGCGATTCCCCCTCCCGGCCCCAGGCCGCGTGCCCGCGGCCCCCTCTTGCTGACGCCCTTCCCCCGCGCCCGCAAGCGCGCGTCGGCCGGGGCGGGGTGCCGTCGCGCCTTCATGCGATGCGAGCGCCGCCCCTCCGCCGCCCGGCCCCTCCGCGGGCCCACCGGAACCTCCGGGCGCGCGCGCCATTCCACCTCTTGCACCATCCAGCCCGACAGGCGCAGGCTCGAAGCCACCCGGAAGGGGGACATCCATGACATTCAACGACGACATCTTCCTGGTCACCGGCTCCAACGGCCGCATCGGGACCGAGGTGATGCGGGCGCTGCGCCTGCGCTACGACAACGTCGTGGGCTTCGACAGCAAGGCCGAGCAGGACCCGCCCGAGGGCTGCACGCGCATCCCCGTGGACATCACGTCGCAGGCCAGCGTGGACGCGGGGCTCGACGTGCTGCGCGACCATCACGGGCCGCGCGTCGCCTCGGTCATCCACTTGGCCGCCTACTACAGCTTCGAGGGCACCGACGACCCCCGCTACGAGAGCGTGACGGTCAACGGCACGCGGCGGCTGCTCGCCGCCCTCAAGGCGCGCTTCGCGGTCGCGCAGTTCGTGTTCTCGAGCACCATGCTGGTGCACAAGCCCGGCGAGCCCGGCCTCTTCATCGACGAGGACTGGCCCATCGGCCCGACCTGGGCCTACCCCGCCTCCAAGGTCCGCACCGAGGCCGCGATCCGCGAGGAGCGGGGCGAGGTGCCCGTCGTCATGCTGCGCTTCGCCGGGGTCTACGACGACGGCTGCCATTCGCCGCCGCTCGCCCACCAGATGCAGCGCATCTACGAGCGCCAGATCGAGTCCCGGCTCTACTCGGGCTCGCCGTCGCACGGCACGTCCTACGTGCACATGGACGACGTGGTGAACTCGATCATGCACACGGTGGAGCGGCGCGCCGCGCTGCCGCCCGACGCGGCCTACCTGATCGGCGAGCCGGAGGCGCTGAGCTACGACGAGCTGCAGCATAGCTTCGCCCGCCTCATCCACGGCGAGTCCTTCGACACCATCGGCGTGCCCGGCCCGATCGCCAAGATCGGCGCCTGGGCCGAGGACAGGCTCCTGGGGCAGGACCCCTTCATCAAACCCTGGATGATCGACCGCGCCGGCGACCACTACGCGCTCGACGTGAGCCGCGCGAAAAGGGAGCTGCGCTGGGAGCCGGTGAAGTCGCTGCGCGCGACGATCCCCAAGATGGTCGCGGCCCTGAAGGCCGACGACGTGGCGTTCTACCGCGAGAACGGCCTGACGCCGGCCGAATGGATGCTGGCCAACGCGAGGGCCAAGGCGCAGGAGGCAAGCCGATGACCAACGATCACGCCGGGCACGCGCCGGACGCGGCGCCCGCATCGGGTGCTGCGGCCTACACCTGCCCCATGCACCCCGAGGTGCGCCAGGACGGCCCCGGCCGATGCCCGAAATGCGGCATGACGCTGGTGCGCGACGCGGCCGCGGCCGGTCCGGGCACCGCCGCCGCCACGGGGGAGCCCTCCGCCGTGCCCGCGCCGGGTGCTGCGACCTACACCTGCCCGATGCATCCCGAGGTGCGCCAGGACCGGCCCGGCCAGTGCCCGAAATGCGGCATGACGCTGGTGCGCGACACGGCAGCGGCGGCGCCGGGCACCGCCGCCGCGTCTCCCACGCCGGGCGCCGGGGCCTATACCTGCCCCATGCACCCCGAGGTGCGTCAGGACGGCCCGGGCCAGTGCCCCAAGTGCGGCATGACGCTGGTCCGCGACCCGGGCGGGCCGCCGGACGGCAAGGCCCCCACCGCGCGGGCCGAGGCGCCCGTCGGAGCGATGGCCGGCCATGCGGGCCACGCGATGGCGGGCCACTCGATGCCCGGCATGGCCCATGGCGCGCCCGCCGGCGGGACCGGCGACATGATGGGCGACATGCACCGGGCCATGCTGTGGCCGCACTACGTGGCGATCATGATGGGGTTCTGGCTGATCGCCGCGCCCTTCACCCTCGGCTACCTGCGCGAGATGGCGCCCGACCCGTCGCAGCTGCGCGTGATGGCCGAGCGCGGGCTGTCGCCCTTCGCCCACCGCGCCATGCTCATGACGCTGAGCGACGTGGCCAGCGGCGTGCTGGTGGTGATCTTCGGCCTGCTGTCGGCGGACTCGCGCCGCCGCTTCCCTTGGGCGCAGTGGGCCAACGCCTTCGTCGGCGGCTGGCTCCTCCTCGCGCCGCTGGTGTTCTGGACCCCGCTGCCCTCGGCCTACGCCAACGGCACGCTGGTCGGCCTCGTCGTCATCGCGCTCGCGGTGCTGATCCCGATGATGCCCGGCATGAGCATGGAGGGCATGATGGGCAAGCCCGACGTGCCGCCGGAATGGGGCTACGGGCCCGCCACCTTCCTGCAACGCCTGCCGATCGCCGCGCTGGCGCTCTTCGGCCTCCTGATCTCGCGCTACATGGCGGCCTACCAGATGGGCCATATCGACACGGTGTGGGAGCCCTTCTTCCCCGGCACCGACCCGGCCGCCGGGCTCAACGGGACCGAGACCATCATCACCTCGGCCATGTCCAAGGCCTGGCCCGTGGCCGACGCGGGGCTCGGCGGCGTCGTCTACGCGCTCGAGATCGTGATGACCTTCATGGGCGGCAAGGACCGCTGGCGCACGATGCCCTGGATGGTGCTGGCGCTGGCGCTCCTGATCCTGCCGCTGGGCGTGGTCAGCATCTACTTCGTCATCATCCAGCCCATCGACATCGGCACCTGGTGCACGCTGTGCCTGGTCGCGGCGCTGGCCATGGCGATCATGATCCCGCTCTCGATGGACGAGTTCGTCGCCATGGGGCAGTTCCTGGCCTGGTCGCGGCGCAACGGCAAGCCGTTCTGGCGCACCTTCTGGACCGGCGGCGCCATGGAGGGGGGCAGCGACGACCGCTCGCCGGGGGTGCTCGCCAGCCGCGCGGAGATGGTGGCGCAGTCGGTGCGGGGCGTGACGCTGCCGCCGACGCTCCTGGCCTGCATCGCCATCGGCGTGTGGCTCACCTTCACCCGCATGGTCTTCGGCAGCTCGGGCGAGATGGCCAACAGCGACCACCTGACCGGCCTCCTGGTGGTCACCATCACCATCATCGCCTTGGCCGAGGTGACGCGGGCGGTGCGCTTCCTGAACATCCCGGCCGGGCTCTGGCTGATCGCCGCGCCCTGGCTGGTCGAGGGCGCGGGCTCGGCCGCCGCGCAATGGGCGGGCGTCGCCGCCGGGGTGGCGCTGATCGCGCTGTCGCTCCCCAGGGGCTCGGTGCGCAACAGCTATGGGAGGTGGAACATCTATGTCTTCTAGCCGCAATGCCGCGCGCGGCGTCCTGCTGGGCCTGGGCGGCCTGGTGGCGCTGGCCGCCGCCGGCGCCATGGGCGGGCTCGTCGTGCTCTACTCGGGCGTCTTCAACGTCGCCGCCACCGTCGAGGACTCGCCCCCGCTCGCCTGGGCGCTGATCACCGCGCGCGAGGCGTCGGTCGCGCGCCACGCCCGCGACGTCGGCCCGCCGCCGACCGACCCGCCCCCGGACCGCGACAACGGCTTCCGCCTCTATCGCCAGCAATGCGTGATGTGCCACACGCCCGTCGGCCGGACGCCCGAGCCCATGGCCGTGGGGTTCAACCCGCAGGCCCCGTCCTTCGGCCCCGACGCCGACGACATGACGCCCGAGGAGCTGTTCTGGGTGACCAAGAACGGCATCCGCTTCACCGGCATGCCCGCCTGGGGGCCGACCTTCACGGACGCCGAGATCTGGGACATCGTGGCCTTCGTGCAGACGCTGCCGGAGATGACGGCGGCGGACTACGACGCGATGGACGCGCGCATCCCCGAGGCGGGGGCGCCCTGACCCCGCGCGGCATGGGCCCCTTGCGGCGGAGCCGCAGCGGCTTCCCGTGAGCCATGGCTGGGGACGGGGGCTGCGGGCTCTCCTCATCTCCTGCGCGTGGGCATGACTGAGCTGTGCGGCCCGGGCTTGGGGAGTGGCGTGGGGGATGGGCGGCTGGCCCTGGCTGACGGCGGATGGGCTCGAAGCCGCCCATGGCCGGGGTCGGCCGCTCACCGTCCTCCCACCCGGGCGGATGAGCGACGCGCGCGGCGCGCCCGTGCCCCTGGCCGGGCTGCTCCGAGCCAGGCGCGTCCTGGGCGGCACGGGCTGGGACTCGGGCGGGACGCGTGACGAGCCGCAAGGGGCGCGGCCCGCGCATCCCCGCCCGCCGGGGGGCCACCCCAGCCCGCCTCCGCCGGCAGGCCTTCGCTGCCGAGGACAGCCCCCCGGGCCGTCGTCGAGGTGCGGCTCGCCCCAGCCCTACTGATCCCGACCCGCCCGCGCCAGGACGAGCACCCGCACCTCGCTGGCGCCGGCTTCGCGCGCGGCCTCGGCGGCGGCGTGGAGGGTGGCGCCGGAGGCCATGACGTCGTCCACGAGGACCACGGGGCGGCCCTGGAGGCGGGCGGCCTGGCGGCGGTTGGGGCGGATGGCGGCGGCGAGGCTCTGGAAGCGGGCCTCGCGGCCCTGGCCGCCGAGGGAGGCGGTGCGGCGGGGGCGGACGAGGGCGTCGGGGAGCGCCTCGAGGCTGGCGGCGCGGGCGATCCCTTGGGCGAGCAGGGCAGCCTGGTTGTAGCGGCGGCGCAGGAGGCGGGTCCAGTGGAGAGGGACGGGGACGAGGAGCGGGTCGCCGTCGAGCACGCCGCGCCCGGCGCGGGCCATCCAGAGGCCGAGGGGGCGGGCGAGGTCGGGGCGGTCGCCGTGCTTGAGCCGCAGCGCCAGCGCGCGGCCGGTGCCCCGGTAGGCGAGCGCGGCGCGCCCCTTGGCCCAGGGGCGGGGGGTGCGCAGGCAGTCGTCGCAGGCGGCGGGCGCCCCGCCCTGGCCGGGGAGGGGGGCGCCGCAGAGGTCGCAGGCGGCGCCAGTCACGAAGGCGGCCTCGCGCCAGCAGGCGGGGCAGAGGGCGCCGTCCTCCTCCACGGGGGCGGCGCAGGCGACGCAGGCGGGCGGGTAGAGCGCGCGCATGGCGCCGAGGCCGAGGCTGCGGGCGAGGGCGGCGAGGCGGCGCGCGGGTGGGGTGCGGGGCTCGGCCTTGGGGGTGGGGGCGGGCCGGTCGTGCTCTTCGGCCGACCGGTCGGGGGCATGGGCCGGGCGCTCGGGCGCGGGGGGCCAGGGAGCATCAGAGCTCGGTGGCGCCCGGAGCGGACCGCCGTCCGCCCCCCGCCCGGCCCCCGCTGGGCCGGCCGGCCTCTCCGCCGCCGCAAGGGGCCGGGACGCCACGGCAGGGGTGCCCCCCCACGACCAGGCGTCCCCGTGCGGCTTGGCGCGCCTCCGCCCGGCCTCTATCTGCGCCCCATGCGACAGCTCGTCGATCGCCCCGCCCTCCTGCGCCAAAGGCGCCGCGCGCAGGCCCCGTTCCTGCGCGAGGCCGTCGCTCGCGACGCCCATGAGAGGCTCTTGGAAGTTAACAGGACGTTTACGGCGCCGGCCCTCGTGAGCCCCGCCCCGGCGGTCTGGGCGGACCTCCTGCCCGAGGCCCGCGCGGTGCCCGACGACCCCGTCCTGGACTTGGTGCCGGAGGCGCATGACCTCGTGGTCCACGACCTCTGCCTGCACTGGGCCGAGGATCCGGTGGGCCAGCTCGTGCAGTGCGCCCGCGCGCTCAGGCCCGACGGGCTGCTCTTGGCCACGCTGTTCGGGGCGGGCACGCTGGCGCCGCTGCGCCGGGCGCTGCGCGAGGCCGAGGCGGAGGCCACCGGGGGGCTGTCGCCCCGCGCGCTGCCTCTCGCGGACGTGCGCGACCTGGGCGACCTGCTCGGGCGGGCGGGCCTGGCGCTGCCCGTCGCCGACACCCTGCCCTACGACGTGCGCTACGCGGACGCCCTGGCGCTGATGCGCGACCTGCGCGCCATGGGCGAGGGCAACGCCTTGGCCGACCGCCGCCGGAGCCTCGCGCGGCGCGACGTGATCCTGGGAGCGGCCGCGCGGCTCGGGGCGCCCGTGCTGGCGCGCTTCGAGGTCGTGACTCTGACGGGGTGGAAGCCGCACCCGGGCCAGCAGAGGCCCCTGCGGCCCGGGAGCGCGCTGGCCTCCCTCGCGGCCGCCCTGGAAAGGAAGTAAGCCCGGGGGACGATGCTCGCCCCCCGGACCCCCCCCATGCAGAGACGACCCGCCGGACATCCCGCCACGCCGCCGGAGCGGGTGGGCGTCATCCTCGCCAACCTCGGCACGCCTGACGCGACCGACTACCGCTCCATGCGGCGCTACCTGTCGGAGTTCCTGTCGGACCGCCGCGTCGTGGACCTGCCGGCCTGGAAGTGGCAGCCGATCCTCCAGGGGATCATCCTGTCGCGCCGCCCCAGGGCGTCGGGGGCCAACTACGACAAGATCTGGGACAGGGAGAGGAACGAGAGCCCGCTCCTGACCATCACCCGCGCCCAGTCGGACGCCCTGCGCGAGCGCCTGGCGGCGCGCTGGGGCGACCGGGTCCGCGTGGACTTCGCCATGCGCTACGGCAACCCCTCCACGGCCTCCGTGGTCCGCCGCCTCGCCAACGAGGAGGGGTGCCGGCGGATGCTGTTCCTGCCGCTCTACCCGCACTACGCCGGTGCCACCTCGGCCACGGCCGCCGACCGGTTCTTCCGCGCCCTCCAGGCGGAGACGTGGCAGCCGGCGGCCCGCGTCGCCCCCCCCTACTTCGAGGACCCCCTCTGGATCGCGGCGCTCGCGGCCTCGGTGCGCGGGGCCTGGGCGGGGGCCGAGGCGGAGCCGGAGCTGCTGCTCTGCTCGTACCACGGGATGCCCAGGCGGTACCTGCTCCAGGGCGACCCCTACCATTGCCAGTGCCAGAAGACCTCGCGGCTGCTGCGCGAGGCGCTGGGCTGGCCGGAGGCCAAGGTCCGCACGTCCTTCCAGTCGGTCTTCGGCCGCGAGGAATGGCTGCGCCCCTACACCGTGGAGGAGGTGGCGCGGCTCGCGCGCGAGGGGGGGGTGCGGCGGCTCGCCGTGGTGGCGCCCGCCTTCGCGTCCGACTGCGTGGAGACCCTGGAGGAGATCCAGGGCGAGATCCGCGAGAGCTTCCTGCACGCGGGTGGCACGAGCTTCACCTACGTGCCCTGCCTCAACGCGGCCCCCGCCCACATCGACGTCATCGAGGGTGTCGCGCGGCGCGAGCTGGCGGGATGGCTGGACTAGCGCGCTCCGCCCCTGGCCCGGTCCCGGCGAGGCCCGACCTCCTGATCCTGGACTGCGACGGCGTCCTGGTGGACAGCGAGGTCATCTCGGCCGCCGTGCTGGTGGAGCTGGCCGGGGAGGCGGGCGTCGTCTTTGACGCGGCCCACGTCGCCCGCCACTTCCTGGGCCGCTCCTTTCCCACGGTGGCGCGGAGCATCCGCGAGGCCTTCGGCGTCCAGCTCCCCGAGGGCTTCGAGGCCGAGTACCGGCGCCGGCTGCTCGGCCGCTTCGAGCGGGAGCTGCGCCCCACGGCCGGGGCGGAGGCCTTCCTCGCCGCGCTCGCCGTGCCCGCCTGCATCGCCACGTCCTCCTCGCCCCCGCGCGCCGCCCGCTCGCTCGCTGTCACGGGGCTGGACCGCTTCAGCCTGCGCGTGTTCACCGCCTCCGAGGTGGAGCGCGGCAAGCCCGCGCCCGACCTCTTCCTCCACGCCGCCCAGGCGATGGGCGCGGAGCCCGCGCGCTGCCTGGTGGTCGAGGACTCGCGGCCCGGGGTGGAGGCGGCGCGGGCCGCCGGCATGGCGGTGGCGCTCTTCACCGGGGGATCGCACCGCGTGCCACCCTTTGACACCGGGGGGTCGGTCGGGGCATTCGGGGATTGGCCCGCGCTGTCGCGCGCCTTCCGCCTGTCCTCGGACCCGTGACCAGCCCCCGCTTCACGCCCCCGCCCACGCGCCTCGACGACGCCGCCCGCGCGGGCTGGCTCTACTACGTCGCCGGCAACACCCAGGACGAGATCGCCAGCAAGATGGGCGTGTCGCGCCAGACGGCGCAGCGGCTGGTGGCCATGGCCGTGGCCGAGCGGCTGGTCAAGGTGCGGCTCGACCATCCCATCGGGCGCTGCATGGACCTCGCGGCCGCGCTCCGCGACCGCTGGGGCCTGGGGGAGGCCGAGGTGGTCCCCTCCGACCCCGACGCCCCGGACCTGCTCGCCGGCGTGGCCGGCGCCGCCGCCGCGCTCCTTGAGCGCACCTTGCGCGCGGCCGATCCCCGCGTGGTGGCCTTGGGCACGGGGCGCGCGCTCAAGGCCACCGTGGAGGCCACGGCGCGCATGGACTGTCCCCAGCACCGCATCGTGAGCCTGCTCGGCAACATGATGGCCGACGGCCAGGCCACCCCCTACAACGCCGTCATCCGGCTCGCCGACCGGGTGGGGGCGCGCCAGTACCCCTCGCCGCTGCCGGTCCTGGCGCGGGACGCCGCCGAGGTGCGGGCCCTGCACGCCCAAGAGGCGGTGCGCCACATCCTCGCGCTCTGCCGGGAGGCGGACCTGACGCTGGTGGGGATCGGCCAGATCGGGCCGCTCGCCCCCATCACGGTGGACGGCTTCATGAGCCCCGAGGAGGCCGAGGCCCTGCGCCGGGCCGGCGCGGCGGGCGAGATCACCTCCTGGGTCTACGACCGCGGGGGTCGCGTCATGGCCTGCGCCCACAACGACCGCGTGGGCTCCGCGCCCCTCGCCGGGCCCCTGCCCGCCGGCGCGCGCCCCGTGGTCGCCGTGGCCGCGGGCGAGGCCAAGCTGGGCGCCCTGCGCGCCGCGCTCGACGGGCGGCTCGTCAACGGGGTGGTCACCACGGAGGCCATGGCCGAGAGGCTGCTCGGGGCCTGAGCGCCCCCAATGTTTCACGTGAAACATTCCGGGACGGCCCGGCGCGGCCCCTTGATCGGCCCCGCCTCCCGGGTCCACCCTGAGCCCCGCAGCAGGGAGGCGGCCATGCCAAAGGGGAACTGGACGGAGCGCGAGAGGCGGCTCGGCATGGACCGCGCCATCACGCGGCGAGACTTCCTGGACGGCGTGGCGCTCGCGGTCGGCGCCGCCGCGGTCGGCCGGCCCGCCTTCGCCCAGGGCGCCTCGGCCGAGCGCTCCCAGCGCCCCTCCACGCGCGTGGGGCTCCAGGGCCAGACGGACCGCTCGGCCCTGGTCATGCACGGGGTGCGCGACGGCACCTACTGGGCGGAGGCCGGAGAGCCAGTCGCCACGGGCGAGGCCTACGACCTCGTGGTGGTCGGCGCCGGCCTCTCGGGGCTCGCGGCGGCCGTGCTGTGGCGCCAGCGCGTGCCAGGCGCCCGCGTGCTGATCCTGGACGCGCAGGAGGACTTCGGCGGCCACGCCAAGCGCAACGAGTTCTTTCCCGCCTCGGGGGGCCGCCTCATCGGCTACGGCGGCTCGCAGTCGCTCCAGACGCCGTCCTACTTCTCCCCGGCCGTGCTCCGGCTCCTCGCCGACGTGGGCGTGGACTGGAAGGCCTTCGAGACCTACTACGACCAGGCCTGGTCGGAGGACCGGGGCCTCTCGGGCGCCGTCTTCTTCGACGCGGCCGAGTGGGGGCGCGACGTGCTCGTGGTGCGCGACACCGAGACCACCGAAGGATGGGTGCGCCGGACGCCGCTGAACCCCCAGGCCCAGGCCGACCTCATCGAGCTCATCGACGCGCCCCGCGACTACCTCTCGGGGCTCACGCGCGAGGAGAAGCTCCAGAGGCTGTCGGAGATCACCTACGCCGAGTTCCTCACGGACGTGGCGGGCTACGACCCCGAGCTGGTCAGGTACTTCCAGAACTCCACGGCCGGCTACTTCGGCGTCGGGATAGACGCCACCACGGCCATGGACGCGCGCAACAACTGGAACCCGGGCTTCGACGGCATGGACCTCGGCGACGAGGTCCCGCGCTGGTCCTCGCCCTCCGGGCGGCTGGCGCTCACGGACCCCGACGCCTACATCTACCACTTCCCGGACGGCAACGCGGGCGTGGCCCGCGCCTTCCTGCGCGCGCTCATCCCCGAGGCGCTGCCGGGGAGCACCATGGAGGACCTGGTGCTGGCGGACGTGGACTACGGCCGCCTGGACCTCGCCGCCAGCGAGGTGCGCCTGCGCCTGTCCTCGACGGCCGTGCGCCTGGCCCATGACGGCGACCCGGCCACGGCCGCCTCCGTGACCGTGACCTACGCCGACCCGGGCGGCCAGCCCCGCACCGTCACCGCCGGCCACGTCGTGCTGGCCGCCTGGCACCGCGTCGTGCCCTACCTGACCGACGAGATCCCCCCCGAGCAGGTCGCCGCCCTCAACGACCAGCAGAAGGTGCCGCTGCTCTACACCAACGTGCAGCTGCGCGACTGGCGGGCCTTGGACGCCCTCAAGATCGACGGGGCGCGCGCGCGCGGCAACTTCTGGTCGGGCTTCGAGATCGACTTCCCCGTCAGCATCGGCGCCTACCGCTTCGCCCAGACGCCCGACGACCCGGTCGTTCTGCACCTCTCCAAGGTGCTGACCGCGCCGGGCCTGTCGTCGCGCGAGCAGGCGCTGGAGGGCAAGCGGCAGCTCATGGGTCTGAGCTTCGAGGACCTGGAGTTCTCGGTCCGCGACCTCCTGGACCGGGCGCTCGCGGGCTCGGGCTTCGACGCGGCGCGCGACGTGGAGGCCATCACGGTCAACCGCTGGAGCCACGGCTACGCCTACGAATACATGCGCCCCTGGGATGCCTTCTGGCCGGACGGCCCCCTGCCGATCGAGACGGCCCGCAAGGGCTGGGGGCGCGTGGCCATAGCCGGGGCGGACTCGGGCGCCTACGCCTACGCCCACTCGGCCATGGACCAGGCGGTGCGCGCCGTGCGCGAGCTGCTGGGCGCCCCGGACGACGCGCCGGCCTTCAGCACCTTCCCGGGGCCGCCCTTGGACCGCATCGGGCTCTGACCGCCCGGCGTCCCGGCGCCTTCCCCCCAGGCGCCGTGTCCCTGCGCGCCGGAGCGTCTTGGGCGCCCCCCTGGCCAGGGGTGTCGCCGCGACGCGGCGTGAGTCTTCGCTTGACAGGCCCGGGGGAGGCGGGAGTATTTGCCCACTACCTAGGCAATTGCCCGAACGGGCAAAGGGAGGACTTCCATGACCGCCACGACCCGTGCCCTCCTCGGGGCGACGGCGCTGTGCGCACTCGGCTGGGCCGCCGCCGCGCAGCAGACCACCCTCACCATCGCCACGGTCAACAACGGCGACATGGTGCGGATGCAGGGCCTCACGGACGACTTCACGTCCCAGAACCCCGACATCGCGCTGGAATGGGTGACGCTCGAGGAGAACGTGCTGCGCCAGAACGTCACCACCGACATCGCCACGGGCGGCGGCCAGTACGACGTCATCACCATCGGCACCTACGAGGTCCCGATCTGGGCGCGGCAGGGCTGGCTCGTGCCGCTCGACCTCGGGGCCGAGTTCGACGTGGACGACCTCTTGCCGCCGATCCGCGCGGGCCTGTCGGTGGACGGCACGCTCTACGCCTCGCCCTTCTACGGCGAGTCGTCCTTCGTCATGTACCGCCGCGACCTTGCGGAGGCCGCCGGCGTCACCATCCCCGACAGCCCCACCTGGGCCGACATCAAGGCCGCCGCCGCGGCCATGCACGACCCCGACAACGGCGTCTACGGCATCTGCCTGCGCGGCAAGGCCGGCTGGGGCGAGAACATGGCCTTCCTGACGACCATGGCCAACAGCTACGGCGCCCGCTGGTTCGACGAGACCTGGCAGCCCCAGTTCGACACCGAGCAGTGGCGCGCGGCCATCACCGACTACCTCGACCTGATGACCAACTACGGCCCGCCTGGCGCCTCCTCCAACGGCTTCAACGAGAACCTGACGCTGTTCCAGCAGGGCTCCTGCGGCATGTGGATCGACGCCACCGTCGCCGGCTCCTTCGTGACCGACCCCAACAACTCTACGGTCGCCGACTCTGTGGGCTTCGCGCTGGCGCCCGACAACGGGCTGGGCAAGCGGGCCAACTGGCTCTGGGCCTGGTCGCTCGCCATCCCGGCCTCCTCGGACGCGCAGGACGCGGCCAAGACCTTTATCGCCTGGGCCACGGGCAAGGGCTACACGGACCTCGTAGCCGCCCAGGACGGCATCGCCAACGTGCCGCCCGGCACCCGGACCTCGCTGTACGAGAACCCCGAGTACCTGGCCGCCGCGCCCTTCGCGCAGATGACCATCGACTCGATCAACGCGGCCGACCCCAACAACCCCACCGTGGACCCCGTGCCCTACACCGGCGTCCAGTTCGTCGCCATCCCCGAGTTCCAGGGGCTCGGCACGGCCGTGGGGCAGGTGTTCTCGGACGCGCTCGCGGGCAACAAGACCGTGGACGAGGCGCTGGCGGAGGCCCAAGCGATCGCGACGCAGACCATGACCGAAGCGGGCTACATCAAGTAGAGAAGACGGGGGGGCAAGCGTGCCCCCCCCACGCCCCCCCCCGCGCACGGGAACCCCCAGATGTCGACCCAAGCCTCGCGCTCCGCCGCGCGCGTCATGCTCGCCCCGGCGGTCGTCGTCCTCCTCGTCTGGATGATCGTGCCGCTGGCGATGACGCTGTGGTTCTCGGTCCAGCGCTACAACCTCCTGCGCCCCGAAGACTCGGGCTTCATCTGGTTCCAGAACTACGCCAACTTCGTCGCCACCCCCGCCTTCTGGCTGGCCATCCTCAACACGCTCCTTCTGGTGCTGGGCGTGCTCGCCATCACGGTCGTCGGCGGCATCCTCATCGCGCTCCTGATCGACCGGCCCATCTGGGGCCAGGGGCCGGTGCGCATCCTGGTCATCTCGCCCTTCTTCATCATGCCCCCCGTGGCGGCGCTGATCTGGAAGAACATGTTCATGAACCCCACCAACGGCCTCTTCGCCGCTGGGTTCAGGGCGGTCGGGCTCCAGCCCGTGGAGTGGCTCCAGGACTGGCCGCTCGTGTCCGTCATCCTCATCGTCGCCTGGCAGTGGCTGCCCTTCGCCACCCTCATCCTGCTCACCGCGCTGCAGTCGCTCAGCTCCGAGCAGCTGGAGGCCGCCGAGATGGACGGGGCGCCCCCCCTCAAGCGGTTCTGGTACATCACCCTGCCCCACCTCGCGCGCGCCATCACCGTCGTCGTCCTCATCCAAACCATCTTCCTGCTCGGCATCCTGGTGGAGATCCTGGTCACCACCAACGGCGGCCCGGGCAACGAGAGCACCACGCTCACCTACCTCGTCTACTTCGAGGCCATCCTCGACACCGACGCGGGCACCGCCGCGGCCGGGGGGGTCGTCGCCGTCATCCTCGCCAACATCGTCGCCGTCTTCCTGATGCGCGCGATCGGCAAGAACCTGGACGCCTGAGCATGGCCCGCGCCGTCAGCACCCAACGCAAGGCCCTCAACACCGCGCTCGCCTGGGGCGTGGCGCTGCTGATCGCCTTTCCGATCATCTGGACCGTGCTCACCTCCTTCAAGCCCGAGGCCCAGGCCGTCGCCCGGCCGCCCATCTGGCTCGGCTTCGACTGGACCTTGCGCAACTACGCGGACGTCGAGAGGCAGCGCGACTACTTCGACTACTTCTGGAACTCGGTCATCATCGCGCTCGGCTCCACGGCGCTGGGCCTCCTCATCGCCATCCCCGCCGCCTGGAGCATGGCCTTCGTGCCAGGCCGCAGGACGCGCGACCTGCTCATGTGGATGCTGTCCACCAAGATGATGCCCGGCGTGGCCGTCCTGGTGCCCATCTACCTCCTCTTCATCTGGACGGGCCTGCTCGACACCCGCTTCGGCCTGGTGGTCGTCATCATGCTCATCAACCTGCCCATCATCGTCTGGATGCTCTACACCTACTTCAAGGAGATCCCCGCCGAGATCCTGGAGGCGGCGCGCATGGACGGCGCCTCCCTGTCGAGCGAGATCCTCTACGTGCTCACCCCCATGGCCATCCCCGGCATCGCCTCCACGGTGCTCCTCAACATCATCCTGGCCTGGAACGAATCCTTCTGGACCATCGTGCTGACCACCACGGACGCCGCCCCCCTCACCAAGTTCATCTCCGGCTTCTCCTCGCCCCAGGGGCTCTTCTACGCCAAGCTCTCGGCCGCCTCGACCATGGCCATCGCGCCGATCCTCGTCATGGGATGGTTCTCCCAGAGGCAGCTGGTGCGCGGCCTGACCTTCGGGGCCGTGAAATGACCCTCGCACGCCGATCCCTAACGCCGCCTTGCGGCACCGCGCGGTCCCCCCGCCCCCCACGCAACGCCACCCCCGCGACCTAGGAGCCAGTCATGGGACAGATCACCCTGGAGCGGGTCGAGAAGCGCTTCGGCGAGGTCAGCGTCATCCCGCCCCTCGACCTCTCGGTCGAGGACGGCTCGTTCGTCGTCTTCGTCGGCCCCTCGGGCTGCGGCAAGTCAACGCTCCTGCGCCTCATCGCGGGCCTGGAGGACGCCTCGGCCGGCCGCATCCTGATCGACGGGGCGGACGCCACGCGCCTCGGCCCCGCGAGCCGCGGCCTCGCCATGGTGTTCCAGAGCTACGCGCTCTACCCGCACATGTCGGTGCGCAACAACATCGCCTTCCCCATGAGGATGGCCGGGTTGCCCAAGGCCGAGCAGGACCGCCGCATCGAGGCCGCCGCCCGCGCGCTCAACCTCACCAACTACCTCGACAGGCGGCCCGGCCAGCTCTCGGGCGGGCAGCGCCAGCGCGTGGCCATCGGGCGCGCCATCGTGCGCGAGCCCAAGGCCTTCCTGTTCGACGAGCCGCTGTCCAACCTCGACGCCGCCCTGCGCGTGGGGATGCGGCTGGAGATCGGCGAGCTGCACCAGAGGCTCAAGACCACCATGATCTACGTCACCCACGACCAGGTGGAGGCCATGACCATGGCCGACACCATCGTGGTGCTCAACGCGGGCCGCATCGAGCAGGTGGGCACGCCTCTCGAGCTCTACCGCTCCCCGCGCAACCTGTTCGTGGCCGGCTTCATAGGATCGCCCCGCATGAACCTCATCCCCGACGGCCGGGGCGGCACCATGGGCATCCGCCCCGAGCACCTGGCCCTGTCCCGCGCCTCGGGCGAGTGGGGGGGCACGGTGGGCGTCTCCGAGCACCTCGGCTCCGACACCTTCCTGCGCGTCCACGTGCCCTCGCTGCCCCAGCCCCTCACGGTGCGGGCGGACGGCGAGGTGGCCGTGTCCCCCGGCGACGCGGTGTTCCTCACCCCCGACCCCGCGCGCCTGCACCGCTTCGGCGCCGACGGGCTGAGGCTGCCATGACGGGCCGTCTCCGGGGCAAGGTGGCGCTCGTCACCGGCGGGGCGCGCGGCATCGGGCTCGCCTTCGCCGAAGGCTACGCGCGCGAGGGGGCGCGGGTGGCCATCGCCGACCTGCGCGGCGCCGAGGAGGCCGCGAGGGGCATCGAGGGCGCCCTGGGCGTCGCCATGGACGTGACCGACCAGGCGAGCATCGAGGCGGCCGTGGCCCGGGTGGACGCCTGGGGCGGCGGCATCGACGTGCTGCTCAACAACGCCGCCGTCTTCGACCTCGCCCCCATCGTCGAGATCACGCGCGAGAGCTACGGGCGCGTCTTCGACGTCAACGTGGCCGGAACCCTCTTCCCGCTCCAGGCGGTGGCCAAGGTCATGATCGCCCGCGCGCGGGGCGGGCGCATCATCAACATGGCCTCCCAGGCGGGGCGGCGGGGCGAGGCGCTGGTCGCCGTCTACTGCGCCAGCAAGGCGGCCGTGATCTCGCTCACCCAGAGCGCCGGGCTCGACCTCATCCGGCACCGCATCAACGTCAACGGCATCGCGCCGGGCGTGGTGGACACGCCCATGTGGGACGAGGTGGACGCGATGTTCGCCCGCGCCGAAGGCAAGCCGCTGGGGCAGAAGAAGCGCGAGGTGGGGGAGGCGGTGCCCTACGGGCGCATGGGGCGGCCCGAGGACCTCGTGGGCATGGCGATCTTCCTGGCCTCGGACGAGAGCGAGTACGTCGTGGCCCAGACCTACAACGTGGACGGCGGGCAGTGGATGAGCTGAAGGCGGGGGGCCTGCAGGCCCCCGGACCCCCGCGAACGGGAGTGACCATGCCGATCGAGCTGAACGACGGCGCCCTGGGCCGCCTGCCCGCGGGCGTCCAAGGCCCCGCCTACGACCGCTCGGCGCTGGCGCCGGGCATCGTCCACCTGGGCGTCGGCAACTTCCACCGCGCCCACATGGGCGTGTACCTCGACGCGCTCTTCGGCCGGGGGCGCGACCAGGCCTTCGCCATCACCGGCGCGGGCGTGCGCGCCGCCGACGCCGCCATGCGCGAGCGCCTGAGCGCCCAGGACTTCCTGACCACGGTGGTGGAGCTGGACCCCTCGGGCCTGTCGGCCCGCGTGACGGGCGGGATGGTGGGCTTCGCCGCCGTGGAGGCGGAGGCCACGGTCGCCGCCATGGCCGACCCGCGCACGCGGATCGTGTCGCTGACCGTGACGGAGGGCGGCTGGTTCGTGGACGCCGAGACGGACGGCCTGGCCGCCGACCACCCCGACATCCGGGCCGACGCCGCCGCCCAGGACGCCCCCCGCACCGCCTTCGGCATGATCCTCCTGGCCCTGCGCCGGCGGCGGGCGGCGGGGGTCGCGCCCTTCACGGTGCTGTCCTGCGACAACCTGCCCCACAACGGCGCGGTGGCGCGGCGCACCGTGGCAGGGCTGGCGCGGCTCCAGGACGGGGGCCTCGCGGACTGGGTGGAGGCCGAGGTGGCCTTTCCCGACAGCATGGTGGACTGCATCACGCCGGCCACCTCGGAGCGCGAGAGGGCGCTGGTGCGCGACCGCTTCGGGATCGTGGACCGGGCCCCCGTGGTCTGCGAGCCCTTCCGGCAGTGGGTGCTGGAGGACCGCTTCGGCCCGCTGGGGCGGCCCGCGCTGGAGGAGGTGGGGGCCGAGTTCGTGCCCCACGTGGCGCCCTACGAGCTGATGAAGCTGCGCATCCTCAACGGCGGCCACGCGGCCATCGCCTACGCGGGCGCGCTGCTGGGCCACCACTTCGTCCACGACGCCATGGCCGACCGGCGGGTCGCCGCTTGGCTCGACGCGCTCACGCGGCGCGAGATCCAGCCGACGCTGCGGCCCATCGCGGGCGTCTCCTACGACGCCTACCGGGCGCTGATCGCGCGGCGCTTCGCCAACCCCGAGGTGGGCGACACGATCCCGCGCCTCGCCCTCGACGGCTCCAACCGGCAGCCCAAGTTCATCCTGCCCACGGTCCGCGACCGCCTCGCGGCCGGCGCCGGCGTGGAGGGGCTCGCGCTCGAGGTGGCCCTCTGGGCGCGCTATTGCGCCGGCACCGACGAGAGCGGCAGGGCCATCGCGCCCAACGACGACCACGCCGCCGACCTCAAGGCCCGCGCGCTCCGCGCCCGTGGCGGCGAGCCCGCCGCCTTCCTCTCCAACGCGCGCGTCTTCGGCGACCTCGGGGCCGACCTGCGCTTCGCGGGGGCCTTCGGCGCGGCGCTCGCGGCCCTGTGGGGGGGCGGGGTGGAGCGGACGCTGGCGGCCTACGCGGGGGGGTAGGCGCCCCTACCGGACGCGCGCGTTGCGCGCGGCCACCAGCCGCAGGCGAAGGGCGTTCAGCGTGATGAACCCCTGGGCGTCCGTCTGGTCGTAGGCGCCCGCGTCCTCCTCGAAGGTCACGTGCCTCTCGCTGTAGAGCGAGTGCCGCGACCGGCGGGCGACGGTGCGCGCGGAGCCCTTGAAGAGGCGCACCCGCACGGTGCCCGAGACGTGCTCCTGCGTCCGGTCCATGAGGGCCTGGAGGGCCTCGCGCTCGGGGCTGAACCAGAAGCCGTTGTAGATCAGCTCCGCGTAGCGCGGCATGAGCGAGTCCTTGAGGTGGCCGCTCCCCGCGTCGAGCGTGATCTGCTCGATGCCCCGATGCGCCTCCAGGAGGATCGTGCCGCCCGGGGTCTCGTAGGCGCCGCGGCTCTTCATGCCCACGAAGCGGTTCTCCACGAGGTCGAGCCGGCCCACGCCGTGGCGCGCGCCCCTCTCGTTGAGGCGCGTGAGGAGCGTGGCGGGCGACAGGGCCTCGCCGTCGAGCGCCACGGCGTCGCCGCGCTCGAAGGTGACCTCGACGTCCTCGGGCGCGTCGGGCGCCTCGCGGGGGTCCACGGTGCGCTGCCAGACGTAGGCAGGCGGCTCCACCCCCGGGTCCTCCAGCACCTTGCCCTCCGAGGAGGTGTGCAGGAGGTTGGCGTCCACCGAGAAGGGGGCTTCGCCGCGCCTGTCCTTGGCGATGGGAATCTGGTTCGCCTCCGCGAACTCGAGGAGCCTCGTGCGGCTCGTCAGGTCCCACAGCCGCCAGGGCGCGATCACCCGGAGCGCGGGGTCGAGCGCCGCCACGCCCAGCTCGAAGCGCACCTGGTCGTTGCCCTTGCCGGTCGCCCCATGCGCCACCGCGTCCGCGCCGACCTCGCGCGCGATCCCGGCCAGGCGCTTGGCGATCAGGGGCCGCGCGATGCTGGTGCCGAGCAGGTAGAGCCCCTCGTAGAGCGCGTTGGCGCGGAACATGGGGAAGACGAAGTCGCGCACGAACTCCTCGCGCAGGTCCTCGATGCGGATGTTCTCCGGCTTGATGCCCAGCAGCTCCGCCTTGCGCCGCGCGGGCTCCAGCTCCTCGCCCTGGCCCAGGTCGGCGGTGAAGGTCACGACCTCGCAGCCGTACTCGGTCTGGAGCCACTTGAGGATGATCGAGGTGTCGAGCCCCCCCGAATAGGCCAGCACCACCTTGCGCGGCGTCGCGGTCGCCCCTGCCATGTCGTCCCCCCTCCGTGGCGCCCCCGGGTAGCCCGGGCGGCCGGGGCCGGCAAGGTCAGCGCAGCGCCGCGCGCAGCCAGCCGAGGCGGGCGGGGGGCACGAGGCCGAGGTTGTAGACGTTGAGGCCGGTGGCCAGCCCCTCCGTGGCCCGGACGCGGGCGGCGAGGTCGGCGGCGTCCCTGACGGTCGGATGGAAGAGCTGGAAGCCCGCCACGACCTCCGGGACCAGCGCGCGCCAGGGCGCCAGGAGGGCCGGGATGGCGGCGGGGCCCTGCGTGTAGGCGCAGAAGAGGGCGCCGTCGAGATGGGGAGCGCAGAGGGCGGGCTCCACGCCGCTTTGCCAGGAGCCCTCCCAGTCTATGAGCAGCAGGCGCGTGGGGGCGGGGCAGGCGGCGCGCAGCTCGGCGAGCAGCCCCGCCACCTGGCGCGGGCGCCAGCGGAGGAAGGCGTGCAGCGCGGGGCGGTCCGCGAAGGCGCCCGCGTGGAGGGGGCGGGCGGGGGGCGGCAGCTCGGCGGCGAAGGCCGCGTCGAGGAGGGCCCGGGCGTCCTGGCGGGCCTCCTCGAAGGGCGCGCCGTCGCGGCGGGCGGCGGACTCGCAGTGGGCGCAGAAGCAGAGGCCGAGGAGGAAGGCGTCCTCCGGGCGCGAGGGGAGGCCGTCCTTCTCGTGGTGGAAGCCGTGCGCGAAGCCCATGAAGTCGGGGGTCTCGACCTCGATGCGGTCCACGCCGAGGGCGGCGATCTCGGCCACGAGGCCCGTGGCATAGCCGCGGGCGGCCGGAGAGGAGGGGCAGAGGGCGTAGAGGTTGGGGTCGCCGTGGGCCGTGCGGGTGACGTGGTCGGGGTGCAGGGTGCCCAGGCGGGTGTTGTGCAGGCAGACGGTCCAGGCGGAGACCCTGGCGCCGCCCCGGTCGCGGCGGTCCAGCAGGGCGGCCATCATGTCGCCGTCCTCGGTGACGGAGCGGGCCTGGAGGGGACGGATGAGCTCTCCCTCCCAGCGGCGGGCGTCGAGGCGCCAGTAGACCGTGCCGTCCTCGGGGAAGTAGACGCGGCGACGCGGGTTGCCGGGCTGCAGGAACCGGCCGGCGTGGTAGGAGGCGGCCAGCGACGTCATCGTGGCGCCCGCGTCGCCCATGCGGGCCAGGGCCTCGTCCACGCCGATGTCGGCCAGGTCCCAGGGGTAGGCCCAGACCGAGACCTCGGCGGGGACGCCTCTCACAGGATGCGGCCCGCGACGACCACCCCGCGCGCCGCGAGGCGCCGGGGATGCGTGACCGTCTCGCCCACGGCGTCGGTGAGGGCGATGGGGCGGTCCTCCAGGGCGAGGAGGCTGAGGTCGCCCGCCGCCCCGACCCGGAGGCCGCCGAGGTCCGGGCGGCGCAGCGCGGCGGCGGGCCGGGCGGTGGCGCGCTCGACGACCTCCTCCAGCGACAGGCCCAGGGCGAGGAACTTGGTCATGGTCACGAGCAGGTCGAAGGCCGGCCCGTCGAGGCACATGGCGTGGACGTCCGAGGAGATCGTGTCCGGCAGGAAGCCCTGGGCGAGCATGGTGCGGCCCGTGGCGAAGGCGAAGGAGCCCATGCCGTGGCCCACGTCGAAGAGGACGCCGCGCCGGCGGGCCTCCAGGACGGCCTCGCGCACGCGCCCGTCGGCCATCATGGGCGCGTTGGGGAAGGGGCGGAAGCAGTGGGTGAGGATGTCGCCGGGGCGCAGGCGGGCGACCACGGCCTCGTAGGTCGGGGGCGGGAAGTCTATGTGGGCCATGAGCGGCAGGCCCGCCTCGTCGGCCACGTCGAGGGCGACGTCGAGGGGGGCGATGCCGGCGCTCCCCGAGGCGTGGCGGCCCACGCGGACCTTGATGCCGGCGATGAGGCCGGGGTTCGCGCGCGCGACCGCCACGGCCTCGCGGGCGGCGAGCAGGCGCTGGTCCTCGCCCTCGCCGACCATGACCGTGGGGGAGAAGGCGTGGATGCCGGCGAAGCTGACGTGGAGGAGGACGAGGACGCGAGGGGCGGCGCGGGCGATCACGTGGTCGCGGAAGCCCGCGAGGTTGCCGGGGCCGGCGCTGCCGGTGTCCACCAGCGTCGCGCAGGCCGAGCGGCGGGCGTAGGCGTCGGGGTCCACGCCGAGCGAGGTGCCGCCCACGTAGACGTGGGTGTGCAGGTCCACGAGGCCGGGCGTGACGAGGAGGCCGGTGGCGTCCAGCGTCTCGCGGCCCTGGAGGCCCGGCCCCACGGCCGCGATGCGCCCCCCGGCGATGCCGACGTCGGCCACCCCGTCGAGCCCGACCGCGGGGTCCAGCACGCGGCCGCCCCTGACGACGAGGTCCATCACAGGGTCACCACGCGTCCCTCCTCGGCGCTGCGTTGGGCGGCCAGCACGATGCGCAAGCTGTCCACGGCCGCCCGCATGGAGGCCCCGAGGTCCTGGTCCTCCCGGATGGCCCGGAGGAAGGCCTGGGCCTCGCGGTCGCAGAGCGCCTGGTGGCCGGGCTCGTCGGCCATGCGGACGATCTCGTCGGGCTTCGTGAAGGCCTTCGTGCCGGGGTCCACGGCGGCGTGATGGAGGCGGATGACGTCCGCCCTGGTGTGCCTCTCGATGTCGGCCGACCCGGACAGGGCGTCCGCCCCCGTCCGCGCGGTCTCGTCGGGGACCAGCGAGACCGAGCCCAGCGGCCCCACCACGTCCTTCACGAAGAAGGCCGTCTCGGACATCATCGGGCCCCAGCCGGCCTCGTACCAGCCCACCGAGCCGTCGTCGAAGGCGACGTGGAGGTGGCCGTAGTTGGCGCGCGGCGCGCCCTCCCAGAGGCGGGCCTCGATGCCGTGGACGCGGACGGGCCGCGCCCCCGTCAGCTGGCACATCACGTCCACGTAGTGCACGCCGCAGTCCACGATGGGCGTGAGGCTGCCGAGGAGGTTGCGGTGGCCCCACCAGGCCGTCCCCGAGGACTGCTGGTTGAGGTTGAGCCGCATGACGAGCGGCTTGCCCAAGCCGCGCCCGATCTCGATGAAGCGCGCCCAGGAGGGGTGCACGCGCAGGATGTAGCCGAGCATGAGCTTGCGGCGCGCGGCGGTGGCGGCGGCGACGACCCTGTGGGCGTCCTCCTCGGTCGTGGCGAGGGGCTTCTCCATGAACACGTGGGCGCCCGCCCCGAGGGCGCGCAGCGCGAAGGCGGCGTGGGTGTCGGGCCAGGTGTTGATGCTGACCGCGTCGGGCGCGAGCGCGTCGAGCGCCGCCTCCCAGTCCGCGAAGAGGGGATAGGCCCGCAGCTCCTCGGGGATGGGCCGCGACCGGATCGCGCGCGAGCAGAGGCCCACGACCTCGAAGCCCGGATCGCGGTGGTAGGCGGAGGCGTGGGCGGCGCCCATGGTGCCCAGGCCCACCACGAGGATGCGCAGGGGGGCCGGCGTCACTTGACCGCCCCCGCGCCGAGGCCGCGCACGAGGTAGCGCTGGAGCCAGGCGAAGACGACCGCCACGGGCAGCGTGGCGGAGAGGGTCGCCGCCATGACGTGGTGCCATTCGACCGTGTAGCGGCCCGCCACGAGCGAGAAGACCTGGATGGGCAGCGTGTAGCTCTCCTCCGAGCGCAGGAGCGTCAGGGCGATGACGAACTCGTTCCAGGCGGCCACGAAGGAGAAGAGGGCGGCGGCGGCGATGCCGGGGAGCGCCTGGGGCAGGAAGACGGTGCGCAGCGCGGTCCAGCCGCTCGCGCCCTCGAGCCAGGCGGCCTCCTCGATCTCGCGGGGGATGGCGGCGAAGGAGGCCTGGAGCATCCAGGTGGTGAAGGCCACCGAGAAGGCCGCGTAGGCCACGACGACGCCCCAGGGGGAGTCCACCCAGCCCAGCGCCACGACGAGGCGGAAGAGGCCGATGACGAGCACGATGGGCGAGAGCATCTGCGTGACGAGGAGGATCTGGCGGATCGCGCTCCGGCCCGGAAACCGGTGGCGGTCGAGCGCGTAGGCGAGCGGGATGGAGACGGCCACCGCGAGGAGCGTGGAGAGGGTGGCGACGACCACCGAGTTCCAGAGCGCGCGCCCGAAGCCCGTGGCCTGCCACATGGTCCCGAAGTTCTCCCAGGCGAGGCGGGACGGGAGCCAGGTGGGGCGGAGCACCTCCGAGGCGGGCTTGAGGGCGGTCACCAGCATGACCGCGAAGGGGAAGAGCGTGAGGACCACGAGGGGCGACAGGAGCGCCCAGGACCAGATCGTGCGGCGCATCTTGCGCGTCATGCATCCCTCCGCTGCTGGCGCTCGACCAGCCAGACGTAGAGGACCGTGAAGAGGAGGAGGAGCGCGAACATGACGAGGCTGAGGGCCGCCGCGTCCCCCAGGCGGCCGAAGCGGAAGCCGAGCTTGTAGAGGTAGGTGACGAGGATGTCCGTGGAGGAGGCGGGGCCGCCCCCCGTGGTCGCCCAGATGATGGGGAAGGAGTTGAACACGTAGATCGTGTTGAGGATCACCGCGATGTTCACGAAGGGCGCCATGAGCGGCAGCGTCACGGTGCGGAACGCGGCCCAGGGGCTCGCGCCCTCGAGCGCGGCCGCCTCGTGGAGGTCCTCGGGGATGGAGGCGAGGCCGCCCAGGAACACCGTGACCGTGAAGGGGATGGACACCAGGACCCCGATCAGGAGCTGCATGGGGAACGCCGTGGAGGCCTGGGCGAGCCACTGCACGTTGCCGTCCAGGACCCCGAGGCCGCGCAGGGCGGAGTTGAGCATCCCCGACTCCCCCTGGAGCGCCCAGCGCCAGACGATGGCGGTCATGGTGAGCGAGACCGCCCAGGGCAGCATGACGATGACGCGCGCGATCCCGCGCCCGTGGAAGTCGCGGTCGAGGATGAGCGCCACGGGGAAGGACACGAGGATGGTGCCCAGGACGATGCCCACGGTCCAGACCAGCGTGCGCCCGAGCGCCGCGTGGAAGTCGGGGTCGGCGAGAACGGCGAGGAGGTTGTCGGCCCCCGAGAAGCCCCTCACCTGGCCGAAGCGGTTGACGTCGCCCGTGCCGATGACCAGGAGCTGCCAGAGGGGCCAGAGCACGATGACCAGCGCCAGGGCGAGCCCCGGCGCCGCCAGCAGGTAGGGCAGGAGGCGCCGGCGCGTCATGGCCTCGCCGGCGCCCCTCTCACTGGTTGGACTGGAGGATGCCGTCTATCTCGGCGGCCGCCGCCGTGAGCGCCGCCTCGGGCGTCTCCTCGCCGAGGTAGACCCGCTGGAGGGCGTCCGAGGTGATCTGGGCGATCTCCTCCCAGCCGGGGATGGTGGGGGCGAAGCGGGCGTTGGCCATCAGCCCGGTGAAGACCTGGAGCGTGGGGTCGTCGGCGAACTCCGGCAGCGCCGCCTCGGCGGTGGTCACGGGCAGGAAGCCCTCGCCGGAGGTGAAGCGCGCCCGCGCCTCGGGCTGGAAGGCGAAGTCGAGGAAGGCGCCGGCCAGCTCCTTGTTCTGGGAGTTCTCGAAGACGACGATGGAGTCGGTCACGCCGTAGGTGAAGTTGGCCCCCGTGGGGCCGGCGGGGACGGGGTGGACCGAGTAGTCGAGGTCGGGCACCTCGGCGGCGATCTGGTTGGCCAGGAAGGGCGCGGTGATGACCATGGACACGCCGCCCTGCTTGAACAGGTTCTGCACGTCCTCGCGGCTCATGGCCGTGGCGCCCTCCTGGGTCAGCCCCGCGTCTATCATCTCCTTGTAGAGCGTCGCCGCCTCGATGGCGGCGGGGCTGTCGAGCCCGCTCGTGCCGTCCGCCTCGATGATGTCGCCGCCGAAGGACCAGAGCGCGTAGTAGAAGTAGACGTCCGTCTCGATCTCGTTGCCCTGGAGCCCGAAGCCGGCGGCGTCCGTCCCGTCCACCACGGCCTGGGCGGCCGTGCGCACCTCGTCCCAGGTGGCCGGGGCGGCGGCGCCCGCCTGGGAGAGCAGCGCGTCGTTGACGTAGAGGGCGCGCGCGGAGGCGGCCACGGGCAGGCCGTAGAGCGTGCCCTCCAGCGTGCCGGGCTCCAGGAGCGCGGGGACGAAGCGGTCGAGCACCTCCTGGGAGACCACGTCCGAGGCGGGCGCCGCCAGGCCCTCGTTGACGAAGTCGATCAGCCAGCGCGTGCCGATGATGGCCATGTCGGCGTTGACGCCGGCCGAGATGTCGGTGGTCAGCTTCTGGAGCAGCACGTCCCAGGGGACGACCTCGATCTGGATGTCGGTGCCGGGGTTGGCGGCCTCGAACTGGGTGGCGAGGTCCTCGAAGTAGGGGCCGGTGGCCGAGGAGTACTCGGCGACGGTGAAGCGGAGCGTCCCCTCGACCTGCGCGAGCGCCGGCGCGGCGGCGAGGAGGGCGAGGAGGGACAGGCTGAGGGTCTTCATGCGGGGCTCCCTGGGTGGGCGGGCCTGGCCGGACGGGCGGCCGCGCTCTCGGGGCGACTTTGGGGGCCGCCTCCGGGCGCTGTCAACACGTTGCAATCGGGCGCCCCCGGGGGCAGGCTGGGCCCATGGGGGGCCTGTCCGGCAAGCGGGTGGTGGTGACCGGCGCGGCCGGGCACATCGGGCGCGCGCTCCTCGCGGCCTTCGCCGCCGAGGGGGCCCGGGTCGCGGCCTGCGACCTCGACTTCGCCCCGGGCTTCGCGGGCGAGGCGCACCGCTTCGACCTCTGCGACCGCGCGGCCACCCTGGCGGGCGCGGAGGCGATCCTGGGAGGCGGCGTGCCGGACGTGGTGGTGTCCAACGCGGGCTGGACGCGCGCCGACGCCCTGGGGGCGGTGACGCCCGAGGCCGTGGTGGCCGAGATGGACGCCAACTTCACGGGCGCCGCGCTGCTCACCGAGCGGCTCCTGCGCGCCATGCGGCCCCTGGCCGCCTCGCGCGGGGGGGCCTCCTTCGTCTTCGTGCTGTCGGCCAACGCCCACGCGCACCTGGGCAACCCGCCCTACTCGGCGGCCAAGGCCGCCCTCGGCGCCTGGGCGCGGGCCATCGCCGTGGAGGAGGGGGTCCACGGCATCCGCGCCAACACCGTGTCCCCCGCCTCCGTGCGCACCGGCGCCTGGAGCTACCGCGTGGCGCGCGACCCCGGCGTGCTCGACCGCGTGTCCGCGCTCTACCCGCTCGGGCGCCTCGTGACGCCCGAGGAGGTGGCCGAGGCCGTCCTCTTCCTCGCCTCGCCCCGCGCCTCGGGCATCACGGGGGCGGACCTGCGCGTGGACGGCGGGCTGCTCGCCGGCTCGCTGCCCTTCCTCCAGGCCATCGGAGCCCACACATGAGCGTCGCCCTGCGGTCCCTCGGCAAGCGCTTCGGCGGGCTCGACGTGCTGCGGGAGGTCGGCATCGAGGTGGGCGACGGCGAGTTCGTGGCCCTCGTCGGCCCCTCGGGCTGCGGCAAGAGCACGCTGCTGCGCGTGGTCGCGGGGCTGGAGGACGCCACGAGCGGCGACGTGCTCATCGACGGGCGGCGCGTCAACGACGTGCCCCCCCAGGGGCGCGACGTGGCCATGGTGTTCCAGAGCTACGCGCTCTTCCCGCACCTGAGCGCGGGCGACAACATCGGCTACGGGCCGCGCGTGCGCGGCGAGCCCGCGGCCGAGGCCGCCTCGGCCGTGGCGCGCGCCGCCGGGATCCTGGGGCTCGGGGCGCTGCTCGCCCGCAGGCCCGGCCAGCTCTCGGGCGGGCAGCGCCAGCGCGTGGCCATGGGGCGCGCCATCGTGCGGGGGCCGAGGGCGTTCCTCTTCGACGAGCCCCTGTCCAACCTCGACGCGCAGCTGCGCGTGCACATGCGCGCGGAGGTGCGCGCGCTGCACGCCCGCATGGGGCGCTCCACGCTCTACGTGACGCACGACCAGACCGAGGCCATGACCATGGCCGACCGCGTCGTGGTCCTGCGCGGCGGCGTGGTGGAGCAGGCGGGGCGGCCGCTGGACCTCTACGACCGGCCTGCCAACGCCTTCGTGGCGGGCTTCATCGGCTCGCCCTCCATGGTCATGCTGCCCGCCGAGGGGCGGGGGGGGCGCCTGCTGCTCGGGGACGGGACGGACGCCGGCGCGGCGCCGGTCGCCGGCCCCGTCACGCTGGGCATCCGGCCCGAGGCCTTCGTCGCGGACCCCGCAGGCCCCTTCGCCTTGCGCGTGGAGGTGGTGGAGGCCACGGGCGCCGAGACGCACCTCGTGGGCACCGTCGCGGGCAGCCCCGCGCGGGCGCTGCTGCGCGGGCGCCCCGGCGCGCGGGCGGGCGAGGAGGTGCGCCTGGGCGCCCCCGACCGCCACCTCTTCGACGCGGCCACCGGCGCGCGGCTGTGAGGGTCGAGAGCCTCGACACCCCCTGCGCCGTCGTGGACCTCGACGTGCTGGAGAGGAACCTCCGCCGCGCCCAGGCCCATGCCGACGCCTCCGGCCTGCGCCTGCGCCCGCACGTCAAGACGCACAAGCTGCCCGAGATCGCGCGGATGCAGGTGGGCTTGGGCGCCGCCGGCATCACCTGCCAGAAGCTGGGCGAGGCCGAGGCCATGGCGGAGGGGGGCCTGGGCGACATCCTCTTGACCTACAACATACTGGGCGAGGCCAAGCTCGGGCGCCTGCGGCGCCTGCGCGGGCGGGCGGCGGTCGCGGTGGTGGCGGACGGCCCGGAGGTCGTCGCGGGCTACGCGGCGGCCTTCGGCCCGGCCGACCCCCTCCGGGTGCTCGTCGAGTGCGACACGGGCGCGGGGCGCTGCGGCGTGCAGTCCCCCGCCGAGGCGCTGGGCCTCGCGCGGACGATCGCCGCCGCGCCGGGGCTGCGCTTCGGGGGCCTGATGACCTACCCGCCCCGCGCCCGGCGCGCCGCCGCCGAGGCCTGGCTGGCCGAGGCCGCGCGCCTCCTGTCGGAGGCCGGGCTGCCGCCTGCCACGGTCAGCTCGGGCGGCACCCCCGACCTCTGGGGCGGCGGCGCGGGCGTCGTCACGGAGTACCGCCCCGGCACCTACGCCTACATGGACCGGATGCAGGTGGCCTGGGACGCGGCGACGCTGGCCGACTGCGCCCTCACCGTCCACGCCACGGTCGTCAGCCGCCCGACGCCGACCCGCGCGGTGCTCGACGCGGGCTCCAAGGCGCTGGCGGCCGACCTCGCCCCCCTCCCGGGCCACGGGACCATCCTGGAGCACCCCGAGGCCGTCGTCGCCTCGCTCTCCGAGGAGCACGCGGTGGTGGACCTCGCCGCCTGCCCCAGCCGCCGCCCCCGGGTCGGCGACCGCGTCCGCGTCGTGCCCAACCATGCCTGCGTGGTCACCAACCTCTTCGACACGGTCCACCTCGCCCGGGGAGGCGAGGCCAGGCCGGCGGCGGTCACGTCGCGTGGGCGAATGGGCTGACGGGGCGCCTACCCCGCCAGCCGCCGCAGGAGGTCGTCGAGCTGGTCGAGGCCGTTGTAGCTCAGCGTGAGGCGCCCGCGCCCCGTGCCGGGCTCGTGGGTGATGGTCACGCGCATCTTGAGGAGCGCCGAGAGGTCGGACTCGATGGCGGCGGTGTCGGCGTCCTTGGGGAGCCCCTTGCGGCGGGGCGCGTCCGGCTTGCGGGCCAGCTGCTCGGCCTGGCGGGCCGAGAGGCGGTTGACGGCGATGCGGCTGGCGAGCTTGGCCGCGTCGGGGTGGCCCACGAGCGGGCGGGCGTGGCCGGCCGTCAGGCGGCCGTCCACCACCATCTCCTGGACGTCCACCGGCAGGTTGAGGAGCCGCAAGGCGTTGGCCACGTGCGAGCGGCTCTTGCCCAAGGCCTGGGCCACGGCCTCCTGGGTGTGGCCGAAGCGCTCCATGAGCTGGCGGTAGGCGGCGCCCTCGTCTATGGCGTTGAGGTCGGCGCGCTGGACGTTCTCGATGATGGCGACCTCGAGCACCTCGGCGTCGCTGTAGTTGCGCACGATGGCCGGCACGTCGAGGAGCCCCGCCTCCTGGGAGGCGCGCCAGCGCCTTTCGCCCGCGACGATCTGCCAGGCGCCGGGCTCCTGGGGGTCGGGGCGCACGATGAGGGGCTGGATGACGCCCTTCTCGCGGATGGAGGCGGCCAGCTCCGCCAGCGCCTCGGGCGCGAAGGTCCGGCGCGGCTGGTCGGGGTTGGGCCGCAGGCTGTCTATGGGCAGGAGGCGGTCGGGGCTGGGGGGGGCCTCCTCGGTGCCGAGGTCGGCAAGGAGCGCCGAGAGGCCGCGGCCGAGGCCCCGTTTCGCGTCGGCCATGGTCAGGGCTCCTGTCGGGCGTCGGGGGGTTCGCGGGCGAGCAGCTCGGCGGCGAGCGCCTGGTAGGCGGCGGCGCCGGCCGAGAGGGGGTCGTGGTCGAGGACGGAGCGGCCGTGCGAGGGCGCCTCGGAGAGCCGCACCGAGCGGGGGATGACCGTCTGGAAGACGAGGTCGCCCAAGGTGGCGCGGGCGTCGCGCTCGACCTCCTGCGCCAGCGTCGTGCGACGGTCCACCATGGTGAGGGCCACGCCCTCGATGCGCAGCGCGGGGTTCAGCGCCTTGCGCACCTCGCGCACCGTGAGGAGGAGCTGGGACAGGCCCTCGAGGGCGAAGAACTCGCTCTGGAGCGGCACCAGGAGGGCGTGGGCGGCCACCAGGGCGTTGAGGGTGAGGGTGTTGAGGGAGGGGGGACAGTCGATCAGGACGTAGTCGGCGGCCAGGGCCGCCATGGCGGGCTGACGCAGGGCCGCTCGCAGGGTGCCCGCGCGGTTGGGGCGGCCGGCGAGGAGCGCGTCGGCGCCGGCGAGGTCCGGCGTCGAGGGCACGAGGCGCAGGTGGGCGGTGGCGGTGTCCTGGGCGGCCTCGGCGGGCGTGGCCTCGCCCAGGAGGAGGTCGAGCGAGGTGCGCGCGCGGGCCTCGGGCGGCACGCCCAGGCCGGTGGAGGCGTTGCCCTGGGGGTCGAGGTCTATGAGCAGGACGCGCCGGTCGCGCCGCGCCAGCGCGGCGCCGAGGTTGATGGCGGTGGTGGTCTTGCCCACGCCGCCCTTCTGGTTGGCCACCGCGAGGATCCTCATGGGCGCCTCGCCAGGCGCGTCAGGAGGAGGACGCGGGCGTCCGCGTCGGTGGCGGAGGGGCGGGCGTCGAGGTCGAAGCCCCAGGTGCGGCGCGCCTCCTCCACCTCGGCCTCCCAGGCGCGGCCCTTGGGCAGGATGGCGGTGCCGCCTTCGCGCAGGTGGCGGGCGACGAGGGGCAGGAGGCGCGGCAGGGGAGCCAGCGCCCGGGCCGAGACCACGTCGGCGCCGAGCGGGGGGAGGGCCTCGGCGCGGGCCTCCAGGATCGTGACCGTCAGGCCCATGTCCTGGGCGGCCGCGCGCAGGAAGGCGCACTTGCGGGCGTCGCTCTCGACCAACGCGACGGCGGCCTCCGGTCCTGCGAGCGCGGCGACGACGAGGCCGGGGAAGCCGCCGCCGGAGCCCAGGTCGGCCCAGGTCCGGGCGCCGGCCGGGCGCAGCCCCCAGAGCTGGGCGCTGTCGGCGACGTGGCGCGCCTCCAGCTCGGCGAGCGTGCCGGGGGCCACGAGGTTCACCGTCCCGTTCCAGCGCCGCACGAGGGCGGAGAGGCGGCCGAGGGCCCGATCGGGGGCCCGATCGGGGCCCTGGTCGGGGGCGGGGGCCTCGGCCAGCATCACGCGGCCCTCTTGAGGCGGGCCCGCAGCAGGAGCAGCGCGGAGGGGGTCATGCCGTCCACGAGGGCGGCGTGGCGCAGCGTGGCGGGGCGCAGGCGCGCGAGCTTGCCCTTCAGCTCGGAAGACAGGCCGGGGATGGCGGCGTAGTCGAGGTCGGGGGGGAGGGTGGCGTCGCCTTCGCGCAGGGCGGCGGCCTCGCGCGCCTGGCGGGACTCGTAGGCGGCGTAGAGGCCTTCGCGCGAGAGCTGGGCGACCGTGGCGTCGTCGGCCGGGGGCAGCGTGGGGTCGAGGGCTGCGAGGGCCTCCCAGGTGGCGTCGGGCAGGGCGAGCGCGGCGAGGCCGTCGCGCGTCTCGCCGTCGGGGGCCACGCGCACGCCTTGGGCGGCCAGCGACCGGGCGGTGAAGCGCCGGGACCGCAGCGCGTCCCGGGCCGCGTCGAGGCGCTCGACCTTGACCGAGAAGGCGGCCCAGCGGGGCTCGTCCACCAACCCCCAGGCGCGGGCCTGCGGCGTCAGGCGCTGGTCGGCGTTGTCGGCGCGCAAGGACAGGCGGAACTCGGCGCGGGAGGTGAACATCCGGTAGGGCTCGGCCACGCCCCTCCCCACCAGGTCGTCCAGGAGGACGCCGAGGTAGGAGGTGGCGCGGTCGAACGTCGCGGGCGCCTCGCCTTGGGCCGCGCGCGCGGCGTTGAGGCCGGCGGCCAGGCCCTGGGCGGCGGCCTCCTCGTAGCCCGTGGTGCCGTTGATCTGGCCGGCCAGGAAGAGACCGGGGAGGGCCTTGAGCTCCAGGGAGGGCGAGAGGGCCCGGGGGTCCACGTGGTCGTACTCGATGGCGTAGCCCGCTTGGGTGATGACCGCATCCTCCAGCCCCGCGATGGAGCGGACGTAGTCCTGCTGCACGGAGGCCGGCAGGGACGTGGAGATGCCGTTGGGATAGACGGTGGGGTCGTCCAGGCCCTCGGGCTCCAGGAAGACCTGGTGGGAGTCCTTGTCGGCGAAGCGGACCACCTTGTCCTCGATGGAGGGGCAGTAGCGGGGGCCCGCTCCTTGGATGTGGCCGCCGTACATGGCGGAGCGGGCGAGGTTGTCGCGGATGATGTCGTGGGTGCGGGGGTTGGTGTGGGTGATGCCGCAGGCGACCTGCCGCGCGGTGGGGCCGGCGGAGAGGAAGGACAGCATGACCGGGTCGGCGTCGGGGGCTTGGGCCTCGAGGCGGTCCCACTGAATCGTGCGGCCGTCGAGGCGCGGGGGCGTGCCGGTCTTGAGGCGGCCCATGGGGAGGCCGAGGTCGCGCAGGCGATGGGCCAAGGCCACCGAGGGCGCCTCGCCCACCCGCCCGCCGGGGCGGGAGACGTCGCCCACGTGGATGACGCCGCCCAGGAAGGTGCCGGTGGTGAGGACCACGGCGCGGGCGCGCAGCTCGGCGCCGTCGGCGAGGCGCAGGCCCTGGACGCGGCCGTCTTGCACGATGAGGTCGGCGGCCTCGCCTTCGATCAGGGCGAGGCGCTCGTGGGCGAGGAGGCGGCGCACCGCTGCCTTGTAGAGCCTCCTGTCGGCCTGGGTGCGGGGGCCCTGGACCGCGGGGCCCTTGGAGCGGTTGAGGAGGCGGAACTGGATGCCGGCGGCGTCGGCCGCCAGCCCCATGAGGCCGCCCATGGCGTCCACCTCGCGCACCAGGTGGCCCTTGCCGAGCCCGCCGATGGCGGGGTTGCACGACATGGCGCCGACCGCGTCGAGGCGCAGCGTGAGCAGGGCCGTGCGGGCGCCGGCCCGCGCGGCGGCGTGGGCGGCCTCGCAGCCGGCGTGGCCGCCGCCGACCACGAGGACGTCCCAGGATTGTTTCACGTGAAACATCTCACTTGCCGATGCAGAAGCTGGAGAAGATGGCGCCGAGGATATCCTCCGTCCCGACCCGCCCCACAAGGGCGTCGAGCGCGAGCAGCGCCCGGCGCAAGGAGGCGGCGGCGATCTCGGGGGGGGCGGCGGCGTCCAGGAGGGCCACGGCCTCCTCCAGGGCCTCCGCGCCCTCCTGCATGGCGCTCGCGTGGCGCTCGCGCAGGCCGACGCCGAGGGCGGCGGTGCGCAGCGAGAGGCGGCGGGCGATCTCGGCCGCCAGCGCGTCCACGCCGGCGCCGGTGAGGCCCGAGACGCCGCCGCCCCCGTCCGCCTTGGCGCGCAGGACGATGTCGTCGGGGCCCGCCTCGGGGAGGGGCTCGCCGGGGGGGACCAGGAGGACGCGCAGGTCGGCGCGCGCGGCCCTCTCCTGGCCGCGGGCGACGCCCAGGGCCTCCACGCCGGAGGCGTCGCGCAGGCCGGCGGTGTCGAGCAGCGTCACGGGCAGGCCGCCCAGGTCCAGGCGCACCTCGATCACGTCGCGCGTCGTGCCGGGCTCGGGGGAGACGAGGGCGGCGTCGCGGCCCGCCAGGCGGTTGAGCAGCGTGCTCTTGCCGGCGTTGGGGGGGCCGACGAGGGCCACCTCGAAGCCGTCGCGCAGGCGCTCGGCCACGCGGGCGCCCCTGGCCTCCGCGCGCAGCTCGGCGGCCAGGAGGGCGGCCTGGGCGCGGGCCTCGGGGAGGAGGTCGCCGAGGTCCTCCTCGGCGAAGTCCAGGCCCGCCTCCACGAGGGCCACCGCGCGCAGGAGGCGGGCGCGCCATTCCTCCGCCTTGGCGCCCAGGGCGCCGGAGAAGACGCGCAGGGCCTGCCTGCGCTGCCCTTCCGTCTCGGCGTCGAGGAGGGCGGCGAGGCCCTCCACGCGGGCGAGGTCGAGGCGGCCGTTCATCAGCGCGCGGCGGGTGAACTCGCCGGGCTCGGCCAGCGCCACGCCCAGGGCGAGGAGCGCGCGGGAGACGGCGGCGACGGCGGCGGGCGAGCCGTGCAGGTGCAGCTCGGCCACGTGCTCGCCGGTGAAGCTGTTCGGGGCCTCCCAGGTGAGCACGAGGGCCTGATCGAGCGGCTCGCCCGCGTGGCGCAGCGTGCGCAGCGTGCGGGCGACGGGGGGGAGGGGGCCGGCGAGGGCCTCGGCCGCCGCGTGGGCGCGCGGGCCCGAGAGGCGCATGACGGAGACCCCGGCGCGGCCGGGGGCCGTGGCGGGGGCGAAGACCGTGGGTGATTCGGGCAGGGCTTGGGTCATGGGAGCGATCATGCGCGGGGACTGGTGAACGGGGCCCTACCCCACCGCGCGGTGGGGTAGGCGTTCGTTAACCGTCCGACGCAACGGGGGGCGGGTCGGACGACGACAGGGCCGTCAGGGGGGCTCGCGCCCCGCCGTCCTCGTTCGGGCCAGGACCGGCGAGGGGGCATGGAGGGGCGCAACCCCGCCCTGCGGACCCCGCGCGGCCCGGCGAGGGCGGGCGAGGAGCGGCCGGCCCGCGCCCGCTCCGCGAGGCGCCACCGCCCCTCCCGGACGGTCACCGGACCCCGCTGGGCCGGTCCCCGCGCGCCCTCGCGGTGGGGCGTCCGGGGGTCGGTCGTGACGGCGCGGCCTGCCCGCCCCCTGGGAGGCCCCGTGGCGGGCCGGAGCCCGCCCTCCGGCGCCCGTCCCGTCAGGCGTTCATCGACTCGAAGAAGTCGCCGTTGGTCTTGGTCTGCTTGAGCTTGCCCAGGAGGAACTCGATGGCGTCGGTCGTCCCCATGGGGTTGAGGATGCGGCGCAG
>ERZ1066119.175-NODE-175-length-49864-cov-10.224417_pt1 | contig 49864 bp, 44 predicted proteins | sample MGYA00382766_ERZ1066119 | MGnify/ENA primary metagenome ERZ1066119 (study PRJEB33369, sample SAMEA5778349) | biofilm metagenome | biome: Industrial cooling water; feature: Water cooling tower basin; material: Biofilm | place: United Arab Emirates | collected...
GTGTGACGGTGTCGTGCTCGGCCTGCGACAACAGGTCGGCGGCGATCCAGTCGGGGTCGTTGGCGCCGTCAGCGACGACCACGATCTCGCTCGGCCCCGCCACCATGTCGATGCCCACCACGCCGTACAGCTGGCGCTTCGCCTCCGCGACCCAGGCGTTGCCGGGGCCGACGACCACGTCCACCGGCCGGATCGGGCCCGCGCCATAGGCGAGCGCGGCGACGGCCTGTGCGCCGCCGACGCGCCAGACCTCGTCCACGCCGGCCAGATGCGCGGCGGCCAGCACCAGCGGGTTGATCTCGCCGCCCGGGGTGGGGGTCACCATCGCCAGCCGCTCGACGCCCGCCACTTTGGCGGGGATGGCGTTCATCAGGAGGGAGGATGGATAGGCCGCGCGGCCCCCGGGGACATACAGACCAGCCGCGTCGACCGGCCGCCACCGCGCGCCGAGCCGCACGCCGGCCGCGTCGACATAGTCGCTGTCGGCCGGACGCTGCCGCTCATGGTAGGCGCGGATGCGCTCGGCCGCGAGGTCGAGCGCCTCGCGCAGAGTCGGCTCGAGCGCGGCATAGGCCGCCTCGCAGGCCGCAGGCTCGATCCGCCAGCCGGTCTCGTCCGGGTCGTGACGGTCGAACCGGCGGGTATAGGCCGCCACCGCCGCCGCACCGCTGTCTTTGACCGCGCGCAGGATGGCGTCGACGTCGCGCGCCACGTCGGCCGAGGACTCTCGGCGGGCGTTCACGAGCGCGTCAAACTCGCGTGCGAAGTCCGGGGAGGAGGCGGAGAGGCGCTGCATCAGTGTCGACCCTCACCCTTCCCACTCGCCTCCGGCGAGCGGGCCCCTTCCCTCTCCCACTGGGAGACTGAGTAAGCGGCGCAGCCGCGGAAGGGTGAGGGTGACCTAAGCGGCATCGCGCACCTCCACCGCCCGGCGGAACGCTTCGACCAGAGGCACGACCTCTGCCCTGGTCTTCATCGCGGCGCGGTTGACGACGAGGCGGCTGGTCACGTCCATGATCCGCTCGACCTCGACCAGCCCGTTCTCCTTGAGCGTGCGGCCGGAGCTGACCAAGTCGACGATGCGCGGCGCGAGGCCGAGGAGCGGCGCCAGCTCCATCGCGCCGTTCAGCTTGACGCACTCGGCCTGGACGCCGCGGCGCTCGAAATGGCGGGCGGTGAGGCGGGGGTATTTGGTCGCGACGCGGACATGGCTCCAGCCGCGCGGGTCGTCGGTCGCCGCCAGCGCCGCCGGCTCGGCGACCGACAGGCGGCAATGGCCGATCGCCAGGTCGACAGGGGCGTAGAGCTCCGAGTAGTCGAACTCGGCGAGCACGTCGGAGCCGACGATGCCGAGCTGCGCGGCCCCGTGCGCGACGAAGGTCGCGACGTCGAACGCGCGCACGCGGATCAACGCCAGGCCGGGCATGTCGGTCGCAAAGCGGAGCGCGCGGCTGTCCTCGTCGAAAAAGGCCGGCTCCGGCCGCACGCCGGCCCGCGCGAGGAGCGGCTGCGCCTCCGCCAGGATGCGGCCCTTGGGCACGGCGATGATGAGGGGCTCGGCCACGACCGCGGGCTTTACGGACGGCGCTTCGCAGGTGCAACATGGGCGCGAAAAGGGGGCGCGTATGGGGACCGAAGCCGAGAACCGCCAGGCGTTCCGCATCCAGGAGCATTATTGCCGCACCATGGACGCGCCGCGCTACGCCGCGATCTGCGCGGCCGTGGCGGGCGGGCTGACGCGGGGGACGGAGGTGGGCCGGCGGCTGCTCGACTGGCCGGGCGAGCCGACCAAGGACGCTCTGCCGCTGCGCTTCATCGGCGGGCTGCATGCGCTGGTGCTGGCCGGGGCGGACGCTGGGCTGGCGCGGCTGTTCCGCGAGGACGTGCCGGCGGACAGCATCGCGCCCGAGCTGGAGCGGGTGTTGGCCGAGCATGAGGCGGCGCTGCTGCCCTGGCTCGACGGCCCGCCGCAGACGAACGAGCCCGGCCGCTCGGCGGCGCTGATGTGCGGGTTGATGGAGGTGGCGCGCCGGCATGGGCCGAAGCTGGAGCTGCTGGAGATCGGGTCGAGCGCCGGGCTGAACCTGCTGATCGGCCGCTATGGCTTTGACCTGGGTGGGACCCAGGTCGGCCCGGCGGACGCGACGATCCGGCTCGTGCCCGAGTGGACCGGCCCTGCGCCGGAGCCGGCCCAAGTCGAGATCGTCTCCGCGCGGGGGTGCGACGTCGCGCCGATGGACGCGGCCGATCCGGCGGTCGAACGGCGGCTGTCGGCCTATGTCTGGGCGGAGAAGCCCGAACGATTGGCGCGGCTCGCCACCGCCTGTGCGATGGTGCGCGCACACGGGGTCCGGATCGACCACGCCGACGCGGCGGACTGGGTCGAGGCGCGCCTCGCCGAGCCACAGGCCCCCGGCGTCACGCGCGTGCTGACGCACTCGGTCGTGTGGCAGTATCTGCCGGAGGACAGTGCGCGCCGCGTCCGCGCGGCCATGATCGCGGCGGGGGAGCGCGCCACCGCCGAACAGCCGCTCGCCTGGGTCATGATGGAGCCCAACCGCGCGATCGCGCACCAGGTCATCCGCGTGATGAGCTGGCCCGGCCATGGCGAGCCGACCGTGCTGGGCGTCAGCCACGCCCATGCGGCCTGGATCCGCTACGGCGCGGCCGACCAAGGCGAAGGCATCGAATTGCCCAGTTCCGCCCAGGTCTGGCCCTGAGCTAAATCCCCCAGCGCCGCATGGCGGCGATGACGGCGGGGGCGTCGTCCCAGGGGACGAAGTGTCCCGCGCCCTCGATCCGCTCGACCGTCAGCTTGGGCACGAATTCGCCCAGACCCTCGACCTGGACCGGCAGCAGCGCGTCGTCGCCCATCCCCCAAATCACCAGCGTGTCCTGCGTCACGGGCGGGAAGGGCGCGTCGAGGAAGGCGGGGCGGGGCGGGTCCTCGTCGGGGGCGGGCACGACGATGCTGGAGGCGCGGTACCAGTTCAGCATCGCGGTCATCGCGCCCGGCTGGCTCCACTCCTCCATGTACGCAGCTTTCTCCTGGCCGATCGCCGCGCCGACCAGGTTTCGGGCAAAGACGGAGCCGAAGAAATGCTCCAGCCCCGCGCCGACCAACCCCTGGTCGAGCGTCGTGTCGCGGAAGCGGTTGATGTACTGACTGGCGGCACGCTGCTCGGGATGGTCGAACAGCGAGCGCTGGAAGACGAACGGATGCGGCGCGTTGACGATGACGAGCCGCTCGACCCGTTGCGGGTTCTGCAGCGCCGCCATCCAGGCGATCGCGCCGCCCCAGTCATGCCCCACCAGCGTGAACCGCTCGACGCCGAAATGGTCGGCGAGCGCGAGGAGGTCGGCGACGATCTTGTCGGCGGTATAGCTCTCGACGCCGAGCGGCTTGGACGAGCGGGCATAGCCGCGCTGGTCGGGCGCGAGGACGAAGTGGTCCTGGGCGAGATCGGGGACGATCTGCCGCCAGGTGCGGTGCGATTCCGGGAACCCATGGAGCAGGATCACCGCCGGCTTGTCGCGCGAGCCCGCGACCTGGACGTCGAGGTCGACGCCGGTGGGCAGGGCGATGCGTTGCAATGGCTCGGGCATGATTTCCCCTCCCGCTTGCGGGAGGGGTTAGGGGAGGGCCTGTCCCGTCACGCAGCGCGGCTCACATGCCGTCCCCCGGCCCCTCCCGCAAGCGGGAGGGGAGAGTTTAGGGATAGCTGACGGTCATCGGCACTTCGGGCAGCGGGATGAACTCGTCGGCGTCGTCGGGGACCAGGGGGAACTCGCCCGCGCGCCAGGCGCGCTTGGCCTCCTGGATGCGCTCGGGCCTCGAGGATACGAAGTTCCACCAGACATGGCGCGGCGTCGCGAAGGCGTCGCCGCCGCACAGCATCGCGCGTCCACCTGCCGCCGAACGGAGCGTCGCGGCGACGCCGGGCCTGAGCACGTAGAGCGTCATGGGCGCGAGCGGCACGCCTTCCAGCGTCGCCTCGCCCTCGGCCAGATAGACCGCGCGCTCCTCGGCCGCGGCGTCGATCGGCACGGCCGCGCCCGCCCCGAAGCTCAGGTCGGCATAGATGGTGCCGGCATAGGTCGTGGTCGGCGCCGCCAAGCCCCAGAGCCGGCCCATGATGACGCGCGCCCGCACGCCTTCCGCCTCCAGTACCGGCAGCGCCGCGGCGCGCACATGCTCGAAGGCGGGGTCGCGCTCCTCGTCCGCGTCGGGCAACGCGAGCCAGGTCTGGATCCCCGACAGCGCCGGACCGTGCTCCCGCTCATCATGCGGCGAGCGCTCCGAATGCACGATGCCGTGCCCCGCCGTCATAAGGTTGACCGCGCCCGGCTCGATCCGCTGCCGCGTGCCGAGCGAGTCGCGGTGGTCGATCGCGCCGTCGAACAAATAGGTAACGGTGGCGAGGTTGATGTGCGGATGCGGCCGCACGTCGATGCCCTGTCCGGTCGGCAGCACCGCCGGCCCCATCTGATCGAAGAACAGGAAGGGGCCGACCATGGTCCGCTCCTTGGCGGGCAGCGTGCGGTGGACCTTGAACCCGCCCAGGTCGTGGGTGACGGGCGTGATCGTCTGTTCGACGAAGCTATCGAGCATCCGCGGGCTCCGTGCGGGCGAGGAGGTCGATCAGGTCCTCGGGGTAATAGGGCTCGTCGAGCGCGGCCAGGTCGGCGGGCGAGAACCAGCGCCACTCGCCCATGACGCGCTGCTCCAACTCGGTATGCCCCGACGCGTCCACCTCGCACCCGTCCACGTCCACGCGGAAATAGCGTTCGTCGGCCCTGACCTCGACCCCCTCGATGGTCAGGAAGTCGCACCAGCGCTGCGCGACCTGCGGCCCGCAATCCATGTCGAGCCCGACCTCCTCTCGAAGCTCGCGCCGCGCGGCCTCTTCGTAGGTTTCGCCCGCGTCGAGCTTACCGCCCGGGGTGCACCAGAACGCAGGCCGGCCGTCATAGGGGGTGAAGCGGAACAGCAGCACCCGGCCTTCGCCGTCGACCAGCAGGATGCGCGCGGCGGGGCGGGGCTCTCTCATGCCTCGCGTCCCTGCTGTTCTCCGGGCGCGCGGGCGCGAATGGCGAGCGCATGGATGTGACCGGGGTCGATCAGGTCGGCCAGCGCCTTGTTGACCAGCCGCTGGCGCGCGACGCGGGACAGGCCGGCGAAGGCGGCGCTCTCCACCGCCACGCTGAAGTGCGATTCCCCCGACCCGTCGTCGCCGGCGTGGCCGCGGTGCTTCGCCGAGTCGTTCACCACCTCCAGTCGGGTGGGCGACAGCGCAAGCGTCAGACGTTCGGCGATTTTCCGGGCCATGGGGCCGCTGGCGAGGTCGGTCATCGCGCCTATATACCGGCTTTTGGCCGGGATGGGACGCGCGTGAGCAAGGGGGCGAGTGAAAGACGGGACCGGCCGAACGCCCGCTTCCATGGCCGGGTCGAAGCCAACGGCAGGGTCTGCGCCGAGCCGGGCTGCGCCGAACCGGGCGAGTTCCGCGCGCCCCTCCTGGAGGGCGCGGCCGTAGGCGACGGCCCGCCGCCGTTCCGCTGGCTCTGTCTCGATCACGTCCGCGCGTTCAACGCGGGCTACAACTTCTTCTCAGGCATGAGTTCGGAAGAGATCCACGCCTGGCAACGCCCGCATGCCGGCTGGGAGCGCGAGAGCCGCGCCTTTGCCGGCGCGGGCGCGGACCGCGGCCCACGCTGGGCCGACTTCACGGATCCGCTGGACGCGATCGCCGCCCGGTTCCGCCGTGAGCCTGCGCCCGAGCGGGGCGACGGCAAGCCGCTGTCCGGACAGGATCGCGAGTCCCTGCGCGTGCTCGGCCTCGCCGCGGATGCCGACCGCAAGGCGCTGCGCCAGCGCTATTCGGAGCTCGTCCGCCGCTATCATCCCGACCGCAACGGCGGCGACCGGAGCCATGAGGCGGCCCTGCAGAAGGTGATCGCCGCCTATCAGCAGCTCCGCCAGGCCCCGGCGTTCGCCTGATCCGGGCGAGCGCGGCCGGCCCGTCCGGCTACCAGCGCCCCTCCGCCATCGCCTGCTGGCGCGCCTTCTCGCGCGCGCTGGTGGATTGCGGGCCGGCCCAGCCATGCTCGATGCCGCCCGCCGGCTCATAGGTCGCGATTACCGCGCCGGTCCTGGTCAGCGTCTGCTCGACCAGCTTGAGCGCGCGCGCCGGGGTGCCGTCCCCGAACAGCCGTTTGCCCTGTCCGAGTACCACCGGAAACGTCATCAGCGTCAGCCGATCCAGCAGCCCGGCCTCGAGCAGCGCCGGATAGAGCGTGCTGCTGCCCTGGATCACCAGATCGGGACCGTCACCCTCCTTGACGCGGCGGACATCGTCCATGCTGCCGAGGCCATGGCTGTTGGACCAGCCCAGATCGGGGCTCCCGCGGGTCAGCACATATTTGTTCGCGCGGGTGAACGCCTCGCCCATTTCGATCGCGGCGACCTCGCCCTCCTCCTTGCCGGTCCTGTCGAACACCTCGCCGATCCCGGTCGCCTCGCCGCCGACATAAGGCCAATAAGCCGCGAAGATGTCGTAGGTCCGCCGCCCCAGCAGCAAATCGTAGGAGTTGCCGAAGAACGCATCGATCGCAGCACCCACGTCCTCATCGAAGAATTGCGGCAGCCAGCCGCCATGGGCAAAGCCGCCGGTCGGGTCCTCGCTCGGCCCGCCGGGCGCCTGCATGACGCCGTCGAGCGACAGGAAGGCTGCGCCCCTGATCCTACGCATGCACGGGCTCCCCCCGTCGCGCCGCGTCGATGGCGGCGACGTCGATCTTGCGCATGGTCATCATCGCCTGGAAGGCGCGCTTAGCCTCGTCACCGCCCGCCGCGATCGCCTCGTTCAGGGTGCGCGGCGTGATCTGCCAGCTCACGCCCCATCTGTCCTTGCACCAACCGCATTCGCTCTCCGCGCCGCCATGGCCGACAATCGAGTTCCAGTACCGGTCGGTTTCGGCTTGATCCTCGGTCTCGATCTGAAAGGAGAAAGCCTCCGAGTGTCGGAAGATCGGTCCACCGTTCAAGCCGATGCACGCCACCCCGCAGACCGTGAACTCGACGAGCATGACGTCGCCCGCCTTGTTGCCGGGGTTGTCGGCGGGCGAGCGGTGGACACGTCCGACCGAGCTGTCGGGGAAGGTGCTCGCGTAGAAGCGCGCCGCGTCCTCGGCATCGCGATCGTACCAGACGCAGATCCTGTTCTTCGCCATCTCACCCCTCCTGCGTGCGCGGACCCACGAGGCCGAAGGCGACGCCCTGCGGATCGAGGGCGGTCAGCGAGTAGTCGCCGCCCGGGATTTCGATCGGCTCCTGGATGAGCTGGCCGCCTCTGTTGCGGATATGCGCGGCCGCCGCGTCGATCTCGGGCACGCGGAAATAGCACGTCCAGGCCGGCCGCTCGGCCCCGGGCATCATCGGCAAGACCGCGCCCAGCAGCCCCTTGGAGGCGTGCCGGAGGAAGCTGTAGGTGCCGATCGGCCCCATTTCCATGTCCCCGTCCTTCACCCATCCGAACCGCTGGCCGTACCAGGCGATCGCGCCGGCGGGGTCGGTCGTCATCAGCTCGTTCCAGGCACAGTGGCCGGGACGGGGCGTTTCGTAGGAGAAGGAGAGGCTCTGCGCATCCGGCTGATCGGCCGGGGGCGTCGGGGTCATGACGTAGAAGAGCGCGCCCGCCGGGTCGGCAACCAGCGCGAAGCGGCCGACGCCGGGAATGTCGGTTGGCGGTACGTAGACGCTCCCGCCGCCGGCGCGCATCGACGCCGCCATCGCGTCTACGTCCTCCACTCCCACATAGCCCAGCCAAGCGGTCGGCATCTCCGCGTCGGCCTGCATCAATCCGCCCACATCCGCTTCGGCGGTGGCGAACAGGCGGTAGTCGGCCCCGGGCATGCCGGAGTCCCGAAACGTCCAGCCGAGCATCGGTCCGTAGAAGGCCTGCGCGGCATCGGGATCGGTGGTCAGCAGCTCGTACCAGATATGGTCGCCATGGACGCTCGGCATCTCACTTCTCCAGCATGAGGAGGGGGGCGAAGCCGCCATAGATCATCCGTTTGCCGTCGAACGGCATCGGATTCTTGGCCGGATCCATGCGCGGGTCGATCTGGGCGGGATCCATCATCTTCGCCATCGCGGCGTCCCGGGTCGCCTTGTCGGGCCATTCGATCCAGGAGAAGACGACGGTCTCCTCGTCGGTCGCCTGCACGGCGCGGCGGAAATCGGTTTGCGTGCCCGCCGGCACGTCGTCGCCCCAGCATTCGAGCACGCGCGTCGCGCCCATCTCGAGGAAGTAGGGGTCCGCCATGGCGGCGTGCTCGCGGAACCTCTCCTTGTTGGCGGTAGGCACCGCGATCACGAACCCGTCGATATAGCTCATGACACTCTCTCCTTTTGCTTCTTGAGGGCGGTGCGCCGCTCAGAGGAGCGGGACGGCGACGGTCGCGATCGCGAGCGCGGTGAACGCAAAGCTCAGCGTCACCAGCAGAAGCGGCCGACGGGCGGTCTCTACGGTGATCTGGGTCATCGCTGCTCACTGTCCCCCGAATCGCGATTGCATCTCGTGCGCCTTCAAGTTAGAAAAAGCAACTGTGCAGTCAGAAAAAGTAACCATCGCCAAAAGGCGGGCCGTTGGTCGCCTGTATGACGACGCCTGTGGGACCGCGCTGGCGCTGGAGTTCGTGGGCGAGCGCTGGTCGCTCCTCATCATCCGGGAGCTGATGTTCGGGCCGCGGCGGTTCGGCCAGATCAAGGCGAATCTGCCCGGGATCAGCGCCAACGTGCTCACCCAGCGACTGGAGAGCCTGGAGGCGGCGGGGATCGTTCGGCGCGACATCCTGCCGCCGCCCGCGAGCGTACCCGTCTACGACCTGACCCCCTGGGGTCGCGAGGCGGAGGTCGTGGTTCGGGAGATGGGGCGTTGGGCGGCGCGCTCGCCGTTGCACGATCCTTTCGCGTTCATGTCCGCCGCATCGGCGATGGTCTCGCTGCGCACGCTGGTCGATCTGGACCGCGCAGCGGGGTGGCGGCTGACAGCGGCTTTCCGTTTCCCCGACGACGCCTTCGTCGCCCGGCTGGGCGACGGCGCGCTCGCGATCCGACGCGAAGAGGCCGAGGACGCGGAGGTCACCTTCGTCGGCGACACGCTGGCGCTCCGACACAGCTTCTATGGCAAGCGGGGCACCGACGGGCCGGGGCTGCTGGCCATCTCCGGCGATCGGGCGGCGGCCGAGCGTTTCATCGACCTGTTCCGCTTGCCGGAGAAGATCGCGTGAGACGCTAGTCTATGCGGTTGAGTCGTCCGCGCCGCTTGGCCTAAGGCGGATGGCGAAAGGCCCGTTCATGACCGATCTGCCCAACACGCTTCCGCTCAGCCGAGACACCACGCTCCTGCCCGCGCCCGACAAGATGGTGAGCGCGCGCGACGTGTTCGGGATCGACCTGGACCTGCAGGTGCCCGCCTTCAGCGAGGCGGACGAGCGTGTGCCCGATCTCGACCCCGCCTATGTCTTCGACCCCGACACCACGATGGCGGTGCTGGCGGGCTTCGCCCACAACCGCCGTGTGATGGTGCAGGGCTATCATGGCACCGGCAAGTCGACGCATATCGAGCAGGTCGCGGCGCGGCTGAACTGGCCGTGCATCCGCATCAACCTGGACGCGCATATCAGCCGCATCGACCTGGTCGGTCGCGACGCGATCGTGCTGCGCGACGGCCAGCAGGTGACCGAGTTCCGCGAGGGCCTGCTCCCCTGGGCGCTGCAGCATCCGGTCGCGCTGGTGTTCGACGAATATGACGCGGGCCGGCCCGACGTCATGTTCGTGATCCAGCGCGTGCTGGAGACGGAGGGTAAGCTGACGTTGCTCGACCAGAACCGCGTGATCCGGCCCAATCCCTATTTCCGGCTGTTCGCCACCGCCAATACGGTCGGGTTGGGCGACACGAGCGGACTCTACCACGGCACGCAGCAGATCAACCAGGGCCAGATGGACCGCTGGAACATCGTGGTCACGCTCAATTATCTGCCGGCCGCGACCGAGGCGCAGATCGTGCTCGCCAAGTCGGGCGAGTACGATAAGCCCGAGGGCAAGAAGACGGTAGAGGCGATGGTCCGCGTCGCCGACATGACGCGTAAGGGCTTCATCGCCGGCGATATCTCGACCGTGATGAGTCCACGCACCGTCATCACCTGGGCGCAGAACACGCTGATCTTCGGCGATGTCGGCTTCGCCTTCCGCCTGTCGTTCCTCAACAAGTGCGACGAGAACGAGCGGCCGCTGGTGGCGGAATATTACCAGCGCGTGTTCGGCAAGGATTTGCCGGAGAGCGTGGTCGGGAAGGGTTGAAGCGCGGAGTGGGCTAAGCTACTTAGCCCGGTAGGAGACCCGCCATGGCCGAGGCCGACCCGCAGAAGACGTTCAACATGCACGAGGCGAAAACCAATCTTTCGCGATTGGTCGAGCGCGCCGAGGCCGGTGAGGAAATCATCATTGCCCGCGACGGCAAGCCCCGCGCGCGCTTGATGCCGCTGCCTATCCAGTCCGGCGAGCGCCGCCGCCCTGGTCGGTGGAAGGGCCTGCTGGATCACATTCCCGATTCGGCGTGGTTCGATCCGCTGCCCGAGGACGAGCTTGCCCGCTGGGAAGGCCGGTCAAGAGAGCGGCCCTGAAGGAGGAATGCGCCTTCTCTTAGATACTCACGCCGTTGTCTGGTGGCTGCTCGACGATGAGCGTTTGTCCGATGTCGCCGCGAGCGCAATTGCCGATCCCGGCGCAGCGATCTTCGTCAGCGCTGCATCAGCCTGGGAGATCGCGACCAAGGTTCGGCTTGGAAAGATGCCGGAAATGGCCGGGATGCTTCATCGTTACGAAGTCGATGTAGCCGAGGAAGACTTTCGGGTCTTACCGATCGAGCAGGAGCATGGCTTGCGTGCCGGGATGCTGATCGGAGCTCATGGTGACCCGTTCGATCGCATGATCGCGGCGCAGGCGATCCTTCGCGATCTGACTGTCGTTTCCCGCGATCGCGAGATCGCCACGCTCGGATGCGAGGTGCTCTGGTGAGCCAGGAAACGCCCCTCGACCGGTTCAAATCCGTGCTCACCGGCGCGGCGCGAGCGGTGGCGGACGAGCCCGAGGTGGAGCTGGCGTTCACCGCCGACGCGCCGGCCCAATCGGGCAAGCACCTGAAAGTGCCGATGCCGGCGCGCCAGCTGCCGGCCGACCAAGTTGCCGAGGCGAGGGGTTTCGCCGACGGGTTCGCGTTGCGGCTGAAGCACCACGACACGGCGCTGCATACGAAGGGCGCGCCCGCCGACGCGGTCGCGCGCGCGGTGTTCGACGCGGTCGAGAGCGCACGGGTCGAGGCGCTGGGCAGCCGCGGGTACGAGGGCATTGCCGATAACCTCCAGACGGCGCTCGACGTCCGCCTGCGCTCCGACCCGATCACGCGGGCGCGCAGCCGCGAGGAGGCCCCGCTGTCGACGGCGCTCGCGCTGCTTGTGCGAGAGGCGCTGACCGGCCGGGCCGTGCCCGACGCAGCTCGGGGCGGCGTCGAGCTGGTTCGCGAGTGGGTGGAGAGCCGCACGGACCTCTCGGCGCTGTCGCTGGCGATCGACGATCAGCGCGCGTTCCAGGCGCTCGCCACGAAGCTGCTCGAACAGCTGGAGCTGGTCGAGGGCGACCGCGCGCCCGAGGAGGCGGATGAGGGCGGAGAGGAAGACGAGGGCGCCGAAGAGGCGGGCGACGACGCCGAGGATCAGTCCGATCAGCAGACCGGCGACGGCCAGGCGGAGGCCGAGGCGCGCGGCGAGGACCGGCAGGCGCAGGACGAGCAGGGCGAAGGCGAGACCGAGGTCGGCGAGACGCTGGACGACCTGGACGGCGAGCCGGGCGACGATGGCGAGGAGGGGATGCAGCCCGTCCGCCCCAACCGACCGTTCGCCGACATGGCCGCGCAGTTCGATTACAAGATCTGGTCCACCCAGTTCGATGAGGTGGTCGCCGCGACCGAGCTGTGCGATCCCGACGAGCTCACCCGCCTGCGGTCCTATCTCGACCAGCAGCTCGTCCACCTGCAGTCGGCGGTGTCGAAGCTCGCCAACCGGCTCCAGCGGCGGCTGATGGCGCAGCAGAACCGCGCCTGGGACTTCGACCAGGAGGAGGGGCTGCTGGACGCGGCCCGGCTCGCCCGCGTGGTGGTCAGCCCCGGCATGTCGCTGTCCTACAAGGTCGAGCGCGATACCGACTTCCGAGACACCGTGGTCACGCTGCTGATCGACAATTCCGGTTCGATGCGCGGGCGGCCGATCTCGATCGCGGCGATCTCCGCCGACATCCTGGCGCGCACGCTGGAGCGCTGCGGGGTCAAGACGGAGATCCTGGGCTTCACCACGCGGGCCTGGAAGGGCGGGCAGGCGCGCGAGACCTGGCTGGCCGCCGGTCGGCCGCCGCAGCCCGGACGGCTCAACGACATCCGCCACATCGTGTACAAGAAGGCCGACGAGCCCTGGCGGCGCGCGCGCGCGAATCTCGGCCTGATGATGCGCGAAGGGCTGCTGAAGGAGAATATCGACGGCGAGGCGCTGATGTGGGCGCATGGCCGCCTGATCGCGCGGCCGGAGGATCGGCGCATCCTGATGGTCATCTCCGACGGCGCGCCGGTGGACGACTCGACCTTGTCGGTGAACTCCGGCTCCTATCTGGAGCGGCACCTGCGCCAGGTGATCGGCTATATCGAGGGCAAGTCGCCGGTCGAGCTCATCGCCATCGGCATCGGGCACGACGTGACGCGCTACTATAGCCGGGCGGTGACGATCATGGACGCCGAGCAGCTGGGCGGCACGATCATCGAGCAGTTGGCCGCCTTATTCGACGCGGATCGCCGCTGACCCGGAGCGGTCCTGCGCGCGGCCCGTCCCGGTTCGCGGGGCCGGTGAAGCGCTCCATCACGATCGCGGGTCATGCGACCTCGATCAGCCTGGAGCCGATCTTCTGGGCCGCGATCGAAGAGGCGGCGCAGGTTGCCGACCTGCCGCTGTCCGCGCTGGTCGCGCGGATCGATGCGGAGCGGATCGGTCAAGCGCACCCGCCCAATCTGGCGTCGGCGCTGCGGGTCTGGCTCTTCACCCGCGCACGGGAGGCAAATGGGCGGAGTGGGGCGGCAGAACGGCCGTGACCAGGTTCCGGCTCCGCCGGGGGTGGCTCCTGATCCACAAGTGGATCGGACTGGCGATCGCGGTGCTCGTCATCCCCGTATCGTTGTCGGGCGCCGCGCTGGTCTGGCGCGATGCGCTCGACCGGGCGGTTCACCCGGCACGCTATGCCACAAGCGGCGATCGGCTGATGCCGATCGGGGCCTATGTCGCCGCGGCGGAGGCGCGGCTGTCGCAGGGCGAGCGGATTGCACGCCTGACGCTGCCCGAGCGCGGCGGCCCGGTGATCGTGGCCGCAACGCCCGCCGCCTCCACGCTCCGGTCGGGTCCGCCGGTCTTGACGGAGCTCTACTTGGACCCGCCGACCGCGCGGGTGCTGGACATGGCATACAGCGCGGCGGGCCCGGTCCGCTTCCTTCACGCGCTCCACGGCTCGCTGCAGATCCCGGCCGGGTGGGGTCGCCCGCTCGTCGGCTGGCCCGGTGTCGCGCTGCTGCTGTCGAGCCTCAGCGGACTGTGGCTATGGTGGCCGACGGTGGGGCCTTGGACCCAGGGGCTGCGCTGGCGACGCCGTCCGGACGCGAACGCCAACCTCCATCACCTGTTCGGCTTCTGGACCGCCGTGCCGCTGTTCGTGCTGGCGCTGACGGGCGCCTGGATCAGCTTCCCCAAAGCGTTCGGCGCGCTGGTCGGCGAGGGGTGGCCCCGTGGGCCGGACCGCAGTCGGCAGGCGCTCGCCCGTCCGGTCGCGCGGGCTGCGCTCGGCGTCGATCAGGCGGTCGCCCGCGCACTCGCCGTCGCGCCGGGGCGGGCCGAGCGGATCGACTGGCCGACCGAACGGACGCCCGACTGGAGCGTCGAGGTCGCGGGCGGAGCGCGACGCACGGTCTCGGTCGCAGACGATGCCGGGGTCGCGGCGCTCGCGCCGGAGCGCCCCGGGCAGGGTCCGGTGGCGGGCTGGATGCGGCGGATCCATGAAGGCGACGGCATGGGGCCGGTGTGGAGGACCGTCATCTTCCTCAGCGGCATCCTCTCGGCGGTGCTGGCCGTGACCGGCCCGATCATGTGGTGGCGCACGCGGCGGCGCTGAACCCGCACAATCGAGAATGATCTCCCCCGGGCCGCGGGGGAGACCATGCTCAGCGGGCCAGCAGCACGCGTGCCTGGCCCGCGATCTGGGCGAGCATCGCGGCATTGGGCGCGCTCGCCTGGCGGGCCCTGCCGACCACCGCCCGGAACTGAGCGACGCGGGCGGCGTGCCGTTCCAGCCAAGCGCCGACCGCCGCCTGCGGATCACCGTCCCCGGCGCGCGCCAGGAACTGCAGCCGCAGCTGCTGGAAGTCGCGCGCCAGCCCGGCCAGCAACAGCCGCTCCCAGGGATCGCTCGATGCGATCCGCGTTGCGGTCGCCTGAGCCCAGTCCAGCCCGAGCGCTTGCCCCAGCGCGGTGAAGGCGCGGGTCAGCACGGTCTCGTCCTGGCCCAGCCTGCGCCCGAGGTCCGCGAGCCCGATCGCGCCGTCCAGCTCGAACAGGCGAACCACGCGCCGCGCCAGATCAGCGGGCACCCCCGTCGCCTCCAGCTGCGCCGCGATCCGGTCGCTTTGCGCGCGCAGCTCCTCCAGGAGCAGGCTGGACGCCGCCCGCCCCAGCGCCGCGACGCCGGGCTGGAGACGGCCGAGCACGTCGCCGACCGTCTCGCTCGCGTCCGTCACGCGCAACAGGTCGGCGATGTGCGAGCGGACGCCCGACGCCACCTCGTCGAACAGGCGCAGGCGCGCCGCCTCGGGCATCGGCGTGGTCTCGATGGAACGCCACAGCTCCGGCAGGTCGAACAGGCGTTCGACCACCACGAACATCTCGGCGACGTCGTGCAGCGCCGCCCCTTCTTCTTCCGCCAGCTCGAAGGGGAAGAGCACGCCGATCCGGTTGACGATGCGATTGGCGAGCTTGGTCGCTACAATCTGCGGGCGGAGACGATGCGCCTCGATGGCGGCGCCGAACCGCTCACGCATGGCGGGCGGGAAGGCGGCGTGCAGGTCGGGCAGGAGCGCGGGGTCTGTGCCTAGCGGCGACGCCTCGATCGCGTCCTGCAGCGCCAGCTTGGCGGTGGCGAGCAGCACGGCGAGCTCGGGCCGGGTCAGGCCGCGGCCTTCCTGTCCGCGCCGCAGCAGCTCCTGGTTGGCCGCCAGCCCCTCGACCCGGCGGTCGAGCCGCCCGGACGCTTCGAACATCTCGATCAGCCGCACCAGCGACGGCATCATCGACGCGCCGTCGTCCTCGGCCACGGACAGGGCCAGCGTCTGGAGACGGTTGTCCTCGAGCACCAGATGCGCGACGTCGTCGGTCATCGCGGCCAGCAGGGCGTTGCGGTCCGCCTCCGCCAGCCGGCCCTCGTTCATCTCGCGGTTGAGCGCGATCTTGATGTTGACCTCGTTGTCCGAGCAGTCGACGCCGGCCGAGTTGTCGATGAAGTCGGTGTTGATCCGCCCGCCGCGCTGGGCGAACGCGATGCGGGCCGCCTGCGTGACGCCGAGGTTCGCGCCCTCGCCGATCGCGACCGCGCGCAGCTCCTCGGCATCGACGCGCAGCCGGTCGTTCGCGGGGTCGCCGACGGTCGCGTTGTTCTCGGCGGCCGCCTTCACATAAGTGCCGATCCCGCCGAACCAGATCAGGTCGGCGGGCGCCTTCAGGATGGCGGAGATGAGCTGCGCCGGCTCCATCTCGCCCGGCTCGATCCCGAGCGCCCGCGCCGCTTCCGGCGTGACCGCGATCGATTTGGCCGCCCGGCTGTGGACGCCGCCTCCGGCCGAGATCGGGCCGGCATAGTCGGCCCAGGACGAGCGGGGCAGGGCGAAGAGCCGCGCCCGCTCCGCATGGGACGCGGCGGGATCGGGATCGGGGTCGAGGAAGATGTGGCGGTGATCGAAGGCGGCGACGAGCTTGATCGCCTTCGAGAGCAGCATGCCGTTCCCGAACACGTCCCCCGACATGTCACCGCAGCCCACGACGGTGATGGGCTGGGTCTGCACGTCCACGCCGCGCTCGGCGAAGTGGCGCTGGACAGAGATCCACGCGCCCTTGGCGGTGATGCCCATGGCCTTGTGATCATAGCCCTGGCTGCCGCCGCTCGCGAACGCGTCGCCGAGCCAGAAGGCGCGCTCCAGCGCCAATGCGTTGGCGACGTCGGAGAAGGTCGCGGTGCCCTTGTCGGCGGCGACGACGAAATACGGATCCTCGCCGTCATGGACGCGTACGCCCTCGGGGTGGACGACCCGACCGTCGACGATGTTGTCGGTGACGCTGAGCAGCGCCCGGATGAACACGCGGTAGCTCTCGGTACCCTCGGCGAGCCATGCGTCGCGGTTCGACGCGGGCGGAAGCTGCTTGGGATAAAAACCGCCCTTGGCTCCGGTCGGCACGATCACCGCGTTCTTGACGCGCTGCGCCTTCATCAGGCCCAGGATCTCGGTGCGGAAATCGTCGCGGCGGTCGGACCAGCGCAGGCCGCCGCGCGCGACGGGGCCGGCGCGCAGGTGGATGCCCTCGACGCGCGGCGAGTAGACCCAGATCTCGCGCCACGGCAGGGGCGCGGGCAGGCCCGGGATGCGGCTGCTGTCGAGCTTGAAGGCGAGCGCCTCCGCCCCCGCGGGTGCAAAGGCGTTGGTGCGCAGCGTGGCCGCGATCACCGCGCGTAGGCCGCGCAGGATGCGGTCGTCGTCGATCGCCGCCACCGCTTCCAACTTCGCCTCGATCGCGGCGTCGGCCGCCGCTGCGTCGCCGCCGTCCGGCCCATGCGCCGCCGCAAAGCGCGCGATCAGCGCGCGGGCGAGATCGGGCGCCCGGCGCAGCGCGTCGACCACGGTCGACAGGCCATAGGTCAGGCCCGCCTGGCGCAGATAGCGGAACCAGGCGCGGAACAGCACCACCGCCTGCGGGTCCAGCCCCGCGTCGACGATCAGGCGATTGAACTGGTCGTTCTCCGCCCGGTTCTCGAGCACCGCGGCGATGGCCGCCTCCAGGACACGCGGATCGGCAGCGAGCGGTCCACTCGCCTCGACCACGAACTCGTGGACATAGGAGCGTACCTCGTCCGTCAGCGCGGTCGGGATCTCCTCGATCACGCGGAAGCCGAAATTCTCCAGCACCGGCACGGCATCGGACAGCGCGAGCGGCCCGCCCTGACGGTAGATCTTGAGCTTGAGCGCGTCCGCGCCGGGCGACAGGCGGACCACCCGCGCAGCCGGCCCGTCGAGCGCGGCCAGGCGCACAACGTCGGCGGCGGCCTCCTCCGCCGTGTTGGCGTTGCGATAGCCCTGCGGGAAGCAGTTTGCGTGGCGCAGCGTGAAGCGGGCGGCGCGGGCGGGGCCGACTTCGGCGGCGAGCGCGGCTTCCAGCGCCGGCGCCCAGCCGCGCACCATCCGCTCCAGACGCTGCTGCAAGGGAGCGGTCTCCGGAACCCGGCCGTCCCGGCGCAGGTCCAGCGTGTACCGGATCAGCGCGACGGGGGAGTCCTCCATCTCCACCGCCCAGTTCAGGACAGGGCCATTGGCCGCCTCGGCCAGCACCTGGCCGAATGTGGCCCGACGTGCGGTGGTCAGCTCATCGCGTGGTAGCCAGGTGAAGGCGAACAGCAGGCGGCCGAGCGGGGAGGGTACGAGCACCAGCTCCGGGCGGGGCCGGTCGGCGAGACTCATCGCGGTCAGCGCCAGGGTCTCCAGCGGCTCGGGCGCGAACGCGATCAGCAGGTCGTGGGGCAGCTGCGTGAACGCATGGGTGAGCGCCTTGCCCGCGTGGCCCTTGGGATCGAAGCCGAACTTCGCCTCCAATTGCGACAGCCGGGCGCGCAGCACCGGCACGTCCTCCGGCGGGGCGGCAAGCGCGGCGCTGGTCCAAAGGCCGGCATGGATCGACAGGCCGGCGACGGACCCGCCCTCGCGCAACGGCACGATCACCAGGTCCAACGGCACCGCCCGATGCACGGTCGAGATGAGCGAAGACTTGAGCAGCAGGGGCGCCTCGCCGCCATTCTCGAACCATTCGATCGCGAGCCGGCGCGACGCCTCGGCGAGGATGGGGGCGGGATGCTCGTTGCGGGCGATCCCAAGCGCCGGTCCGGCCGATCCGTCCCGGCGCCAGATCTGATGCCCCAGCAGCGTCAGGTTGCCGTCAAGGAACCATTGCAGCAGCGCCGCGCCTTCGCCGGGGGGCAGGGCCGCCTCGTCGTGCGCGATGGCGCGCTGCAGCGCCGGCCAATCGGAGACGGCCGCGCGCACGTCGGCGAGAACCGCGGACAGGGTGGCCACGAGGTCGCGCCGCTCGCGCGCGTCCGCCCGCTCCAGCTCAATGTAGATCATCGACTCAGGCCGACCTGCGCCGCCAACGGCCTCCAGCGAGCCGGTGGCATCCCGGCTGACGCGGATCACGGGGTGAATGATGCGGTCGATGGCGAGATTGGCCTGAGCGATCGCGGCGGCGATCGAATCGACCAGGAACGGCATGTCGTCGTTGACGATCGCCAGTCGCATCCGGCGGCGGACGTCCTCGCCCGCGATCGGCTCCAGCGCGATGGCCGGCTCGTCGGGGCGGCGTTGCCGCGCGGCGCCGGCGACAAATCGGGCGGCCTCCGCCACCGCATCGGGACCGAAGCCCTGGAGCTCGCCGGGAAGCGCGCCGCGGGTCAGGCGTTGCGCGAGCGCGTCGGACACGGAGTGAGGTAGGTCGGCCATGGCGCGCCTATGCGCCGGGCGGCAAAGCGGCTCAACCCTTGTGGGGGCGGGCCACCGGGCTCAGCCGACGGCCCTGCGTACCGCCTGCTGCACCAGTGTCGGAGCGTCGACCTCCGCCAGCACCTGGACCGCATCGCCGTCCCGTCGTGCGACCAGCACCACCCACTCGCCATCGCCCGGCAGGGTGACCTCCGCCAGGACGGGACGCGTCCTGAGCTCGGCCTGCGCCTGCGCGAAAGGATCGGCGATGCCGCGCGGGCGGCGCGCGGCACGCTCGGCCGCGACCAACGCCTTGATGCCGCCGGCATGGAGGTCGAGGAAGCTCGGCAGCGCCCCGGCCTGGACGCCGTGGCGGCGCGCATGGTCGAGCACGGCGGCGAACTCGGTCAGCCGGGTCTTGTCGTAATCGGCGCCGAAGACGAGCTTAGCGACGGCCGTCATCGGCGCGCGCTCCTGCGCCCTGATGGCCGCGGCGGCGAGCAGCGTGCGATAGCCTTCGGGATCGGTGTCGGCGGCGAGCGCGAAATCGTGGGCGCGCCCGAGCGCACGGTACAGGGCGGAACGGCTGCGGGTGTCGGCGGCGCGAACGGCGGCGGCGCTCTCTCGCGCCATGGCGAGCTGGTGACCGAGGCTGGTGGCGAGCTCAGGTTCGCCTGCCCCCTCGTCGGGGCGTTCGGCGCCGGGGCCGTCGGCCCAGACCGGCGCGCCCATGTCGGCGGCGCGCGCGGAGGCGAGCTCGGCGGCGATGCCGGCCTGTGTCGCGGCGTCGGCCAGCTCCTTCCAGTTGATCACGCCGTAGATGAAATCGATCTGCTCCCCGTCAGAGGAGAAGGGCATCAGGATGCCGCGGTAGAGCGTGTTGCTGCCCCGGGTGCTGACGAATTCCGCCTCGAACCCGATCGGCGAGCGGTTCGCGATGATCTGCAGATAATGGTCCGTCAGGCGCGACAGGAGCGAGCGGCTCGGCACCTGGCTGATCCGGTCGATCTGCGAATCCAGCCCGCATTCCTCGCGCAGCGCCCGGCCGAGGAACGCAACCAGCGGGTTGTCGAGACCGCGCGAGAAGTCGAGCAGCACCGAATGCTGCCCGAAGTCGGCGATGGAGGCGGGGTCGAGGCTATCGATCGACGGATAAGGTCGGCCGCGCAGCAGCGACACCCAGTGATTGTACGCGCGAACGTGCATGCGGCGTTCATCGCCGCCCAGATCGAACATCTGGTCGTCGCCATGGCCGTCCGCCGCCGCTTCTGCGTCGGCGCGCTCACCGTCCACGCTGCTGATGTCCAAAGCGCTCACGCGACACACCCTTCGAGCTGTTCGCCCGTCGCCATGCGCTCGCCGTGGTAAACGTCGCGTAAAGCCCCACGCCGCTTGCCAGTGCGCGCCGGCTCCGCTAAGCGCGCGCCTTCCAGCCGCCCGGCCTCCGGGCCGCGAGCCGCCTTAGCTCAGCTGGTAGAGCATCGCATTCGTAATGCGGGGGTCACAGGTTCGAGTCCTGTAGGCGGCACCACCTCTTCCCCATCCGTTTCTGCGGCCTCCTGCTGATCCGCGCGCGATGCGGTCGTCTCCGGATCCGCCCACGGGAACAGCGGCGCGATGATGGCCAGGAGCGACGGATCGCGCTCCGCTGGATAGGCCCATTCCAGCCGGGTGCCGAGTTCCTGCAGGGTACGCGATCGATCGCTCGTCATCGGACACACGCTCCAGGTTCGCAAACGTGCTTGCCGGGCGAAAGTGCCACGGCGGTCGGCCGGTGCTCCAGGATCATGCGTCGGTGAGTGCGGCGCGTACGGCCGCCTGCAGCTCGTTCAGACCGAACGGCTTGCGCAACATGCGCGCGCTCGCGCCCACGGCGCGTTCTATGGCGGCGGTATCCGCGTAACCGCTGGCGAACAGGATCGGCAGATCGGGGTTGCGGGCGCGGATCGCCTCGGCAACCTCGGCACCGTTCATGCCGGGCATCGCGAAGTCGACGATGACCAGGTCGGGGGTGGACCGGGCGAGCGTGTCGAGGCCTTCCGTTCCGTCGGGGGCGGTCAGCGTGCGGTAGCCCAGGCTGTCGAGCGACTCCGCGAGCATCGACCGCAGATCGTCGTCGTCATCGATGACTAGTACGGTCGCGGCCCCCGGTGCGGCGGCGGCCGCCTGGTCCGGCACAGGGCCGTGGGTGGCGCGGGGAGCGTCCGTGACGGGCAGCAGCAGCGACACGGTCGTGCCCTGGCCCGGCAGGCTGCGGATCCGCGCGGCGCCGCCCGCCTGGCGGGCGATGCCGTACACCTGACTGAGGCCCAGCCCCGTGCCCTTGCCGACCCCCTTGGTGGTGAAGAAGGGGTCGAAGGCGCGCGCCGCCACCTCGGGCGGCATCCCCGCGCCCGTGTCGCTGACGGACAGCTCGACATAGTCGCCCGCCGCCAGCTCCGCGTCACCGTCGATCCGGCGTAGGGCGGTGCGAATGCCGAGCTCGCCGCCGTCGGGCATCACGTCGCGCGCGTTGATGGCCAGGTTGAGCACCGCCATCTCCAGTTGCACCGGATCGGACAGCACGGCCCGACCGCCGTCCTCGAGGCCGAAGCGCAACCGCACCTGCGGCCCCAGCGTGCCCGCCAGCAGCTCGCGCATGCCTTCCACCACGTCGGTCACCACGACCGCGCGGGTCTCCAGCCGCTGGGCGCGGGAGAAGGCGAGGAGCTGGCCGGTCAGCTTCGCGCCGCGCTCGGCGGCGGCGATCCCGTTCTCCGCAATGCGGCGAACCCGGTCCGCGTCGTCCGGCCGACGGCGGATCAGGTCGAAGCCGCCGAGCACCGCGCCGAGCAGGTTGTTGAAATCGTGCGCGATGCCGCCCGTCAGCTGACCCACCGCCTCCATCTTCTGCGCCTGGCGAAGCGCCTCTTCGCGCTCTCGTTCGCGGGTGACGTCGCGCCCGACGGCGTAGAAGCGGTCGTTCTCCGGCACCGCGGCCCAGGCGATCGTGACGATGTCGCCCCCCTTGGCGAACAGGCGGTCCTCGAAGAAGCGCACGTTGGAGCCGTCTCGAAGCTGCGCGACGACCGCCGTCGCGTCTTCGTGATCCTCGGGATGGATCAGGTCGGCGAAGGGTCTCGCGAGCAGCTCCTGCTCAGAATAGCCGAGCAGCCGCGACCAGGCCGGGTTGATGGTTTTCAGATAGCCATCGAACCCCGCCACCGCGAAGAGATCGGACGACAGCTCGAACATGCGGTTGCGCTCGCGCGTGCGTTCCTTGACCTCGGCGGCCAGGGTCTCGGCCTGCGCCCGTAGCTCCTCTTCCAGCAGGTGCTGGGCGGTCACGTCCAGGTTGATGCCGGTGAGCCGCACGGGCCGTCCCGCGCTGTCGAGCAGCGCGGTCGCTTGCGATCGGACCCACCGCATCGCTCCGCCGGCCTCTCCGACGCGGAAGTCCATGTTGAAGCCTTCGCCCCGGGCTGCGCTTTCCAGACACGTCCGGACCGCCCAGTCCCGGTCCGCGTGGTGCACAGCGCCTGCCCAGGCTCGAACAGCGCGTCGGCGGGTGTGGCCGGATCGACGTCCAGGAGCGCGTAGACCTCCGGAGACCAAGAGATGACGTTCGTGAGGAGGTCCCAATCCCATACGCCGATCCCGGCGGCTTCCTTGGCCAGCTGCAGGCGTTTCTCGCTCTCGCGCAGCTCGGCCTCGGCGCGGCGGGCGTCGCTCATGTCCTGCACCGACACGATCACCCGGCCTGGTTCGCCGGGCAGCGGCGCGGAGGAAATGCGCACAGGGAAGCGCGTCCCGTCCCGCCGGCGATAATCTTTTTCGTATGGGTCCCACCAGCCTCGGCTGTTCGCCTGCGCGATCGCGGCCTCGTCGAGCGGCAGGTGCTCCGGGACGGTGAACTCGCGCCAATCCCATCGACCTTCGTCGAAGTCGGCGCGGCTGTGGCCTGTCATCGACAGGAAATGGTCGTTGATCGCCAGCGTCTCGCGCGTCGATGCGTCGAAGATGGCGAACCCCATCAGCGTCGAGTCGAACACTCCCCGGAACCGCGCCTCGCTCTCCCGCAGGCGCTCCTCCGCCTCCCGGCGGTCGGTCACGTCGCGCCAGAACAGCGCCAATCCGCCGTCGGGCGTGGGATAGGCGCGCATATCGAGCCAGCGCGCATGCCCGTCCTGCCACTCATAACGGTGCTCGAGCGAGACAGGCACGCGCTCGCGCATCGCACGCTTGTACAGCTGTCCGATCAGCTGATCCTCCGACCCCGGGAACGCCTCCCAATGCGTACGCCCGACGATCTCGGCCCGGGGGCGGCCATCGAGCCGCAACCCCTCCTGGTTGATTTCCAGGATCGTGAAGTCGGGCGCGAGGAGCGCGAAACCCTCCGCCATGCCGTCCAGCACCCCGCGCAGGCGCCGCTCGCTACGGCGGACGGGTGACACGTGCTGGACCAGCGCGAACAGGCCGTTGCCGCGGCCATCCGCCTGCTGCGCCGGCAGGAACTCGGCTACGACCTCGCGCATGCGACCGTTCGGATAGGTGATCCGGTCTTCGAAGCGGACCCGTTCTCCGGCCAAAGCTTGGTCGAGATGCGGCTTGATGCGCGCGTAGGTTTCCTCGCCCAGCATCTCGCGCACCGACCGCCCGAGCGCCGCCTCGCGAGATCGCCCGAACCACTCCTCATAGAGTTTGTTGACGTAGATGTAGCGCTCGTCCGGGCCGATATGGGAGACAAGGCCCGGCAGCGCGTCGGTGATCAGTCGAAGCTCCTCCTCCCGCGCGCGTAGATCGGCCTCCGCCCGGGCCCGCTCGACGGCCTCCCAGATACGTTCCGCGACGGCCTCGACCAGCGCCACTTCCGCGTCGGTCCAGGCGCGAGGGCTACGGTCGTGGACATTGAGGTTGCCGGTCAGCGTACCGCCCTTGCGCAGGGGCACGCTCAGGAAGGCTCGAATGCCCAACGCTTCCAGGCCGGTGCGGGCGGGGGCGAGCCACGCCTCTGCGTGATAGTCTTGGATCCGGACCGTCGTCCCGGCCCGCAATGGCGCAAGCATGGGCGAGTAATCCGCGATCGCGATCCGGGCGGGCAACGGCTCTGTCGCCCCGTCGGTCCAGCCCGGCAGGGGCGTCGCTAACCCCCGTTCTTCGTCGATATCGACATAACTGACCCGCGCCGCGCCGAGATGCCCGCCCAGCGCTCGGCAGGCCTCACTGACGATGCCCTCCGCGTCCCCAAGCTGCCTGAGGGCGTCGTTCAGGTACAGAAGGAACTGCCGCTCTTCCGACAGCACACGACCCTTGGTTTCCGCTGCGGCAAGGAAATCAGGCCGGTCGGATTCCGTCATGCGCTTATCCTCGCTCATGTCGTGGCGCCCGATCGGAACAGCGCCGAAACGACGCTTATGCGCTGGTGAGGGTCGTGACCAGTGCCGTCGCGGCGCTCGCGGCGGTGCAGGACAACGCGAAAGCGCGGCATTTTCGCAACATCGTGCGGCCGTTCAGGAGTGTTGCGGAAAAATTCACTTGGATTGACGCCCCGGCCGGTGGCAGACGGGGCGTCAACCGACCCTCAATAGGTCGGAGGTAACCAGCAGCCCGCCGCGTCACTCGCGCGGGCGGACCATGGGAGGGGACTTGATGCGTTTCTTGCAGCTTCTGGCTGGGTGCAGCCTGATCGCGGTCGCCGCGCCGGCAATGGCGCAGACCACGGAGGCCACGCCGCCTGCCCAGGCCGGCGGTCAGACCGACGACGGCGGCAGCGTCAGCAACGAGGACATCATCGTCACCGCCTCCAAGCGCGAGCAGACGCTGCAGGAGGTGCCGATCTCCGTGTCGGTCACGCCGGCGGAAACGATTGAGCGCGCGCAGATCCGCGACGTGATCGACCTGCAAACGGTGGTGCCGTCGCTCCGCGTCAGCCAGCAGCAGAGCTCGGGCGCGACCAACTTCATTATCCGCGGCTTCGGCAACGGCGCCAACAATGCCGGCATCGAGCCTTCGGTCGGCGTGTTCATCGACGGCGTGTACCGCTCGCGCTCGGCCGCCTCGATCGGCGACCTTCCCAACGTGAAGCGCGTCGAAGTGTTGCGCGGCCCGCAATCGACCCTGTTCGGCAAGAACGCCTCCGCCGGCATTATCTCGGTGGTGACGCAGGAGCCCCAGTTCGAATTCGGAGGCAACGTCGAGGCGTCCTACGGCAACTACAACGCCGTCATCCTTCGCGGCATCGTCACGGGGCCGATCACCGACTCCGTCGCGGTCAGCATCGCCGGCAACTACAATCGGCGCGATGGCTATGCGCGCTACGTCAACCTCAACCAGGACGTGAACGATCGTAACCGGTACGGCGTGCGCGGCCAGCTGCTGTTCCGCGGCTCGGGCTCGCTGCGCGTCCGCATTATCGGCGACTGGGACCGGATCGACGAGATTTGCTGCACCGTCGCTAACCTGTTTGACGGCGCGACCGGGAATGCGGTTCGCGCGCTCGGCGGTCAGGTTAACTCGAACCGGCCCTTCTCCTTCGACAGCTTTGCAAATTTCCCGAGCACCAATAAGATCGACAACTATGGCGGGTCCGCTCAGATCGATTTCGATCTGACCGACAATATCGGGTTCACCAGCATCAGTGCTTATCGCGCGGTGCGAACCAACAGCAATCAAGACTCCGATTTCACCAGCGCGGACCTGATCGGCAATAACAGCGGCCGGACGAACATCGACACCTATACGCAGGAGTTCCGCCTGGCGTCGAATTTCGATGGGCCGGTCAACTTCCTGCTCGGTGCGTTCCTGTTCAAAGAGGACATCGAGCAGAACACCCAGCTGCTTTTCGGGCGGGATTTCCGGGGCTATGCGAACGCATTGAGCGGCGGCGCTTACAGCGCGAACGAGCCGCTCTTGCGCACGCTGGCCGGCCTGCCTGCCGCGACGCCGGCCACTCGCTTCGGCGCCGAAGGGGTCGGGCGCAGGGAGAATTTTGACTACTCCAACGAAGCCTACTCGATCTTCGGTCAGCTCGACCTCGAGCCCTTCCAAGGCTTAACGTTGACTGGCGGCTTCAACTACACCTGGGATCGCAAGCGTGTCCGCTCGAACAACAGTTCCACGGACGTGTTCTCCAATATTGACCTTGTCCAAGTAGGGGCCAATGCTGGCATTCCGGGTACGATCCCGGCGGGCACCTTCCCGGGGCAGACCGCTGCGCTGTTCCCGCGTACGACGCCTTGCCCGACGCCAACGGCACCTGCGGGAACCTGCAACCCATTCCTGGGGTTGCGCGCGCTGCAGTTCCTGCCGCCGTTCCTCAACTTCCCGAACGCGGTGGAGAACGGTCGCACGCGTGACAACGACCTCGCCTATACGCTGCGCGCGAATTACGAGTTTAACGACAATATCAACGTGTATGTGACACACGCGACCGGCTTCAAGGCGTCCTCGTTCAACCTGTCCGTCGACAGCCGGCCGTTCCCGACCGACTTCATTCCGGGCTCGCCTGCGCAGGTTCCGGCACCGGCTGCTTCGCCAATCCGCAGCGCGGGGCTCGCGGTCAACAATTTGACGACCGGCACGCGCTTCGCGGGGCCTGAAAACGCAATTCTGTGGGAGGCCGGTCTGAAGGCCAGCTATCGCGGGTTCAGCCTTAACACCGCTATCTTTAAGCAGACACTGAAGGGGTTCCAGGCGAATATCTTCCAGGGAACCGGGTTCGTCCTTGCTAACGCCGAGGAGCAATCCACGTTCGGCGTTGAAGCGGATGCAGTCTTGTCGCCTTCGGACAATCTGAACTTCACCTTGTCCTATACTTACCTCGATCCCAGGTTCGATCGGTTCACGGGTGGGCAGTCGTTCCAGCCCAATCCTGCGCTGCCTCGGTTCAACGAGGTGGTCCCTGTGGACCTATCAGGCGTGCGGCCGACCGGCATTGCGACCCACAACATCGCGGTCGGCTCGAACTACACTTACGAGGTCGGCAACGGCGACCAAGTCGAGTTCCACGTCGACTTCGCGCTGCAGAGCGCCTTCCAGGTCGCGCAGGGGCTGCCCTTCAAGGCCTCGCCGGAGTCGCTGAACGCATCGATCGGCTACCAGTTCGCGAACGGGCTGGAGGTGCTGGTGTTCGGCCGCAACATCACGCAGCCGCGGTTCAACGCGATCATCTTCCCTGGCGTCGTGCAGCCCGGCACATTGTCCGCCTATCCCAGCCCGCCGCGCTTCTACGGCGTGACCGGCCGGTTCAAGTTCTGATCCGGTCCCGCTTGCCCGGTCGGCGCAGCGCGTTCCGACCGGGCGGCGGCCCGTCCGCAACCATGTCTGGACACTGCGAGCCGGTTCCGCCATGCGGAGCCGGTTCGCTTGTGTTTGCGCGAGGTTAGCGTCCGCTTGCCCGTTCCGATCGCCGAGTCCGCGACCGAGTTCCAGCGCATCGCCGATGCCTCGCCCGCGCCCATGTGGGTGACCGGACTCGATCGCCGCCGCACCTTCGTCAACCGCGCCTATGTCGATTTCGTCGGCGTCGGCGGGCAGGCCGCGCTGGAGTTCGACTGGCGCGCCATTCTGCACCCAGACGATCAGACGCAGGTCGTCGCCGCCTCCGCCGCAGGCGAGGCGTCGCTCGCGCCGTTCACGCTGGAAGGGCGCTATCGCCGGGCGGACGGCGAATGGCGCTGGATCCGGTCGGTCTCGCAGCCCCGGTTCGACGACGCGGGCGCGCATTGCGGCTTCATCGGCGTCGCGCACGACGTGACGGACGCCAAGCAGGGCGAAGCGGCGTTGCGCCGGCGCGAGCAGGAGCTGGCCGCGCTGTTCGATCAGACCGCGGCGGGGCTGGCCCAGATCGACCTCGCCGGCCGTGTCCTGCGGGCCAATGGCCGGTTCTGCGAGATCGTGGGCCGCCCGCTCGAAACGGTGCTGAGCAGCTGCCTCGCCGATCTGACCCATCCCGACGACGTGCCGGGCAACCTGGAGCTCATCGATCGGGCGATCAGGGAGGGTACGCCTTACACGCACGAGAAGCGCTTTCTGCGCCCCGACGGGTCGTCGGTGTGGGTCAGCAACGCCGTATCGGTCTTGCGCGACGCCGAAGGCGCGCCGCAGGGCCTGCTCGCCGTCACCCTCGACATTACCGATCGCCGCGCGACCGAAGGAGAGGTCAGGGCGAACGAGGCGCGGCTCGCGTTTCTGGACGCGCTCGGCGCGGCGACGGCAGGCGCGGTCGATGCGGACGAGGTGATGGCGATCACCACCCGGATGCTGGGCGAGCATCTCCAGGTCTCCGATTGCGCCTATGCCGATGTCGAGCCGGACGAGAGCCGCTTCCACATTCGTGGCGACTGGCACCGGCCCGACGTGCCCTCCATCGTCGGCAACTACCGGCTGGAGGCGTTCGGCTCGCTCGCGGTCGCGAAGATGCGGGGCGGCCAGCCGCTGGTCATCGATGACATTGTTGCGGAACTGGGGGAGGACGGGTCGGCTACGTTCGTCGGCCTCGGCATCCGCGCGACGATCGTGATGCCTTTCGTCACTGGTGGCCGGCTGGCGGGCATGATGGCGATCCACGATGCCGCGCCGCGCCGCTGGACCGCGGCCGAGCAGGCGCTGCTGCGCGAGGTCTCGGAACGCTCCTGGGCGCACGTCCAGCGCGTCCGTGCCGAGGCGGCGCTTCGGGAAAGCGAGCGCCGGCTGCGGCTTGCGATCGAGGGCGCGCGGATCGGCGCCTGGGACTTCGACGTCGTCACGGGCCGGGGCAGCTGGTCGCCGCTCGCCGCCGAGATCGTCGGCGTCCCGCACAGCATGCGGCTCTCGGCCGAACAGCGCGCCGCCATGATCCACCCCGACGACCGTGCGCGGGTCGCAAAGGGCAATGCCCGCCTGATCGTCGCCGGGGCCGAATTCGCGGACGAGTACCGCATCGTCCGCCCCGACGGCGCGGTGCGCTGGATCGCCTCGCACGGCGCGATCGAGCGCGATGCTGAGGGCAAGCCGCTGCGCGCGATCGGCACCATCCGGGACGTGACCGACGCGCGCGAGGCGCGGGAACAGCTGCGCGCGCTCGCCGACACGCTGGAAGCGCAGGTGGCGGAGCGCACCGCGGAGCGCGACGGCATGTGGCGGTTGTCGCGCGACCTGATGCTGGTGATCGGGCGCAACCGCCGGGTGCGCGCGGTCAATCCGGCGCTCGCCGGACTCGGCTATGCGCCCGACGAGGTCATCGGCAAGGGACTGGCCCGGTTCATCCACCCCGACGATCGCGCCGCCGCCACCGCCGCGATCCGCGCGGCCGCCTATCACCCGATCAGCGAGTTCCATGCGCGGCTGCGCGCCAAGGACGGGGGCTGGCGCGCCTTCGCCTGGAGCGCCGCGCCCGGCGAGGACGAGGCCTATGTGATCGGTCGCGACGTCACCGCCGAAGCGCTCCGCCGCGAGGAGCTGACGGAGGCGCAGGAGCAGCTCCGCCAAGGGCAGAAAATGGAATCGCTCGGCCAGCTGACCGGCGGCGTCGCGCACGACTTCAACAATCTGCTGACCCCGATCCTGGGCGGGCTCGACATGCTGGCGCGCGACCCGGACCTGCCGGAGCGGCGTAAGCGGCTGGTCCGCGGCGCGTTGGAATCGGCCGAGCGGGCGCGTGTGCTCGTCCAGCGGCTGCTCGCCTTCGCCCGCCGCCAGCCGCTCCAGCCGCAGCCGGTCGATCTGCCGATGCTGATGGAGACGATGCGGGAGCTGATCGCGAGCACGGTTGGACCGCAGATCGACGTCCGGGCGGAGGTCGCGCCCGGCCTGCCGCCCGCCCTTGCCGATCGCAATCAGCTCGAGCTCGCGCTCCTGAACCTTGCGGTCAACGCGCGCGACGCAATGCCCGACGGTGGCCGGCTGACGCTGGCGGCGAACGGCGTCGACGATCCGGGCGAGCTTGGGGCGGGCCGGTATGTCCTGGTTTCTGTGGCCGACACCGGCGTCGGCATGGACGCGGAGACGGTCGCGCGCGCGATCGAACCCTTCTTCTCGACCAAGGGACTGGGCAAGGGGACCGGACTTGGCCTGTCGATGGTGCATGGGCTGGCGTCCCAACTGGGCGGTGCGATGCGGATCCACAGCCGTCCCGGGGACGGTACGCGCGTCGAACTCTATCTGCCCGTGGCGGATACCCCGGTCGCGGCCGAGAGCCGCCCGGCGCCGGTGCTGGGTGGCCCGCATTCCGGCCGGGTGCTGCTGGTCGATGACGAGCCCGACGTTCGTGCGGCGACCGCGGAGATGCTGGCCGGGCTCGGTTATCAGGTCGCGACCGCCGCCTCAGGCACGGAGGCGTTGACCGCGCTCGGCGGCAAACCCGACCTGCTCGTCACCGACCACCTTATGCCCGGCATGACCGGCGCGGACCTGGCCCGCGCGGCGCGGGCGCGACGGCCGGACCTCAAGATCCTGCTCATCTCCGGCTATGCGGGGATCGATCAGGTGCCGCCCGACCTGCCGCGCCTCGCCAAGCCGTTCCGCCTGGCCGAACTCGCCCGGAGTCTCGCCGCGCTATGACGGATGCACCCTGGTGGAAGCGCGGGGTCGTTTATCAGATCTATCCGCGCTCGTTTCAGGACTCGAATGGCGACGGCATCGGCGACCTCCCGGGGATCGAACGTCGGCTCGACCATCTGGTGCGCCTCGGCGTCGACGCGGTGTGGCTGTCGCCCATCTTCCCGTCACCCATGGCCGATTTCGGCTACGATGTCGCCGATTACACCGGCATCGAGCCGATGTTCGGGACGCTCGACGACTTCGACCGGCTGCTCTCGGCAGTGCACGAGCGCGGGCTGAAGCTGCTGCTCGACTTCGTGCCGAACCACAGTTCGGACCGGCACCCCTGGTTCCTGGAAAGCCGGGCGTCGCGCGACAACCCCAAGCGCGACTGGTATATCTGGCGCGATCCTGCGCCCGCTAAAGATGGAGAACGGGGCGGGCCGCCCAACAACTGGACCAGCGATTTCGGCGGCTCGTCCTGGGAGTGGGACGAGGCGACGGGGCAATATTACCTCCACGCCTTCCTGAAGGAGCAGCCCGACCTCAACTGGCGCAACCCGGAGCTGCGCGCGGCGATGCTGGACGTGCTGCGCTTCTGGTTCGATCGCGGCGTCGACGGCTTCCGGATCGACGTGCTGTGGCACATCGTCAAGGCGGAGGGCTTCCCCGACAACCCGCTCAACCCCGCCTGGGGCCCGCATCTGGGCGAGCGCGACAGGGTCTTTCAGGTCCACTCGACCGATCAGCCCGAGGCGCATGCGATTGCGGCCGATTTCCGCGCGCTCGCCGACGAATATGGCGCGCGCACCGGGCGCGAGCGCGTCCTGATCGGCGAGATCTTCCTGCCCTTCGAGCAGCTGGCGCGCTGGTACGGCACGCCCGAGCGGCCGCAGGTGCATCTGCCATTCAATTTCGCGCTGATCGAGAACCGCTGGGACGCCGCCGTGCTGCGCCGGGTCATCTCCGAGTACGAGGCGTCGCTGCCGCCCTGGGGCTGGCCCAACTGGGTGATCGGTAGCCACGACGCGCGGCGGATCGCGGCCCGGCGCGGCGAAGCGCAGGCGCGGGTAGCGGCCATGCTGCTGCTGACCCTGCGCGGCACGCCCACGGTCTATCAGGGCGACGAGATCGGCATCGGCAAGGTCGCGATCCCGCCCGACCGCATCCGCGACCCCCGCGAGCTGCGGGAACCCGGGCGCGGGCTGAACCGGGACCCGTCCCGCACGCCGATGCCGTGGGAGGACAGCCCGCAGGCGGGCTTCACCACCGCGGCCGAGACATGGCTGCCGCTTAACGACGACTGGCCGACCCGCAACGTGGCGGCGCAGGAGCGCGAGCTGGGCTCGATGCTCCACCTCTACCGCGCGCTGCTCGCGCTGCGCCGCGCACGCCCGGCCTTGGCGCTGGGGGAGGTTCGGCTGATCGAGGCGGCCGAAGGCGTGCTCGCCTATGAGCGGACGTTCGGCGACGAGCGGCTCGGGGTGGCGCTCAACCTCACCGCGAAGGCTAGGCCGCTCCCCTTTCAGGGCGAGGCGTTGCTGTCCACGCTGGACGGCGCCGCCGACGAGTTGCGCGGCAACGAAGGCGTGGTCGTCCAGCTCTGACGCCATTCCAGGCTCGTCCCGGCAGCCACCTCTCCGCGCTTCATACCGGTCGAGGCGGTGCCGCCCGGTGGGAGCGAGGACGAGCCTGGCATGACGATGGAAGGTCTTGGTTCGGCGGGAGCGCTAGGCCTAGGGGGAGCACCATGCGCATCGCCATGCTCGCCCCGATCTCCTGGCGCACGCCGCCGCGCGGCTATGGTCCGTGGGAGCTGGTGACCAGCCTGCTCACCGAAGGGCTGGTCGCGCGCGGGGTGGACGTGACCCTGTTCGCGACACGCGACTCCGAGACCGCGGGCACGCTCGCCGGCGTGGTTCCGCGCGGCTATTCGGAGGACCCTGCGGTCGATGCCAAGGTGTGGGAGGCGCTCCACATCGCGGAGGTGTTCGAGCGGGCGCACGAGTTCGACCTGATCCACAATCAGGCGGACTTCCTGCCGCTCGCCTTCTCGCGCCTTGTGGCGACGCCGGTGGTCACCACCATCCATGGCTTCTCGTCGGAGCGCATCCTGCCGGTCTACCAGCGCTATGACGGGCATGCCCATTACGTCGCGATCAGCGATGCGGACCGGCATCCCTCGCTGACCTACGCAGCGACGATCCATCACGGCATCCGCCTGGCGGAGTTTCCGGTCGGGCCCGGCGGCGACGACCTGCTCTTCTTCGGTCGCTTTCACCCCGACAAGGGCGCGGCGGTCGCGATCGACGCCGCGGCCGCGACGGGCCACCGTCTGGTCATGGCGGGGCTGGTGCAGGACGAGCGCTATTGGGCGGAGGAGGTCGCACCCCGGATCGATGGCGACCGGGTGCGTCACCTGGGCGTGATCGGCGGCGGGGACCGGGCCCGCACGCTGGGCGGGGCCAAGGCGCTCCTTCACCTGATCGGCTTCGACGAGCCGTTCGGCCTGTCGGTCGTGGAAGCGATGGCGTGCGGCACGCCGGTCATCGCCTATGCCCGCGGCTCCATGCCGGAGCTGATCGAAGACGGCGTCACTGGCTTCCTCGTCCGAAGCTTCGACGAAGCGGTGGCCGCTATCGACCGAGTGGGTGAGATCGACCGCGCGCGCTGCGCCGAACGCGCCCGCGCACGGTTCGGCGTGGAACGGATGACGGACGAGTATATCGCGCTATACAAGCGTCTGCTCGGCACGCAGGACGAAAGGGGACAGGCATGTATAGCCACATGATGGTCGGCACGAACGACACGGCGCGATCCAAGCGCTTCTACGACGCCCTGTTCGGGGCGGTCGGCGGCAAGCCGGGGATGCAGGACGACAAGGGCCGCCTGATCTATATGCACAAGGGCGGCCTGTTCCTGGTGACCCCGCCGATCAACGGGGAGCCCGCCACCCACGCCAATGGCGGCACGATCGGCCTTGCGATGGACACGCCCGAACAGGTCCACGCGTGGCACGACGCCGGCGTGACGGCGGGCGGCACCTCGATCGAAGATCCGCCCGGCGAACGGTCGGGCCCGTTCGGCAAGCTTTACCTCGCCTATCTGCGCGATCCGGACGGCAACAAGCTGTGCGCGATGCATCGTCCGTCGCGCGATTAAGCATTTTCTAGGGTTAACAATGCGTTAGCGAGGAGATTGTGACGCGGTCGGGGGTTTGGGTCGCAACGCCCGATGGGATCGAAAGGAGCGAGACGGTGGCGCGGGAACCTAAGCCAAGACCCGCCAGGCGGACGCAGGCGGAGCGCAGTGCGACCATGCGCGCCCGCCTGCTCGAGGCGGCGGTGACATGCCTGTACCTGCACGGCTACGGCGGAACCACCACCGTTTCGGTGGCTTCGCTGGCCGGGGTCAGCCGGGGTGCGATGCTGCACCATTTCCCCAGCAAGGCGGACCTGATGCTGGCGACGCTGGCCCACGTCCTGGAACGCAACGCGGCGAACTTCGAGACCGCCGCGAACCGTATCAACGATCCCTGGGAGCGCTATGCGGCGCTGCCGGACCTGCGGCTCGAGGTCGGCTCGCAGCCGGAGGGGGTCGCCTTCATGGAGATCATGGTCGGCGCGCGCAGCGACGACGCGGTTCGGCGCCGGTTCCCGGAGTTCCAGGAGAAGTTGAAGGGCCGTCTACTCCAGCGCCAGGCCGATTGGGCGAAAGCGTCGGGCGTCAAGGTCACGCCGCGCGATCAGGCTGTGTCGCGTACCGTCACTCTGGCGGTGTTCGGTCTCGCCATCCAGCGCCAGGTCCTGCCCGAGTCGGACGTGGAAGAGGTCCTGCAAGTGCTTCGAGACCTCAAGCGCGCCGCGATGGAGCCGGCCTGATAACATAGGCTACTGAACGCGCGCGCCTGTCGCTCGTTGATTGGGCATGATCGGCGTCCTGTCCGGCAACACAGACCCTCGCGCGGCGGCGCGCGATGCGTTCGCGGGCGCGCTCGCCGGCTTCGATCGCGCCCGGCCCGTGCTGCTGCTCGGCCATTTCGACGCGGACGGCCTGTCGGCGGTCGCGATCCTGGTCCGCGCGTTGCGCGCCGCCGGCTGGGCGGCCGAGCCGCGCATCACCGGCAAAGGCGAGACGCCCTGGGACGAACCGCTGGCGGGCGACCTGCGCGCCGTTGCGCCGGGCGGGCTGATCGTTACCGACCTCGGCACCCGTCCGGAGCCGGTGCTGCCGGGCGCGCCGACCGTAATCATCGACCACCATGTGCCGACCGGATCGCCGGCGGATGCGACGGTGGTGAGCGGGCATGGGCTCGTGCCCGAGCCGAGCTCCGCGCTCATCGCCTGGTGGTGCGCCGGCGCGCTTGGCGGTCAGGCTGATCTGCTCTGGCTCGCCGCGCTGGGCCTAATTGGGGACATGGCCGAGCGCTTCCCCGAGCTGGATGCAGCCGAGGCGCGCTGGGGCAAGACAGCGCTGAAGGATGCGGTGAGCCTGGTGAACGCGCCGCGCCGGACCGCCGCCGCGGATGCCAGTCCGGCGCTCGCACTGCTGCTCCGCGGCGACGGTCCCAAGGTCGTCACCAAGCAACCGGGCCCCGAGCGCGACGCGCTCATCGCGGCCAAGGAGGAGGTGAAGGCCGCGGTCGAGGACGCGCGCCGCGTCCCGCCGCGCGTCGTCGGCGACGTGGCGCTGATCCGGTTTCATGCGGCCCAGCAGATCCACCCTCTGATCGCCCAGCAATGGCGCGGGCGGCTGAAGGACAAGATCGTGCTCGCCGCCAACACCGGCTACCGGCCTGGCTGGGTCCATTTCGCGGCCCGGTCCGCGCGGGGCGAGAACCTGGTCGACTTCCTCCGCGCCCACCGCCCGGCGGGCGCCGGCAGCCGCTACGGCTCCGGCCATGCCCAGGCGACGGGCGGCGCGCTCCGCCCGGCCGACTGGAACGCCTTCGTCCGCGCCCTCGGCTTTCCCGATCAACAGGTGCCCGCATGACCAGACCGCTCCGCCTCGGCTTCCCCGTCAAGGTGATGGGCCGCCCCGACCTGAAGACGCAGGACACGCGGCGCTGGCAGAAGAACCCGCACCTGAAATGCTCGCTCGAGCATCTAGACCGCGTGCTCGACTATCTCGCGAGCGAGCGGCTCGACATGTACCGGCTGTCATCGGACATCGCGCCCTACGCGACACACCCGGACATGCCGCAGTTCCATAACATGGTCGCCGAGAGCGACGCGGAGCTGCGCGCGTTCGGGGCCAAGGCGAAGGCGCTCGACATCCGCCTGTCCTTCCACCCTTCGCAATATGTGCTGCTCAACTCGCCCGACCCGGAGCTGACCAAGAAGAGCATCTGGGACCTGTCGAGCCAGGCGGAGATGCTCGACCGGATGGAGCTCGGGCCCGAGGCGGTGATGGTGACGCATGTCGGCGGCGTCTACGACGACCGCGAGGCGAGCCGCGCGCGCTGGATCGAAGGCTGGGACCAATGCCCTGAGCATGTCCGCCGCCGGCTGGTGCTGGAGAATGACGACATCCGCTTCGACGCCGCCGACGTACTGTGGATCCATGAGCGCACCGGCGTGCCGCTGGTGTTCGACTATCAGCATTTCTGGTGCTTGAACCATCAGCGGCTCGACATGCGCGAGACGCTGGAGCGCTTCCTCGCCAGCTGGCCCGCGGGGGTCAGGCCCAAGATCCACTTTTCCAGCCCCCGCACCGAGCTGCGCGAGGTGAAGCGCAAGATCACGCCCAAGCAGCGCGCCAGCGCAAAAGCGGGCCAGGGCCGGGCGAAAGCGGGTGAAGTGCTGAAGGCGCCGGTCAAGGCGACCGCGCGGATCAAGACCGTGCTGCTCCCGCCGATCTGGACGGGCCATTCGGACTTCACCAACCCCTTCGAGTTCGCGACGTTTATGCGCATGGCGCACGATCTCGAGTTCGACGTGATGATGGAGGGCAAGTCCAAGGACCTGTCGCTCCTCAGGCTCCGCCCCGACCTGCTGCGCTTCGCTCCCGACGTGGCGGCGCGCTTCGGCATCACCGCCGCCGACGCGGCGCAGCTGGCGGAGGACGAGGCGGCGCTGGAGCGGGGCGTGGCGGCGGAGGGCGAGCCCGATGTCGACGAGGGCGAGCAGCTCCTCGCGGCGGAGTGAACCCTCCCCAACTTGCCCCGTCGCGCCCATCTGGTGCATGACGGTGGAAGCTGAGAAAGGGTAGCGATGCGGCGCAATGCGCTGGTGACCAGGCTGGAACATCACATTCCGCTGACGCATGCCGAACGCACGGCGCTGGAGGAGGTCAGCCGGAGGGAGCTTCGGCTGAAACCGGGCGCGGTCCTGATGACGCAGGACAAACCCAACGACCGGATGTTCGTCGTCCAGCATGGCTGGGTCCACAGCGCCCGCACCTTGCCGAACGGTTCGCGGCAGATCGTCGGGTTCCATTACGCCGGCGACCTGGTCGGCACCTCGTCGATTGCCTGGAGCATCGCGACGAACACCGTGACCGCGATCAGCGACTGTATCGTATCGGAGATGACGAAGCCCGAGCTGGGCAGGCTCTTCGTCGAACAGCCGCGGCTGGCGGGCGCCTTCTACGCCATCGCCTCGGCCGATTTCGTCGCGATGGGTGACCGGCTGACCTCGGTCGGGCGGATGGGCGCGGTGGAGCGGTTGGCGCTAATGCTGCTCGACATGCTGGCGCGGCTGCGGGCGACGGCGGGGGGCGTGATCGACTCGTTCGACCTGCCGCTGACGCAGCAGGACATCGGTGACGCGGTCGGGCTGACCAAGGTGCATGTCAGCCGCACCTTCGGCGAGATGGAGCGCCGGGGACTAATCGCGCGCAACGCCCGGCGGGTGCGGGTGCTGGAAGAGCGCAAGCTCATCGAGATGACCGGGTTCGTCGATCGCCACAATGTGATCGAGACGGACTGGGTCCCCTTGCCGCACGCCGCCGTCGCGGCCTGAGCTTCGGTCAGACGCGCTTCACCCAGGTGCGGGACAGGGCGACGGGCGCGAAGCCCCGGCGCGCATAGAGCCGCTTGGGCGTGTCATGGGCATGCGCGTCCAGGAACACGGCGTCGCAGCCGGCGCGCGGCCTCGACGATGACGCCGCTCATCAGCCCGCGACTGCGCGGTCCGCACAGGCCCAGTTCGCATCCCAGGTGTCCGGGTGCGCCGGCGTGCGACGAGCGTAACGCCGTCGCACTCCTGAGCTTCATAGCCCTGGCGCCGAAACCAGCGCCGCGCGGCGGCGACCCGTTCGGCGTCAGTCGTCGTCGCGGTCGCGGCGCTTGGCGTAGAGCACCGCCCCCGCCACCGCCGCCGAACCGATCGCCGCGCCCACGCCGATCGCGCCGATCTGCCAAGTGAGCGCACGGTCGCGCTTGGATTTCTTCGCCCGCTTGGCCACCGCCGCGGCCCGCTTCGCCTCCGCCACGATCTCGTTCTCCGTTTCCTCGGTCGGCTCGGTCACGCCTTCTCTCCTGTCCGTTCGGCATAGCGCGTGCGGAAGCCGGTGGCGAACGACCTCAGCCGTCCCTCGGCGATCGCGGCGCGCAGGTCCGCCATCAAAGTCTCGTAGAACCAGATATTGTGTTCCGTCATCAACATCGCGCCGAGAATCTCCTGCGCGCGCACGAGGTGGTGCAGATAGGCGCGCGACCAGCGGGCGCAGACGGGACAGGGACAGTCAGCGTCGAGCGGACCCTGATCCTCGGCGTGGCGGGCGTTGCGGATGTTGAGCGGGCCCGAGCGGGTGAAGGCCTGACCGGTGCGTCCGGAGCGCGTGGGTAGCACGCAGTCGAACATGTCGACGCCGCGTTCCACCGCGCCGACGATGTCGGTCGGCTTGCCCACGCCCATCAAATAGCGGGGCCTGTCCGCCGGCAGCTGTCCGGGCGCGAAGTCGAGACAGCCGAACATCGCTTCCTGCCCTTCGCCGACCGCCAGGCCGCCGATAGCGTAACCGTCGAAGCCGATCGCGGTCAGCGCGTCGGCCGACGCCCGGCGCAGGTCCTCGTCCAGCGCGCCCTGCTGGATGCCGAAGATCGCGTTCTCCGCCGCATGATCCCCGCCTGCGTCGAAGGCGTCGCGCGAGCGCCTGGCCCAGCGCATCGAGCGCTCCATCGCCTCGGCACGCACGTCGCGCGTGGCGGTGGTCGGCACCAGCTCGTCGAAGCACATGACGATGTTGGAGCCGAGCAGCCGCTGGATTTCGATCGAGCGCTCCGGCGTCAGCAGGTGGCGCGTGCCGTCGAGGTGCGATTTGAACGACACCCCGTCCTCGCTGCGCTTCGTCAGTTCCGCCAGGCTCATCACCTGATAGCCGCCGGAGTCGGTCAGGATCGGCCGGTCCCAGCCCATGAAGTCGTGCAGTCCGCCCAGCCGCGCGACCCGCTCGGCGCCGGGCCTGAGCGTCAGGTGATAGGTGTTGCCGAGGATGATGTCGGCACCCGCCGCGGCCACGTCGTCAGGCTTCATCGCCTTTACCGTCGCAGCCGTGCCGACCGGCATGAAGGCGGGCGTACGGATCACGCCGCGTCGCATCGCGATCGCGCCGGTGCGTGCGCGACCGTCGGTGGCGTGGATGGTGAACTGAAAGCGGGGCGGCATGGAAGCGTGCGCTTTGGCGCGGGCGGGCCGCGCTGTCGAGGCGACGACCCCTAATCAGAGGGCCGACTGCGCCGGATCGGCACGGTCCCGACATGGGACGACGTTAATCTTGTAGCTTCGGCCCGCGCCCCGCACCTCCCGGCCATCATATCAGTGGGGGTCCTCATCGTGTCCAAGGTCATCGTCATCGGTCTCGCCGCCGCCCTGCTCGGGGCCGCCTCGGCCTCCGACGCCGCCATCACCGTCAGCAGCACGCCGTTCGCAAGCTTCGATGCCGCCGCGCAGCATGTCATCATCGATTTCGACGCACCGCTGGCGAGCGGCTTCACGATCACAGGCGGTCTGCAGCGCACCGCCAACGACAGCCTCGGCGCCCAGCCGGCGATCGCGCCGAACGTGAAGGGCACGTCGCGATACTGGAGCATCAACCCCGGCAACCCCGGCACGCTTCAGTCGACGACGGGCGGCTATCGTCAGGTCAGCTTCCTGTGGGGCTCGATGGACAAGTACAACACGCTGACGCTGCTCGGCGCCGGGGGTTCGGTGCTGGGCAGCTGGACCGGCGCGCAGGTCTATCAGCCGAGCAACGGCGACCAGTTCGGGTCAGGGACGAACCGGCGAGTCATGTTCACTTCGAGCGCCAATCTGATCCACGGCATCCGGCTGAACTCGACGCAGCCCGCCTTCGAGATCGACGACGTGGCCTTCGCGCAGCCGGTGCCGGAGCCGGCGACCTGGGCCATGATGATCCTGGGGTTCGGTGCCATCGGCGGTTCGTTGCGCTCGCGCCGCCGGATGTCGGCGCTGGCCTAATCGCGATCGGGGTCGGGCGGATCGGGGGTACCGCCAGGCACTCCCGGCACCCGCTCGGCCCGGCGCTTGCCGCGGCGGCTTGGGTCGGCGGTGGGCAGCGCGCGAAGCGTCAGCGCCTCGGCCCGCGTCACGCCGCCGTTAGCGTCCTTGTCCAGTCGCGTGAAGATCCTGCTGAACTGCGCCTGCAGCTCGTCGGGCGTGATGCGGTCGTCGGCGCTGCGGTCGACCTCGAACGGGCTGGGCAGCGCGCCCTGATCGCCCAGCCATTTCTGCTGCCAGGCCGCGAAGTCCAGATAGCCTAGCGTCCGCTCGCCGAAGCTGCGCACGAGGCAGCCTTCCATCTCCGTTCGCGTGGTTCGGCCATCGGCGTCCGCGTCGCAAGCGACGATCAGCATGGCCGCGGGCTCCACGGTCAGCGTCGCCGGCACCTGCTCGTTCGGCTTGGCCGGCCCGACCACCCGTACTTCCGGCCCGGTCTGCGCCGGGGCGGCGGCCATCAGCAGGGCGAGCGCGAGCATGGCGAAGCCTCAGGGCAGCAGCAGCGACGAGTCGCCATAGGAGTAGAAGCGGTACCCCTGCGCGATGGCATGGGCGTAGGCGGCCTGCATCCGCTCGCGTTCCATCAGCGCCGAGACCAGCATGAACAAGGTCGAGCGCGGAAGGTGAAAATTGGTCATCAGCCCGTCGATGCCGCGGAAGCGGTAGCCTGGAGTGATGAAGATGCTGGTGTCGCCCTCGAACGGGCGCACCACGCCGTCCTCGCCCGCGGCGCTCTCGATCAGGCGCAGGGGCGTGGTGCCAACCGCGACGACCCGGCCGCCGGCGGCGCGTACCGCGTTCATCCGGTCTGCCGCCGCGGCGTCCAGCCGGCCCCATTCGGCATGCATCCGGTGGTCGGCCGTGTCCTCGGCCTTGACCGGCAGGAAGGTGCCCGCGCCGACGTGCAGCGTGAGCGTGACATGCTCGATCCCCGCCGCCGCCAACGACGCCATCAGCTCGGGCGTGAAATGCAGGGCGGCGGTGGGGGCCGCCACCGCGCCCGGCGCATCGGCGAACATGGTCTGATAGTCGTCGCGATCGCGCGCATCGGCGGGCCGGCGCTGGGCGATGTAGGGCGGGAGCGGCATGGTGCCGGCACGCTCCAGCAGCAGCTCGACGGGCTCCTCGCCGCCGAACTCCAATGCCCAGCTTCCGTCTTCGTCCCGGTCGCGCGCGGTCGCCTCCACCCCGCCGCCGAACGCGACGACATCGCCCTCGCGCAGCCGCCGGCCGTTCCGAACGAAGGCGCGCCAGCGGCGCAGGCCTTCGCGCTTGTGCAGCGTCGCGCCAATCCTCGCATCCCCCCGGCGACCCTCGAGTTGCGCCGGGATCACCTTGGTGTCGTTGAACACCAGCAGGTCGCCGCGCCGGAGCTCGCCCGGCAGATCGCGGACATGCCGATCCCGGGTCTCTTCCCCGGCCAGGACGAGGAGCTTCGCCGCGTCGCGCGGGCTCGCCGGCCTGAGCGCGATCCGGTCTTGAGGCAGGTCGAAGTCGAAAAGATCGACGTTCACGGCCGCCGGGCGGGGCGTCGGCGGGCTGGGGCAGGGGCGGCGCGGGCCGGCTTAGGTGCGGCGACTGCGGGGCCAGTCGGCAACAGCGCCTCCACGTCCGCCTGGGTCGCGGCGGCGGGCGATGTCACCGGAGCCGGCTGATAGGCCGGCGGATTGTCGGCCAGTACATAGGCGCGGAGGATGCGGGCCGGATTGGCGGGCGGCTCGCCGCGCTCGATCGCATCCACATATCGCATGCCGTCGATCACGCGCCCGAACACAGTGTACTTCTTGTCCAGCGCCAGCCGCGGGTGAAAAACGATGAAGAACTGCGAGTTGGCGCTGTCCTTGTCCTCCGCGCGCGCGGCCGACACCGCGCCGCGGACATGGGGCAGGTAGTTGAACTCGGCCGGCACGTTGGGCAGGTCGGATCCGCCGGTGCCGTCGCCCTTGGGGTCGCCGCCCTGCGCCATAAAGCCCTCGATCACCCGGTGAAAGGTGAGGCCGTCATAGAAGCGCCGCCGGGTCAGCTCCTTGACCCGCGCCACCATCTTGGGCGCGACGTCCGGCCGCAGCCAGATCGTCACGCGCCCGCCGGTCGACAGGTCGAGCACCCAGATGTTCTGCGGGTCCGTGATCGACGCGACCGGCTGGCGCGGCTGGGCAGCGTCTTGCGCCAGCGCGGGAAGGGAGAGCAGCGACAGGACGAGCGTAAGGAGGGCGACGATGAAGCGCATGGAGCAACCTGATGGGGGACTGGTCCGCTTAAAGCGAAACCGCCCTTGCGCCAAGGTGAACGGCGCGCGGCGTTCGGACGGAAGAACCGTTCAGCCCCGCACCCAATCCGCGACCTCGCCCGCGATCTGGTTGGCGGCCTGGTTCAGCGCCGGTCCCGCATTGGCCGGATCGATCGCGCCGACTGGCACCCGCGCCTCGAAACGGCGCTTCTCGACCGCGGTCTGGCCCGCTCGCACGAGCGTGGCGTCGTAGGTGACCACCGCCTGCAGCGCACCTGCATCGAGGCCGAAGTTCCTCAGCTCGCCACCGAGCGTCGCACTGGGATCGCTGAGCGACTGAACGCTCTGCAGGACCACCATGCCCGCTCGCGCCGTCAGCGTGTCGCCGAGCAGGCGCGCGAACAGACGGGCCGGCGGTTCCGACCAGGCGGCGTCCTTCAGATAGGCGATGCTGATGGCGCTCGCCTGCACCGGCACGCGCTGCGTCGCCAGGGCGGCGGGCGTTGCCGGCGCCTGGACGACGATGGACCGCGACCGGGCGGAACTCTGTGACGCGCCGACCGCGATCGGCGCGGCGGGGGTGAGGGTGAACAGCGCGGGCGGCGGCTTTGCGCCAAAGCTGATGCAGCCGGCGAGCGACAGGGGGATGAGGGCGACGAGCTGCTTCATGGTGTCACTTGCCCTTGTAATCGGGGAGACGGCCGCCGCCGGCGATCGCGCCGACGCCGCCCTGGTCGACTTTCTCGGCGACGGAGGCGAGCGCGGAGGCGGTGACCCGCAGGTCGCGCACGAGCGCGTTCGCCTCCGGGATGGTCTGTTTGGAAAAGGTGGTCAGACCCGGTTCGGCCGCGCCGATTGCACCGGACAGGGCGTCAGCCGACTTCTGGGCCGACACGATGGCGCGATCCAGATCCTGCAGGACCGGGCGGACGTCGTTGGCGAGCACGCCGTTGGTGGTCGCCGCCAGATCGCCGATCTTCTGGCTTGCATCGCCCGCCTGCTGGATCGCCACGCGCGTTTGGGCCAGCGTCGCCGCGATCTCAGGCGCGCGGTCGGCAAAGGCGCGGGTCAGCTGGTTGGTGTTGCGCAGGATGCCGACGATCGACTCCTGGTTGCGATCGCCGAGCAGCACGGTAAGCCGATCGGTCAGCGCGGACAGATTCTCCAGCAGGCGAGGGGCCGACGCGAGCAGCGCGCCAAAGCCGCCGGCCCTAGGCGGGATCTCGGGCACGCCGTTGCGACACCCTGGCCCCGGCCCGTCCGTGGGGCAAATCAGCGGCTGACCGCCGCGACGCGCCCCGTCGAGGAGCACGGAGCAGGTACCCGTGAAGCTGCACTGCGCGCTAGCGAAGGTGCCCTGCAGGATTGGCGTCTCTGGGCGGACCGAGATGCGGACCCGGATCAGGTCGGGATCAGGCTTCCACAGCGCGATCTCCTCCACAGTCCCCTCGGGCACGCCGGAGTAGGTGACAGCGCTACCCTTCGCCAGGCCGTCGACCGACTGCTGGAAGAAGATGTCGTACTCCTTCTTCTCGTCGCCGCCGAGCCGGGCGAGCCACACGGTGAAGAGCGCCAGCACCGCGAGCAGGATCAGCACGACGGCGCCGACCAGGACGTGGTTGGAGCGCGTTTCCATCAATGAGCCCTCATCTGCGCGGTGCTGATCCCCGCTTCTTTGTCCTGCTCGTCCCGGACCTCGGTCGGGTGCGCGGCGGCGTCCGCCTCCGCACTTTCGTGCGCCTGCGCGGAGGCGACCGCGGCCCGGCCGCGCGGCCCGCGGAAATACTCCTGGATCCAGGGATGATCGGTCGCGAGCAGCTCATCGATCGTGCCGATCGCCGTGACCTTCTTGTCCGCAAGCACGGCGACCCGGTCGCAGATGGCGTAGAGCGTGTCGAGGTCGTGCGTGATCAGGAACACCGTCAGCCCCAACGTCCGTTGCAGCCCATGGATCAGCTCGTCGAACGCGGCGGCACCGATCGGGTCCAGCCCGGCGGTGGGCTCGTCCAGGAACAGGAGCTCGGGATCGAGCGCCAGGGCGCGGGCGAGGCCGGCGCGCTTCTTCATTCCGCCCGACAGCTCGGCTGGGAATTTGGGGCCGGCGTCGGCGGGCAGGCCGGTCATGACAACTTTATAGGCCGCAATCTCGTCGAGGAGCGCCTGGCCGATGTCCGGGTAGAATTCGCGGAGCGGCACCTGCACATTTTCCGCCACGGTCAGCGTCGAGAACAGCGCGCCGCCCTGGAACAGCACGCCCCAACGCTTGCGAATCTCCACCGCCTCGGTTTCGGTACGGCCGATGGTGGGCTCGCCGAACACGGTGATGTCGCCGGCGAGCGGGGTCTGCAGGCCGATGATGGAGCGCATCAGCACCGACTTGCCCGTGCCCGAGCCACCGACCACGCCCAGGATCTCGCCCCGGCGCACGTCGAGGTCCAGCCCGTCATGGACGATCTGCTCGCCGAAGCCGTTGGTCAGGCCGCGGACCTGGATGATCGGCTCGCTGCGATTGCGCCGGGCCATTAAAGCGTCTCCTCCCCGCTCGCATAGGCCATCACGGAGCCAAAACCGGCCCACAGGTAGGAACGAGGAGGGCGCGATGCCAACGCATCTCGACCGAGGTGTGACGCCGCTGTGGGCCGGTTTCGGCCCGCCCCGGAGGGGTCGCCCGGAGAGGCGCAGGGGCCGCGTCGCCGCTGCTTGCGCGTAGCCATGGCTACGCGACAGCGCACCGCTTTTCGCCCCTGCACCTCTCCGGGCGATGCTGGCCTATGCGAGCGGGGAGGAGACACCCTTAGTTCCACCCCACCCAGGTGAAGAACACCGCGAAGAAGGCGTCGAGCACGATGACCATGAAGATCGCCTGCACCACCGCCGCCGTGGTCCGGCTGCCGACCTGTTCGGCGTCGCTTTCGACCAGCATGCCCTGGAAGCAGCCTGCGACGGCAATGATCGCGCCGAACACGGGCGCCTTGATGAGGCCGATATAGAGGTCGGTGATCGGCACCACCTCGCGGATGCGCTGGATATAGGTCGCGGGCGGGATGCCCTGATCGATCCAGACAAGGACGCCGCCACCGATTAGCGCGATCATGCAGGCATAGAAGCCGAGCAGCGGCATCATCAGCACGGCGGCGAGCACGCGGGGGACGACCAGCGCCTCCATTGGCGACACGCCGATGGTGCGCATTGCGTCGATCTCTTCGGTCAGCTTCATGGTGCCGAGCTGCGCGGCAAAGGCGGAGCCCGACCGGCCCGCGACCATGATCGCGGTCATCAGCACACCCATCTCGCGAAAGGTGAGGCGGCCAACGAGATTGATCGTGAAAACCTCAGCCCCGAACTGCGCGAGCTGGACCGCGCCCTGTTGCGCGATCACCATGCCGACCAGGAAACTCATCAGGCCGATGATGCCGAGCGCGGTGACGCCGACCACCTCGAAGCGCTGCACGACCGCATTGAAGCGGAAGCGGCTCGGGTGGCGGACGATGCCCACGAACGCGAGCGCAGTCGCGCCGAGGAAGGCGATGAGCCCCAGCATGGTCCGCCCAGCCGTCGCGGTGGCCTGACCGACCTCCTCGAACAGCCGGACGACGCCATGGGCGGGCTTGGCGCGCTGAGCGACCGGCTGCTCGGCGGCGACCACCTGGTCGAACAGAAGCTGGTTGTCCTCGTCCAGCCCCTCCACGCGCGCGTCGTGCCGCGCGGCGAAACGATGGACGAGCCACGCGCCGACCGTGTCGATCCGCTCCACCCCGCTAAGGTCGATCCGCGACACGGCGCCGTCGTAGCGGTCGAGCCGCTCCGGCAGGCCGCCCAGCCGCGCCAGCGACAGATCGCCGCTGAAGCGGAGCGTGCCGTCGCGCGCATCCTGGTCGAAGTCGGCCGCCGCCCGCATCGCGCTCACCTCTGGGCGAAATCCCGCGCGCGGGCAAGCGCGGGGGCAGAGAGGGCCCTCATCGCTCAGCCGAGCCCAACATCGACGGCGTGGATGACCAGGCCGACCAAGCCGCCGACCAAGGTGCCGTTCACGCGGATATACTGCAGATCCTTACCGACGGCATTTTCCAGGCGGCGGGTGATCGTGCGCGTATCCCAGCTATGGACCGTCTCGGACACCAGGCGGACGATCCCGTCGCCATAGTCGGTGGCGGCCCCCACCGCCGCGCGGCGGACGAAGCGGTTGATGGCGCAGGCGAGGCGGCGATCGGAGCGCAGGGTGTCTCCGATCTGGCGAAGCACGTCGCCGAGCCGCCCGCGCATGGCGCGCTCGGGATCGCGGGCGATCGCGAGCAGTCCGGCGCGCGCCTGTTCCCACAATCCCTCCAGCCAGCGCTGCATGGCCGGGTTCGCGATCAGCTCCTCCTTCATCCGCTCAACCTTCGCCTGGAACGCGGGGTCGAACCGCAAATCCCATGCGAGACGGTCGAGGCCGTTCTCCGCCCGTAGGCGCAGCGGGTGCTCGGGGTTCGTCGCCATGTCGTTGAGCAGCCCCGACAGGCCGTCGATCAGCTTGTTCGCGACGGTTTCGTCCAACCCCGTCCAGCGGAGGATCGCACCAGCCTTGTCGTGGACGATCTGGCGGATGAGGTGCTCGTTTTCAGCCAGCGCTCCGCTGGCCCATTTGATGGCCGAGTCGAGCAGCGGGAGGTGCCGGTTCTCGGCCATTGCGGCCTTGAGGAACTGGCCGAGCGCGGGAGCGACGTGCATCTCGGTCACGCGCGTGGCGATCGCGCCCTTGAACAGGCCGCCGAGGCGGTGCGGGTCGAGCGCCTCCAGGACCTGAGCGACCATCTTCGACGCGCCGGCGCGGAAGCGGCCGCCGGCACCCTCGGCCGGGTCGGTCAGCCAGCGCGCGATCGCGCCGGCGACGTCGAGACGCTGCATGCGCCGCGCGATCACGGAGGTGATCAGGAAGTTCTCGCGCAGGAATTGGGCGAGCTGATCGCCGATCCGCTCCTTGTTCCTCGGCACGATCGCGGTGTGGGGGATCGGAAGGCCGAGCGGATGGCGGAACAGCGCGGTGACGGCGAACCAATCGGCCATGCCGCCGACCATCCCGGCCTCGGCGAACGCGTTGACGAAGCCCCAGACGGGGTGGACCGGCATCAGCGATCGGCTGGCGAGATAGACCGCCGCCATGGCGAGGAGCAGCCCCGTCGCGACCAGCCGCATCCGGGTGAGCCCCGGCGGCGGAACGTCGAAACCGGCGCGGGCGGGAGCTCTCATCGGGGAGAGAATACGTCAGCCGAAGGGAAGTTCACATCGTCACCCCGGCCTTGAGCCGGGATCCCGCTTCTTCGGGCGGCTCAAGGCGGCAGAGCCCCGGCCCAAGGCCGGGGTGACGGAGGTCCCGATCACTCCGCCGCCGCAGGCCCCGGATCCTGATAGCCCAGCCGGCCGGCGGTCCCACCCAGCGCGGGCCGCGACGGCCCGCCCTCGATCACGGGCGTGCCGTCGTCGCCGGGGCGATAGGTGAGCAGCCGCCCGCCCAGCTTCGCCCCGATCGCCCGCTCGGCTCCCAGCGCCAGGCTGAAGATCGCCGGCACGATCACCAGCGTGAGGACCGTGGAAAGCGTCAGGCCGCCCATGACCGAGATGCTCATCGGCGCCCGCCACGCGCTGTCGCCGGTCAGCGACAGCGCGGTCGGGATCATGCCGGCGACCATCGCCACCGTGGTCATGACGATCGGCTGCGCGCGCTTGTGGCCTGCATCGAGGAGCGCGTCGAAGCGGCGTACGCCCTTCGCCATCTCTTCGAGCGCGAAGTCGATCAGCAGGATCGAGTTCTTCGCGACGATGCCGAGCAGCATCAGGAGACCGATATAGACCGGCAGCGACACCGCCATCCCCGCGATTTTCAGCGCGATGCACGCGCCGAGCGGCGCGAGGAAGAGCGAGAACAGGTTCACGAAGGGCGGCAGGAAGCGGTGGTAGAGCAGCACCAGCACCGCGAATAGCAGGAAGAAGCCGGCGAAGACCGCGGTGATGATGTTGCTGACCAACTCGGCCTGCGCCTTCGACTGCCCCACCGTCATGCGGGTCACCCCAATGGGCAGGTTCTTGACCGTGGGAAGCTGGTTGATCTGCTTCAGCGCATCACCCTCGATCACGCCGGAAGCCAGGTCCGCGCCGATCGTGAGCTGGCGTTGTTGGCTGATCCGGTCGATCTGCGTCGCGCCGGCGCCGAAGCCGATGTCCGCCACGACTTTGAGCGGCACCGAACCGCCCGACTGAGTCGGCACCGCCAGGTTTTCGATATTGGCGAGCCGCTCGCGGGCGTTCTCGGCGAAGCTGACCCGGATGGGGATCTGCCGATCGGACAGAGAATAACGTGCGGACGCTTGGTCCACCTCGCCCATGGTGGCGACGCGGATCGCGTTGGAGAGCGCGACCGTGGTGATCCCCAGATCCGCGGCGAGATCGGCGCGCGGCCGGATCACGATCTCCGGTCGTTGCAGGCCGCCTTCGACACGCGGACTCTGGAGCACACGCAGGCCCTGCATCTCTGCGACGATTCGGTCGCCGGTCGCCTGGAGTAGGGCGGGGTTGTCGCCGCCCAGCACGATCGTCAGGTCGCGGCTCGGGCCGCCCCAGCCCATCCGGTTGAGGAAGGAGACGCGCGCGTCCGGGATGGTAGCGAGCTGCGGCGCCATCGAGCGCTCGAACTGAACGCTCGTCATCGGTCGATCTTCGGTCAGCAACGCTGTGACGCGGCCGTTCCCCGCCCAAGCGCGCTGGTACACACCCTCCACCATGTCGGTCTTTTGCCGCAGGGTGGCGGCCACACGGTTCACCACGGCTTCCGTCTGTTCCAAGGTCGAGCCTGGCGGCAGGGTGACGGTCACGACGGAGCGGTCGCTGTCCTGCGGCGGCTGGAACTGCTGGGGCAGGCTGATAAACAGCGCGATGGTGAGCGCGAACGCGCCGAACGCCATGCCCAAGACCCAGACGCGGTGGTCCAAGAAGCGAGCCATGCGCCGCCCGAGCCAGGTGCTCGCCCGCGCCTTGGCCGCACGGAAACGCGTCAGGTCGACCGACCAGCGGAGCACGCGCATGTAGAGGCGCATCACCGGGCCGTCGGGCTTGTCCTCGTGACCATGGGCCTTGAGGAAATAGGCCGCGACCATGGGCGTGATCATGCGCGCGACCGCGAGGCTCATCAGCACGGCGGCGACGACGGTCAGGCCGAAATTCTTGAAAAACTGGCCGGAGATGCCGGGCATGACGCTGACCGGCATGAACACCGCCACAATGGCCATGGTGGTGGCGAGCACCGCCAGCCCGATCTCGTCGGCGGCGTCGATCGACGCCTGATAGGCCGATTTGCCCATCTTCATGTGCCGGACGATGTTCTCGATCTCCACAATCGCGTCGTCGACCAGCACGCCCGCGACCAGGCTGAGCGCGAGCAAAGTCATCTGATTGAGGCTGAACCCCATCAGCTCCATGAAGAAGAAGGTCGGGATGGCCGACAGCGGGATGGCCAGCGCCGAAATCGCGGTCGCCCGCCAGTCGCGCAGGAACAGGAACACGACGAGCACGGCCAGCACCGCGCCCTCGACCATCGCCTCGATCGCGCCTTCATAGGCGATCTCGGTGTCCTTCACGCTGGTGTTCAGCAGCTGGAACCGCACCTTCGGGTTGCGCTCCTCCAGCTTCTTCAACGCCTTCTCGGCGGCGTGGAAGACGGTCACGTCCGAGGCGCCCTTGGAACGCTTGATCTCGAACGATACGACCTGGCGACCGTCGAAGGCCGCGCGCGAGCGCTGATCGGCGAACGCGTCGCGGACCTGCGC
>ERZ1066119.178-NODE-178-length-49538-cov-30.117636_pt1 | contig 49538 bp, 56 predicted proteins | sample MGYA00382766_ERZ1066119 | MGnify/ENA primary metagenome ERZ1066119 (study PRJEB33369, sample SAMEA5778349) | biofilm metagenome | biome: Industrial cooling water; feature: Water cooling tower basin; material: Biofilm | place: United Arab Emirates | collected...
GCACCACGCGGTTGCGGAACTCCAGCGGGATCGGATTGAGCTTGCGGCGCACCGACCGCGTGCGCTGGCCCTGCCCCGGCATGATGAAGGTGCGGCCCACGTAGCGGTTCTTGATGAACCCCTCGCGGTACTTCACGCCGAGCACGTTGGCGATCTCCAGCGCGGCGTCGCGGCTGGTGTCGGGGATCGGGATCACGACGTCGATGTCGTGGTCGGGGCGCAGGCGCAGGATCTTCTCGCCCAGCGTCACGCCCATCCGCATGCGCGCCTTGTGCACCGAGATGTCGTCCATCATCGAATCGGGCCGTGCGAAGTACACGTACTCGAAGATGCACGGCGCGTGCTCGCGCGGTTCGGCGCAGGCGCGCGCGTGCATGCGGCCGTCACTGGTGACCACGATGCCCTCGCCCGGCGCGACATCGCGCACGCGCTCGAAGCCGAGCAGGTCCAGCGCCACCGATTCGGACGCCACCGCCCACGCCTCGCGGCCGCCTTCCATGCGGCGGCCGAGCACCAGCGGGCGGATGCCGTGTGGATCGCGGAACGCCACCAGCCCCAGCCCCAGCACGGTGGCCACCACCGCATACCCGCCGACGCAGCGGCGATGCACGCCCTCGATGGCGCGGAATGCGGACTCCGGATCGAGCGCGCGCTGCGTGTCGAGCTCGTGCGCGAACACGTTGAGCAGCACTTCCGAATCGGACTCGGTGTTGATGTTGCGGCGGTCCTGCTCGAACACCTCGCGGCGCAGCGCGTCGGTGTTGATCAGGTTGCCGTTGTGCGCCAGCGCGATCCCGAACGGCGAATTGACGTAGAACGGCTGCGCCTCGTCGGCGCCGCTGCTGCCGGCGGTGGGATAGCGGCAGTGCGCGATGCCCACCGTGCCGCGCAGGCGGGCCATCGACGGCTCGTCGAACACGTCGCTGACCAGCCCGTTGCCCTTGTGCACCTGCAGGCGCGCGTGGTCCGCGCAGGCGATACCCGCGGCGTCCTGCCCGCGGTGCTGGAGCACGGTGAGCCCGTCGTAGAGCTGGGCCGCGATGTCGTGGTGGCCGACGATGCCGAGGATGCCGCACATGCGCTCAGGGACTCTCGATTGCGATCAGGGATCGACGAGCGCGTCGTCGACCGGCGTTGGAAGTTCGTCGATCGCCGCCGGATCGACCGCAGCCGCGGCGGTCGCCGGTGCGGCGCCGAGCGCCGGCGCCGTCGCGCGCGGCGCGTTCGTGCTGGCGGGCGTCGTGCCCGAAGCGAGCCGTTCGCGCGCGGCGCGCAGCTGCGCATCCAGCACCGGCAGCAGCGCGCGTTCCAGCGCGGCCTGTTCGGCCTGCATGGCCGGCTGCGCGCTGGCGCCGCGTGCGATCGCAGCGTCTATCGATGGCATGGAAGGAGTCGCCGCGCGCGCGGAGGCCCACGCGGGCAGCCAGTCGCGCATTGCCCCGGCCATCGGTTCGAGCAGCGGCGCCAGTGCGGACTGCTGCCACTGCGCACCACGCGGCACCGGCGTGAAGCTCAGCAGCAGCACCAGCGCACTGGCGATGAACACCCCGCGCGCGGTCCCGAACACCAGCCCCAGCCAGCGGTCCACGCCCGACAGGCCCGCGGTCTGCAGCGCGCGCCGGATCAGCATCGACAACAGCCCCACCACCACCAGCACGCCGACGAAGCCCAGCGCGTAGCCGGCGAACAACGCGCCGGCACCGGGTGCGGCCGGTGCCGCCAGCCACGCGCCGATCGCGCCGCCGAAGCGGAACGCCGTCCACGCCGCCAGCACCCACGCGATCAGCGAGGCGAAGACGCCGACGAACCCGCGCATCAGCCCGAACAGCGCGGACACGCCGATGATGGCCAGGAAGATCCAGTCGACGGCACTCATCGGGGCGCTGCGCTCGTCATCGGCACGCAGTCACGGATGCGGCCGCACGTCGCCACCCACGCCGACCTTGCCGGACACCTGCGCACGCAGCGAGGTGGCTTCCTCGCGCGTGGCCACGGGCCCCACGCGCACGCGGGCCAGCGTGCCTTTGTCGGTGCGTACGTCCTCGACGAATGCGGAAAAGCCCGCGGCGCGGAGGCGGTCGCGCAGTTGCATCGCATCGGCAGCCTTGCTGAAGGCACCGACCTGCACGGCGTAGCCGGTGCCCGCGGCGGCGCGCGGTTCGGCAGCCGGTGCTGCAGCGACGGGTGCAGGCGTCGCGGCTGTCGCGGCGGGCGGCGGCGTTGGGGCAACCGCCGGCTTCGGCGCGGTGGGCGCTGGCGACGGTTTCGCGGTCGGAGGATCGGCAGGCAGCGCGGCGACGGCCGTTGTGCCCGACGGCAGCGGCGCGGGCGTCGAAACGCTGCCGGCGGCCGCGGTCGCGGCGCGCGGATCGGCCAGCGGCACCGCGCCGGCATCGAGTGCGATCACGCGTGCATTCGCGGCGCCGCCCACCCGGCCTGCACGGATGCGCGCCGCCTCGGCCTCGGCTTCGCCCGCGAACGGGCCGATGCGCACGCGGTGGACCGTGCGGCCGGTGCGGCCGACTACCGGTTCCTGCCACGCGCGCAGCTGCTGGGCACGCAACGCGGCGATCACCTTCGCAGCGTCCTCGGCGGTTGCATAGCTGGCGAAACTCACCGCCCAGTCGCCGCCGGCCGCGCCGGGCGCGATGGGCGCCGTCCCGGGTGCGGGTGAGGCAGCCAGCGCGCCTTCGCGCGCGACGGTGGTGTCGACGGTCGGCAGCGTGTCGGCCTCGGCCGGCGCGGCGGGCGATGACGGCGTGCCCAGCGGCAGTTCGACCGTGCGCATCCCGTCGGTGGGCTCGGCGGGCATGTCCAGCGAGACGTCTGCCGCGCCGCTTTCGGGCGCGGGGCCCTTGATCAGCATCGGCAGGAAGATCACCGCCAGCGCGACCAGCACCGCGCCGCCGATCAGCCGCTGTTTCAACGCAGGTTCCATCGTGGGTTGGCCTGGCAGCGAAAAGGCGCGCGCAGTATAGCCGCGCGCCGCACGCGCCCTTCCGCGCGCGAAGGCCGCGGTTCAGTGCGCGTCGAGCGCGTCGAGCGCGGCGGCCACGGTGTGGAACGAGCCGAACACCAGCACGCGGTCGCCGGCCTGCGCATCTGCGCGTGCGGCGCCCAGCGCGGTGGCCACGTCGACGTGGCGCTGCGCGCACGCGCCGATCTTGGGAGGCAGGCGTGCCACCAGCGCGTCGGCATCGGTGCCACGCGGACCGGCGAGGCCGGCGACGTGCCACCGCGCCACCTGCTCCGCCAATGCCTGCGCGATGACATGCACGTCCTTGTCGCCGAGGGCCGCGAACACCGCATGCGTGCTGCCCGCGATGGGGTTCGATTGCAGCCAGCCGGCGAGCGCGCGGGCGGCCTGCGGGTTGTGCGCGACATCCAGCAGCATCAGCACGCCATCGCGCTCGATGCCCTGCAGCCGCCCGGCGATGCGCGCCGAGGCAATGCCGCGCGCGACCGCGTCGTCGGCGACTGGCAGGTCCAGCGCGCGGACCGCGGCCACCGCCACGGCGGCGTTGCGCAGCTGCACGGGCGCGAGCAGCGCGGGCATCGGCAGCGTCATCGCATGCCCGACCTCGCGCCACACCCACTCGCGCGCTGCACCATCCGCATCGGCAACCGGTTCGAAGAAGAAGTCGCAGCGCGCGCGGATCGCCTGCGCGCCGATCGCGTACGCGTGGCGCACCACGCTCGCCGGCGGGTCGTCATCGCCCAGCACCAGCGGTTTCCACGGCCGTGCGATGCCGGCCTTCTCGAAGCCGATCGATTCGCGGTCCGGGCCCAGGTAGTCCTGGTGGTCGAGGTCGACGGTGGTGATGGCCATGGCGTCGGCGTCCACCACGTTGGTGGCGTCCAGCCGCCCGCCCAGGCCGACCTCCAGCACCGCCACGTCCAACGCCGCGCGCTCGAATAGCGACAGCGCGGCGAGCGTGGCGAATTCGAAGTAGGTCAGCTGGATTCCGTCGCCATCCAGGCGCGCGGCCTCGATCGCTTCGAACGCCCCGACGATCTCCGCATCGGCGGCATCTCGCCCGTCGATGCGGATGCGCTCGTTGAAGCGGCGGATGTGCGGGGACGTGTACGCACCGACCTGCAACCCAGCCTCACGCGCGATGGCCTCGATGAACGCGACGGTCGAACCCTTCCCGTTGGTGCCCCCGACGGTGACCACGCGTGCGGCCGGCCGCCCGAGTCCCATGCGCGCGGCGACCACGCGGATGCGCTCCAGGCCCATGTCGATGGACTTCGGATGGATGCGCTCGATGGACTCGAGCCAGTCGGACAGGGTGCGCGGATGCATGGGTGGATTGTCGCGCAGTCGATGGGCGACCGGGTCGTTCGCGGCGCCAGAACGATCAAGGGCAAGGTCCCTGGATCCCAGACAGAAGCGTTCGGGGATGACGAGCAAAAGCGACGACAGCGGCTGCGTTAAACATGCAACAGCCGCTGCGGTCGTGAAGGCGACTGCCGTTGCAGCTGTGAGTCACGTTGCTGTTGCTGTTGCTGTTGTTGTTGTTGTTGCTGCTGCCTTCGTTTTTCAGGTCCCCATGGCGCAGCGGTGGCCGGGCCGGGATCAAACCCCGCAGGGGCGCGCGGCAGGATGCCGCGCGTTTTCCGAGGGGACAGGGATGTCCCGTCGGAAAATTCCCGGCCCGGACACGGACCCGACGGCATCGCCGTCGGGCGCGAGCACGGGGCGTGTTTCTTTGCCTATCTTTCTTTGCACGAGCAAAGAAAGTAGGTCGCGCGCCGAAGGCGGGCGAAAGCTCTTGATCTTCTAGACCGAAGCGACGAACCCCACATCGCAAACGTCAATCGGACTCACCGGGCCGGGTGAGCCGCGCAGGTCACCGAGGAACACCTCACAACGCCCGATGCACCGCCTCCCCGAAGAACGGCGTGTGATGCGCGCAATCGTTGAGGCGCACAACGTCCAGATGGTCCACGTCCGGCCCTTCGAGCAGGTTGATCGTCGTCGGCGCCTGCCGGAACGTCCACAACCGCGCGAAGGGGATGCCGAGGACGTGGCACAGCAGCACGCGGTTGACGGCGTCGTGGGCGACGACCAGCAGCGTGTCGTCGGCGCCCAGCCCCTCGCAGGCGCGCGCGAGGGCAGGCCAGGCGCGGTCGAAGACGTGCTGCAGCGATTCGCCCTGCGGCATCAGCACCTCATGCGGCGCATCGCGCCAGGCCTGCAGGCGTTCGCCGTCGCGCTCGCGGATCTCACTGGCGAGCAGGCCTTCCCAAGTGCCGTGGGCAATCTCCATCAGGGCGGGGTCGAGCGTCAGCAGGTGCGCACGCGCATCCCCGAGTGCGAGTTCGGCGGTGTGCCTCGCGCGCGACAGCGGCGATGCGACGGCGCGCGTGATCGGCACATCGGCCAGGCGTTCACCCAGCGAACGGGCCTGGGCTTCGCCGACGGGCGACAGCGGGATGTCTTCCTGGCCCTGGTAGCGGCCTTCGGCGTTCCAGGGGGTTTCACCGTGTCGTGCAAGGAGGATGCGCATGCGATTGATCCATAGGGTGGGCCTCGGCCCACCGGTAGCGTTGTCGGGAAAACGAGAAGCGGGGGGGCCGAGGCCCACCCTATGCAGGGGTCGTCATCCCCGCGCAGGCGGGGATCCAGTGCCCTCGGTTCGCACGGCCGCGTCAGGGCATGCAGAAGCCAAGTCGCTGGATCCCCGCCTGCGCGGGGATGACGGGCAGACAACACAGCGCGTGAGCGCTACACCTGCTGCAGCGACAGGATCCCAGGCGTCGCGCGCAGCGTGTCCAGTTCGGCATCGGCGACCTCGCGGTCCACGGTGATCGCCGCGCGCGCCTCGCCATCGCCTGCCGCGCCGAGTGCGAAGTTGACGATGTTGATGCCGGCCGCGCCGAGCTTGGAGCCGATGAGGCCGACCATGCCCGGGCGGTCCTCGTTGCGCATCAGCAGCACGTGCGCCTGCGGGTCGAATTCGATTTCCACGCCGTCCAGGCGCACGACGCGCGGGCCGCGGTGCAGCGTCGCCTCGATCTCGCGCGTGCGTGTGCCGTCGCCCACCTGCAGGCGCAGCAGGCGATCGAAGCCGTCGCCATCGCCGCCCACGGTCTCGGCCACGTGCAGCCCGCGCCCGCTGGCTTCGGCCAGTGCGTTGACCGGGGTGACGCGCCCCGACGCGGTGCCCAGCAGCGCGCATACCAGCAGGCGCGTCAGCGGGCGCGTGTCGAGTGCGTCGGTGCGACCGGCATAGGTGATCTGCAGGTGCGTGGGCGCGGGGACCAGCCGCGCGGCGAGACGGCCGAGCGACGACATCAGCGGCATCCACGGCCCCACTTCGCGCGCGGCCTCGGCGGTGAGCGGCGGCAGGTTGACGCAGCCTGCGACCGCGCCGGTGTCGATGAAGTCGATGATCTGCCGCGCGAGGATGGTGCTGACCGCCTGCTGCGCTTCGCTGGTTGATGCGCCGAGGTGAGGGGTGAGGATCAGCCTGGGATGCGCGCGCAGCGGCGAGTCAGCCTGCAGCGGTTCGGTGACGAAGGTGTCGAGCGCGGCGCCGGCGAGGTGGCCCTCGTCGAGCAGGCGCAGCAGCGCGGCTTCGTCGACCAGCCCGCCGCGGGCGGCGTTGATGAGGTAGCTGCCGGGCTTCATGGCGCGCATGCGCGCTTCCGACAGCAGGTTGGTCGTCTCCTTCGTGCGCGGGATGTGCAGCGTCACCACGTCCGCCCAGGCCAGCAGGTCGTCCAGCGATTTCAGCGGCACGCTCCCCTTGCCGGCGGCCGATGCCGGCAGGAAGGGATCGTGCGCGGCGACGTCCATGCCGATGCCCTGCGCCTTGCGCGCGACGGTGCCGCCGATGCGGCCCAGGCCGATGACGCCGAGCTTCTTGCCTTCCAGCTCGAAGCCGGTGAGACCCGCCTTCGGCCACTGCCCCGCCTTCATGCCGGCGTCGGCGCGCGGTACGTGGCGGGCCAGCGCGAACAGCAGGCTCAACGCGTGCTCGGCGGCGGCCAACGTGTTGCCGTCGGGTGCGTTCATCACCGCGATGCCGCGCGCGGTGGCGGCGTCGACGTCGATGGTGTCGACGCCGGCGCCGGCGCGGCCGATCACGCGCAAGTGCTTCGCGCCTGCGATCGCCTCCGCGGTGACCTGCGTGGCCGAGCGCACCAGCAGCGCGTCGACATCGACGAGCGCCGCGGCGAGCGCGGACGGGTCCTTGATCGGGTCCGACACGACGACCTCCCAGCCCGCATCGCGGAACAGGGCCAGGCCATCGTCATGGATGCCATCGCACGCCAGCACTTTCATCGCACGCTCCTCGAAGGGAAAGACGTGCGGACACCACGGGCCGGCCTGCGGGTCGATGCGCCAATGCGGGGCGCAGCGGGCGGATGCGAGAGCATCCGCGGATGGAACGGTGCAGCGGTGCAGCGACGATCGGGAGACGGGGCCGGCTGGCATGGGAGTCCGCGAACGGGTCCGAGCCTAGCACGCGGGTCACGCGACGCAACGCGGCCCGTGTCCGCCGTCGCGTCGAGCCTGCCCGGCGCGGGCAACGGAATGAGGCACGCTCGCGGCCACGGAACGATCGTTCGAAAACGCGAAGGGCGCGGGATCACCGCGCCCTCCACGAACATCAATCACCAATCACCCATCACCAGTCACGGCTTCTCCGGCACCCCCATCTCCGCCAGCAGCTGCGGCGCCGGGAACACCTCCTGCATGATCCAGCGCATGTAGCGATGGTCCACCGAGATCATCCGCGTCATCTTCGGGTCGAACACCCAGTTGCTGCTCACCGATTCCCAGTTGCCGTCGAACGCCAGGCCCACCAGCCGGCCGCGCGCGTCCAGGACCGGGGATCCGGAATTGCCTCCGGTGATGTCCAGGTCCGACAGGAAGTTCACCGGCACCGTGCCGAGCCGCCTGTCCTTGAGGCCGCCGAAGTTGCGCGCGGCGATCGCGTCGAGCTGCACCTGCGGCGCGTCGAACGGTTCGACGCCGGTGGCCTTCGCCGCGACCTCCTCCAGCCGCGTGAATGCAGGTTGCACGCTGCCGTCGGCCTTCGTGTAACCCGTCACGTTGCCGAAGGTGATGCGCAGCGAGGAATTCGCGTCGGGATAGACGAAGCGGCCCTGGCCGGTCTTGTGGTCCTTGACCGCCTCCAGGAATACCGGGCGCGCCAGCAGCGCGTCGCCGGCGCGCGCCTTGGCTTCCTCCTCCAGCTGCAGCACCGTCGGCATGATCGCCACCGCGAACTGGATCGCCGGGTCCTTGCTCTGCTCGAATTCGGCGCGCGCGTCATCGAATAGGTCCAGTCGCGCGTCGGACCTGGTGAGCCTGGTCTTCGCCAGGCGGTCGAGCGCACGCTCGATGGCCCGTTCATCGTTGCCGCCGAGGAACCCGTCGAGCGCCGCCACGCGCTGGCCGGCGGGCAGCTTGATGTACTCGCGCAGCCAGTACTGCTGCAGCTTGCGGTCCATCGCCGGCACGTAGCGGCGGTCCATCTGTTCGAGGTTGCCGCGCAGCGTGGCCATGTCGCGATCCTGGAACCCGGCCTCGCGCTGGGCATCCGGCTTGGCGCGCTCGATCGACAGGCGATACAGCTGCGTCGCCGCGCCGAGCACGCCCATGCTGCGCAACTGGCCGAACACCAGGTCGCGTTCCCGGGTGGCGCGCGCCGCATCGCCCAGCGCCACCAGCCGCGCGTGCGCGTCGAGCGCGGCGCGGCCCTTCTCGCCGCGGCCACGCAGCCACTGCAGCACCGCATCTTCCTCGCGCCGCTTGCTCGCGCCGGCATCGATACGGCGGAAGCCGTCGAGCTGTCCGTCGTAGTTCTTCATCACGTTCTGCCAGCTGCGCACGGTGCTGGCGTACTTCACGGCGATGTCGGGGTCGCGCTTGCCGGCCTCCTCCACCAGCGCGACCACGTTGCGCAGGTGCCGGCCCATCACCGGGAATGTCCAGTCGCGCGTGGCCTCGAAATCGGACGCCAGCGCATAGCGGTTGGTCATGCCGGGATAGCCGGCCACCATCACGAAGTCGCCCTCTTCCAGCGGATCGGTCGCGAACTTCAGCCAGCGCTTGGGCGCGTAGGGCTTGTTGGCAGGATCGAACGGCGCGGGCTTGCCGTCGGGGCCGACGTACGCGCGGTAGAACGCGAAGTCGCCGGTGTGCCGTGGCCACATCCAGTTGTCCACCTCGCCGCCGTAGTTGCCCACGCTGCCCGGCGGAGCGTAGGCCAGGCGCACGTCGCGGATCTCGAGGTTGCGGAACAGCCGGTAGGTCGTGCCGCCGAAGAAACTGAAGAGCCTGCAGCGGTAGCCCGGCTCGCGCTCGCACTCGGCGATCAGCTGCTTCTCGAGCGCCTCGAGCGCGCGGGTGCGGCCCAGTGCGTCGGGCGCGGCGGCGATGGCGTCGCGCGCCTGGGTGGTGACGTCCTGGATCGAATCAAGCACGAAGATGCGCGCGCTGGGTCCGGCGGAGACTTCCTGCGCGGTGGTCGCAGCGTTGAAGCCGTCGCGCATCAGGTTGCGTTCCGGCGTGGAGTTCAGCTGGATCGCGCCGTACGCGCAGTGGTGGTTGGTGGCGACCAGTCCCTGCGGCGACACGAAGCTGGCGGTGCAACCGCCGAGCGAGACCACCGCGCCCATCGGGTCGCCGGTGAGGTCGGCCAGCTGCTTCGGGTTGAGCTTCAGGCCGGCTTTCTTCAGCGGCCCCGCGATCTCGGGCAACTGCTGCGGCACCCACATGCCCTCGCCCGCCACGGCGCCACCGGCACAGGCCAGCAGGGCGATCGCCACGCCCAGCGTCAACGTCGAATCACGCATCGTCCACACCCTCGCCATCGCGGAAAGGAGCGGAGTCTAGGCGGCGTGTTGCGCTGCGGAGCCATGACGGAAGTCATGCCGCCGTGCCGGCGCCGTGTCCGTTCAGCGATGTGCGGCCGACGCGGCGCAGCGGGGCCTCGCGGTGGCCGCGCCTATAATTCGTGCCCGCACCGGACTGGATGGCGCCATGACGCAGACGTTGATGAAGGCGCTGGTGAAGCGCGAGGCCGGCAAGGGCATCTGGCTGGAGGAAGTGCCGGTGCCGCAGCCCGGCGCCAACGAGGTGCTGATCAAGCTGGAGAAGACCGCGATCTGCGGCACCGACCTGCACATCTACCTGTGGGACGAGTGGAGCCAGCGCACGATCAAGCCGGGCCTGGTAATCGGCCACGAGTTCGTCGGCCGCGTGGTGGAGCTGGGCGCCGGCGTGACCGGTTACGCGGTCGGCCAGCGCGTGAGTGCGGAGGGCCACATCGTGTGCGGCCACTGCCGCAACTGCCGCGCGGGGCGCCAGCACCTGTGCCCGAACGCGGTGGGCATCGGCGTTAATCGCGACGGCGCGTTCGCCGAATACATCGTGATGCCGGCCAGCAACCTGTGGCCGATCCCCGACCAGATCCCGAGCGAGCTCGCCGCGTTCTTCGACCCGTACGGCAACGCGGCGCACTGCGCGCTGGAATTCGACGTGGTCGGCGAGGACGTGCTGATCACCGGCGCGGGCCCGATCGGCATCATCGCCGCCGGCATCGCGAAGCACATCGGCGCGCGCAACGTGGTGGTCACCGACGTCAACGACTACCGCCTGAAGCTCGCCGCCGACATGGGCGCCACGCGCGTGGTGAATGTCGCCAACACCTCGCTCAAGGACGTGATGGCCGACCTGCACATGGAAGGCTTCGACGTCGGCCTGGAGATGAGCGGCAACCCGCGCGCGTTCAACGACATGCTCGACTGCATGTACCACGGCGGCAAGATCGCGATGCTCGGCATCATGCCCAAGGGCGCCGGCGCGGACTGGGACAAGATCATCTTCAAGGGCCTCACCCTGCACGGCATCTACGGCCGGCGCATGTACGAGACCTGGTACAAGATGACGCAGCTGGTGCTTTCCGGGTTCCCGCTGGGCAAGGTGCTCACCCACCAGCTGCCGATCGCCGAGTTCCAGAAGGGCTTCGAGCTGATGGAAGCGGGCAAGAGCGGGAAAATCGTGTTGTCCTGGAATTGATCGCGCCGACGCCGCTTTTGCTCGTCATCCCCGCGTAGGCGGGGATCCACCGACCTTCGCGGGCGCATCGATCGAGCGGAAAAAACAAAGTCACTGGATCCCCGCCTGCGCGGGGATGACGATCCCAATAATCCCGCGTTTGCGCGGCAACCGACGAGTCACGCGATGTCCTTGACCGATCGCTACGCCACCACCCTCGACGAGATCCGCGCCGCCGGCCTGTTCAAAACCGAGCGCATCATTACCAGCCCGCAGTCGGCCGAGATCACCCTCGCCGACGGCCGCACGGTGCTGAACTTCTGCGCCAACAACTACCTGGGCCTGGCCGACCACCCCGACGTCATCGCCGCGGCGAAGGATGCGCTGGACACGCACGGCTTCGGCATGGCCAGCGTGCGCTTCATCTGCGGCACGCAGGACCTGCACAAGCAGCTGGAAGAGACGATCGCGGACTTCTTCGGAACCGAGGACACCATCCTCTACGCCGCGTGCTTCGACGCCAACGGCGGCCTGTTCGAGCCGCTGCTGGACGAGAACGACGCGATCATCAGCGACGCGCTCAACCACGCCTCGATCATCGACGGCGTGCGCCTGTGCAAGGCCAAACGCTACCGCTACGCCAACTGCGACATGGCCGACCTCGAGGCGCAGCTGCAGCAGGCGCGGGCCGATGGCGTGCGCACCATCATGATCACCACCGACGGCGTGTTCTCGATGGACGGCTTCATCGCGCCGCTGGACGAGATCACGCGCCTGGCGCGCCAGTACGACGCGCTGGTGCACATCGACGAATGCCACGCCACCGGCTTCATCGGCGCGACCGGTCGCGGCTCGGCCGAGGCGCGCGGCGTGCTCGACCGCATCGACATCTTCACCGGCACGCTTGGCAAGGCGATGGGCGGCGCGCTCGGCGGCTTCACGACGGCGAGGAAGGAAGTGATCGAACTGCTGCGCCAGCGTTCGCGCCCGTACCTGTTCTCCAACTCGCTGCCGCCGCACGTCGTCGCCGCGGGCATCACCGCGTTCGACATGCTCGCCAGCGCCGGTGACCTGCGCACGCGCCTGGCCGACAACACGGCCTACTTCCGCGAGCGGATGACCGCCGCGGGCTTCGACATCAAGCCGGGCACGCACCCGATCTGCCCGGTGATGCTGTACGACGCGCCGCTCGCGCAGCGCTTCGCCGAGCGGCTGCTGGAGGAAGGCATCTACGCGATCGGCTTCTTCTTCCCGGTGGTCGCCAAGGGCCAGGCGCGCATACGCACGCAGATGTCGGCGGCACACACGCGCGCGCACCTGGACCACGCGATCGATGCCTTCACCCGCATCGGGCGCGAACTCGGCGTGCTCCGCGCCTGACATGCGCGCGCTGGTGTTCGACCGCTTCGGCGGACCCGAGGTGCTGCACATCGCCGACGTGCCCGACCCGGTGCCGGGCGCCGCGCAGGCGCTGGTGCGCACGCGCGCGATCGGCCTGAACTTCGCCGACGTCTACCGCCGCCAGGGGCGCTACCACCTGGTCGGCGCGCCGCCGTACATCGCCGGCTACGAAGCCGCGGGCGTGGTCGAATCCGCCCCGGCGGGATATGGCTTCAAGCCCGGTGACCGCGTGGCATGGGCCGATGCACCGGTCTCGAACGCCGAACTCGTCGCGGTCGACGTCGAGCGGCTGATCCCGCTGCCCGACGACATCGCCTTCGACACCGCCGCGGCGCTGCTGCTGCAGGGCCTGACCGCGCAGTACCTGGTGCGCGACAGCCACGCCCTGCGCGCGGGCGAGTCGGCGTTGGTGCATGCCGCGGCCGGCGGCGTCGGCCAGCTGCTGGTGCAGCTGTGCAAGGCGCTGGGCGCGCGCGTGATCGCGCTGGCGTCGACGTCCGCCAAGTGCGACGTCGCCCGCGCGGCCGGCGCGGACGAGGCGGTCACCTACGACGGCGACTGGGACGCAGCCGCGCGCGCGTTCGGCGGCGAGGGCGTGGACGTGGTGTACGAATCGGTCGGCTCCACGCTGATGCAGTCGCTCGAGGCAACGCGCACCGGCGGGCACGTGGTGTTCTACGGCTTCGCCGGCGGCGATCCGCCCACGATCGATCCGCGCGTGTTGATGGACGGGTCGAAGTCGATCACCGGCGGCGACCTGTGGAACGTGCTGCGCACCGCCAACGACCGCCGCACGCGCGCGGCCGAGCTGTTCGCGCACGTGCGCAGCGGCGCACTCAGGGTCGCCATCGATGCGCGCTACCCGTTGGCCGACGGCGCGGCGGCGCACGCGCACCTGGAAAGCCGGCGCGCGACCGGCAAGGTGCTGCTGGTCCCGTGAGCATGGACGCAGCGCACTGACGTGCGGGCCGCGCTGCGCCGCCTGCTGCTGCGCGCGCTGCGCAGCGATGCGCTGGCCTGCTTCGACGGCGCGGCCTGGTCCACCCGTTGCCTTCACTGCCGCGCGCACCTGCAGCTCCGCGGCGATGGCGAGGCGCTCGGCGTGGCCTCGCTCGAACACGTGGTGCCGCGGGCGTGGTTCGGCATGCGGGCGGCCGCGGCGCTGACCACGCGCGTTGGCGATGATCCCGACGACGCCCGCAACCTCGCCATCGCCTGCGCGCGCTGCAACCACGCCAAGGGCACCCGGCACGACGCGCGGGGACCCGGCGACACGCGCGCCCGCGATGTGGTCGCCGCGCTGCTCGATGCAAGGATGCAGCGATGGCAGGATGCGCCGGACCCGTCGCACGACGCGGGCCGTACATAGCCGCGATGCGCGGCGCGACATCGAGTGATGGAGCGCGCACGGGGATGGCACGTGCGGGCCGGTGCGCGCCGCTCCAGCGTCCGGGCGAGGTTCAACCCGGCGCATCCGCGCTGCGCGCTGGCGGGGCTACGACGATCGACCCGACCCGAGGCCTTCGATCTCCCCGTCCGACAACACCCGCCACGCGCCCTTCGCGAGCGTGCCGAGCGCCAGTCCGCCGATCGCCACCCGCACCAGCCGCAGCACGCGGATATCGAGGGCGTCGAGCACGCGCCGGATCTGCCGGTTGCGCCCTTCGTCCAGCACGATCTCGAGCCACGCGGTCTTGCCGCCGGTGCGGATGACGCATGCATCGGTGACAGACAGCAGCCCGCCATCGCTTGGCACGCCTGCACGCATTGCCGCGAGCGCCTCCATGCTCGGCACCGCATCGACCTGCACGTGGTACGTCTTGGACGGCCCCGTCGCCGGGTCGGTGATGCGCGCCGCCCAGGCCGGATCGTTGGTGAGCAGCAGCAGGCCCTCGCTGGCCTTGTCCAGCCGGCCCACCGGGGCCAGCCACGGCAGCGCGGGATCGTCGAGGCAGGCATACACGGTGTCGCGCCCGCGCTCGTCGCCGGCGGTGGTCACCAGCCCGCGCGGCTTGTTGAGCATCACCACCACGCGCGTCGGCGCGGCTCCCAACGGCGTGCCGTCGATGCTGATGCGGCTGCGCGCGGTGGTGGGGTGCTCGGGGTCGCGCACCACCCGTCCGTCGACCGCGACGCGGCCGTCGGCGATCCACCGCGCAGCCTGCGTGCGCGAGCACACGCCGCGCCTGGACAGCGCGCGCGCCAGCCCGTGGCGCACCGGCCTGGCGATCATCGTGGCTGCAGACGGCAGCACGGCCGCACTGGGCGGCCGTGGGCGGCGATACGGGCCAACCTCGCGGCTTTCAACCGCCGCCAGGCGCCGGGGTCGGCGTGGGGGTCGGCGTGGGGGCTGCCACGGGCATGCCCGCGGGCGTGGCGGCCGGCGCGGCCGGCAGCGGCGTCCCGTCGGGCGCCACGGTCGCCGGGGCAGGCGCGGGCGCCGGCATGCCGGCTCCGCGCGCCACGCGCACGCCCTTGGCCTTCATCCACGCGCTGAATTCGTCGGCGGTCATGCGCTTGCCGTTCTGGCTCATGTTGAAGCGCCACGGCGTGTTGTCGAATTCGGTCTTCGGCTTGTAGGCGGCCGGGTCGTCCGAGCTCGGCATCGCGCCGGGCACCGTCGCCTTCGCCACCGCGCGGCACTTCTCGATGTCGATGCGCAGTAGCACCTGGTCGACGGACAACGCCTCGTCGTAGGCCTGCGCCAGCACCCCCGTCGGCGCGCCCAGCCGCATGGTCGGCGCGGAGAGTTCGGCCGACAGCGGCGTGGAGGCCTGCGGCTGCAGCGGGGCCCGCTGCGTGAGCAGGCGCGCGCAATCCTGCGCGGATGCGTGCGCCGCCACGGCGCACAACGCGAAACCCAGGACCCACCGCGACATGGACGCGCCTCCGATCGATGTGGCGCGAGTGTAGCGCCGTGGCGCGCAGGCGGATGAAAGCCGCGCAGGCACGGCGCGTGCGCGGCGCCGCACCTCCTGCCCCGAAACGACGACGCCCGGCACGAGGCCGGGCGTCGGGTGTCGCAACCGCTGGCGTGCGATCAGTTCTGCACGTTCAGCTCGGTGCGGCGGTTGGTCTCGCTCTTGCAGCCCGGGAAGTCGTCACCCAGGTTCTCCAGCGGACGGCTCTCGCCGTAGCCGTTCGGGCCCGACAGGCGCGAGGCATCGATGCCGTTGCTGGTCAGGTAGTCGTACACGGCGCGCGAGCGACGGTCCGACAGGCCCTGGTTGTACGCGTCCGTGCCGCACTCGTCGGTGTGGCCGGCCACTTCAACGCGCAGCTCGGGGTAACGCTGCAGGATCGTGACCGCCTCGTTGAGGATGGCCACCGCGTCCGGACGCAGCGTCGAACGGTCGAAGTCGAAGTTCACGCCCTTCAGGTCGATCGACACCGGCACCGGGCAACCGTCCGGACCGATCGTCTGACCGGCCTGCGAGCCCGGGCACTTGTCGTTGCAGTTGTTGACGCCGTCGCCGTCGTCATCCAGGTCCGCGCAGTTCGGCGCGACCGGTGCCGGCGCGACCGGGGCGACCGGCTCGGGACCGAGCGGGATGATGACGCCGACCGAGGCGAGCACGTCGCCGAACCAGTCCTCGTCGGGCGCCGCGACGCTGGAATCGTCGAAGTCCGCGCGGTAGGCCAGCTCGGTGCGGATGCCAACGCGGCCGAGGTCGCCCTGCAGGCCCAGGCCCACCTTGGCGGCCATGTTGGCGTCCTCGCGCTGGCCCGGCGAGTTCGGGCTCGGGAACGCGTTGAACTCCTCCTCGGAGCGCTGCATGCCCACGCCGAACAGGGCGTACGGGTTCCAGTTGCGGCCTTCGGCGACGAAGTGGCGACGCACGTCGACCGACAGTCCGTACTGCGACCAGTTGAGGTCCTGGTTCACGTCGAAATTCGGGTTCTGGTAGTTGGCTTCCAGGTCCACCGACCACAGCGGGCTGAACTGGCGGCCGAATCCGATCGCGGCGAACGGGGCGTTGTTGGTGGTGCGGTCGTTGTCCTGCAGGTTCATGCCGACCGATCCGGTGACGTACCAGCGATCGTCGAACTCCTGGGCCTGCGCGGCAGGGGCGAGCGCGAGGCCCGCCAGCAGGGCGGCGCTCAGCAGACGCGTCTTCATGGGCAAATTCCTCGTGTGTTTGGGGCGATCAAGTCTCGCGTCGTCGTGTGACAACGCGCAGGCCACCGTGCGGCCACGGCATCCGGCGGCGGGACTCTAGCACCCGTCAACGCGATTGTTAAGGGACGTTAACAACGCCCCGGCGTCACGCCCATGCACAAAAGACGACGCCCGGCACGAGGCCGGGCGTCGGGTGTCGCAACCGCTGGCGTGCGATCAGTTCTGCACGTTCAGCTCGGTGCGGCGGTTGGTCTCGCTCTTGCAGCCCGGGAAGTCGTCACCCAGGTTCTCCAGCGGACGGCTCTCGCCGTAGCCGTTCGGGCCCGACAGGCGCGAGGCATCGATGCCGTTGCTGGTCAGGTAGTCGTACACGGCGCGCGAGCGACGGTCCGACAGGCCCTGGTTGTACGCGTCCGTGCCGCACTCGTCGGTGTGGCCGGCCACTTCAACGCGCAGCTCGGGGTAACGCTGCAGGATCGTGACCGCCTCGTTGAGGATGGCCACCGCGTCCGGACGCAGCGTCGAACGGTCGAAGTCGAAGTTCACGCCCTTCAGGTCGATCGACACCGGCACCGGGCAACCGTCCGGACCGATCGTCTGACCGGCCTGCGAGCCCGGGCACTTGTCGTTGCAGTTGTTGACGCCGTCGCCGTCGTCATCCAGGTCCGCGCAGTTCGGCGCAGCGACCGGCGCGGGGCCGACCGGGGCGACCGGCTCGGGGCCGAGCGGGATGATGATGCCCACCGAGGCGAGCACGTCGCCGAAGTAGTCGGGGCCGTCGTTGCGCTCCGGCGGCGGATCGTCGAGGGCCAGCGCGATGTCGCTGTCGTCGACCGCGTTGTTCACGCGATAGGCCAGCTCGGTGCGGATGCCGACGCGGCCGATGTCGCCCTGCAGGCCGAGGCCGAGCTTGCCGGCGACGCCGCTGAGCTCTTCATTGATCGGGCTGGGACCGGCGCCGGGGTTGTCGTACTCGGCCTCCTCGCGCTGGTAGCCGATGCCGGCCAGCACGTACGGGTTCCAGTTGCGGCCTTCGGCGACGAAGTGGCGGCGGAAGTCGAACGACACGCCGTACTGCGACCAGTTGAGGTCCTGGTTGGCGTCGAAGTTCGGGTTCTGGTAGTTGAGTTCGACATCGAACGACCACAGCGGGTTGAGCATCTTGCCCAGGCCGATGGCGGCGAACGGCGCATTGTTGGTCTGGCGCTCGTTGTCCTGCAGGTTCATGCCGACCGAGCCGGTCACGTACCAGCGGTCGTCGAACTCCTGCGCGGCGGCCGTCTGGGCCAGGCTCAGGCCACCCAGGAGGGCGGCACAGAGGAGCTTCTTGTTCATTCGTCTCTCCTAGTCATTGAAAACGGCAAACCGCGTCTTGCTGTTGCGAGTCGGGCGCCGGCGGGCGGCAAATCCGGGGCGGAGGTTAGGTCCGTTCAGGTGAAGACGGTGTTAACCCGGGCCTAACATTTACCGCGAGTTCCTCACCTTCGAGCGCATCGCACCTCGTCCATTCAGTTTCCCGCCATGCACGCGTGCGTGGCGTGACGGCCTTGGGCAGGTTCCTGCGCCTTTGCACGCGCGGCTGTCGCTCTGGCATCGTGCCCACCCCGTACGCCTGCGTATTCGTGACGATGACCGCTTCCCAGCTCGCCAGCGCCACGCCCCACGCGGTGTATCCCCACCTGTTCAAGCCCCTCGACCTGGGCTTCTGCACGCTGCCCAACCGCGTCCTGATGGGCTCGATGCACACCGGGCTGGAGGACCGCGCCGCCGACTTCCCGAAGCTGGCCGCGTACTTCGCCGAGCGGGCCGCCGGCGGCGTGGGGCTCATCGTTACCGGCGGCTTCGCGCCCAACGTAGTCGGCTGGCTGGCGCCGTTCGGCGGCAAGCTGAGCTGGCCGTGGGAGGTGGCCAAGCACCGGCAGGTCACCCGCGCGGTGCATGCGCACGGCGCGCGGATCTGCCTGCAGCTGCTGCACGCGGGGCGCTACGGCTACCACCCGTTGCAGGTCGCGCCCTCCAGCATCAAGTCACCCATCAACCCGTTCAAGCCGCGCGCGCTCACCGCGTTCGGCGTGCGCCGGCAGGTGGCCGCGTTCGCCAACGCCGCGCGCCTGGCGCGCGAGGCCGGCTACGACGGCGTGGAGGTGATGGGCTCGGAGGGCTACCTCATCAACCAGTTCACGGCGCCGCGCACCAACCAGCGCGCGGATGCGTGGGGCGGCGACGCCGCGCGGCGGCGGGAATTCGCGGTGCAGGTCGTGCGTGCGGTCCGCGAGGCCTGCGGCCCGGACTTCATCGTGATCTACCGGCTGTCGATGATCGACCTGGTCGACGGCGGCCTGACCTGGGACGAGGTCGTCGCGCAGGCGCAGGCGATCGAGGCGGCCGGCGCGACCCTGATCAACACCGGCATCGGCTGGCACGAGGCACGCATCCCCACCATCGCCACCTCGGTGCCGCGCGCCGCGTTCACCGGCATCACTGGGCGCCTCAAGCCGCACGTGCGGATCCCGCTGGTCACCACCAACCGCATCAACATGCCGCACGTCGCCGAGCGCATCCTCGCCGACGGCGAAGCGGACATGGTGTCGATGGCGCGCCCGCTGCTGGCTGACCCCGCGTGGGTGGCCAAGGCACGCGCCGGGCAGCCCGAGGCCATCAACACGTGCATCGCCTGCAACCAGGCCTGCCTGGACCACGTGTTCGAGAACAAGCGCGCCAGTTGCCTGGTCAACCCGCGTGCCTGCGCCGAGACCGAGCTGGTGTACGTGCCGACCCGGCAGCCGCGGCGCATCGCGGTGGTCGGCGCGGGGCCGGCGGGCATGGCGTGTGCCGCGGTGGCGGCGCAACGCGGGCACAGCGTCGTGCTGTTCGATGCACGCGCGCGGATCGGCGGCCAGTTCAACCTCGCCAAGCGCATTCCCGGCAAGGAGGAATTCCACGAAACGCTGCGCTATTTCGAGGGCGAGCTGGCGCGCCATGGCGTGGAGCTTCGGCTGGGCACCACCGCCGACGCCGCGGCGCTCGCCGGTTTCGACCATGTCGTCCTGGCAACCGGCATCGCACCGCGCGGCGTGGACTTCGACGGCCACGACCATCCGAAGGTCTGCAGCTACATCGATGTCCTGACCGGCTCGGTGGTGCCGGGCGCGCGCGTGGCGATCGTCGGCGCGGGCGGGATCGGTTTCGACGTCGCCGAGTTCCTCGTGCATGGCGCGCACGACGTGGCGGTCGACGCGGTGGACGCGCAGGCGTGGCGGCGCGAATGGGGCGTGGACCTGGCCTACACCGATGCACGCGGCGGGCTTGCGCCGCCAGAGCCGGCGCCGCCTGCGCGCGAGGTGTGGCTGCTGCAGCGCAGCCCCGGCAAGCCCGGCGCGCGGCTGGGCAAGACCACCGGCTGGATCCACCGCGCGACGCTGAAGGCGCGGCGCGTGCACATGCATGGGAGCGTCGAATACGTGCGCGTCGACGACGCGGGGTTCCATGTCCGGATCGACGGCGTCGACACCCTGCTGCCCGTCGACAACGTGGTCACCTGCGCCGGGCAGGTCCCGCATCGCCCGCTCGCCGACGCGCTGGCAGGCTCCGGAGCCTCGGTGCACGTCATCGGCGGCGCGGACGTGGCTGCCGAACTCGATGCCAAGCGCGCGATCGACCAGGGGAGCCGGCTGGCCGCGGCGCTCTGAACGCGTAGTTCGCCGCGCGCCGCCGCGCACGAAAGTCGAGGACATCCGGGCACTTGCGGCGTCGATTCACCCGGCGTTTACCTCCTCGCCGATAGGGTGCGCGCGCTTTCCGCCGCCCTCCCCCGCGGCAACCCGGCGCTCGCCGCAATCGCGGCAGGTGCGACAGGGCCAAGCGTGCCGCAGAGCCGCCGCCCTCCCCAGACCACCAAGTCGACCGTGCCACGGCCGCAGGGCTGTGCGCGCGCGCGACGCAACGGAGCAAGGAGTCCGTGCCATGAAACTCGCCTGGATCCTCTGGATGACCTCGGTGCTGCCCCCGCAGGCCGCCGATTCGCTGTGCCTGTCCACCACCGTCTATCTGGAGGCGCGCGACCAGTCGGTGCGGGGCCAGCAGGCCGTTGCCGAGGTCGCGCTGCGCCGCCGCGACAGCGGTCTGTGGGGCGACACGCTGTGCGACGTGGTGACCGCCCGCTACCAGTTCGCGCCCACGCTGGTGCCGCCGAGCACGAGCATCGGCTTTTCGCCGGTGTGGCAGCGCTCGATCGACGTCGCGTTCGATGCCGAACGCAACTGGTCGCTGCCGCTGGGCCAGCGCCGCGAGATCGTGCCTGGCGCCAGCCATTTCATGGCCCACGCGATCGCGCGTCCATCGTGGGCCAACACCAACCCGGTGGCCACGATCGGCGACCACACGTTCCTGGCGGTGCAGCCCCTGCCGGCGCGCCGCTGACGCAACGCAGCGGCCCAGCGGCGGGCATCGTGCGTCGACGCCCGCGGCGCCATCCTCGGCATCTTCCGACAGCAGGATGACCGCATGAAGCTCTACTCCTCGCCGGGCGCGTGCTCGCTGGCCGACCACATCGCCCTGCACTGGGCCGGTGCCACGTTCGACGTGCAACTGGTCGACCGCGCGCAGCGTCGCGAGCCGGCGTTCCTTGCGCTCAATCCCGCCGGCGCGGTGCCGGTGCTCGAGCACGATGGATGGGTGCTGACGCAGAACGCCGCGATCCTGCACTACATCGCCGACCTGCATCCGCAGGCCGGGCTCGCCGGCACGACCCCGCGCGAGGCCGCGGAGGTCAACCGCTGGCTCTCCTTCCTCAACGCCGACGTGCATCCGGCGTTCCATCCGCTGTTCGGTTCCACCGCGTTCCTCGAGGATGCCGGCACCATCGACAAGACCAAGGACGCAGCGCGCGCCAAGCTGCGCGGGCTGTTCGAGCGGCTGGATGGCCAGCTCGAGGGCCGCGACTGGCTGACCGGCACGCGGTCGCTAGCCGATCCCTACTTGTTCGTGGTGCTGCGGTGGGCCCGCGCGACGGGCGTAGACCTGTCCGGACTCTCCAACCTCGACGCCTTCGCCAAGCGCATGCGGGCCGATGCCGGCGTCAAGGCGGCGATGGAGGCCGAGGGGCTCTAGGCGCGGGGCGCCCGCGTGGGATGCGTGGCGCTCGCGCGTCAGCCGTCGTCGCGCCAGTGCCGCGCCATCTCCATGAAGGCGAACGACGCCGACCAGGCGACCATCATCAGGCCGATCAACGCCTCGGCCCCGGCGAGCCAGCGGATCGGACCCTGCGGGGCGAGGTCGCCGAAGCCGACGGTCGAATAGGTCATCGCCGACAGGTAGAAGGCGTCGAACACCGAGGCCTCCTGTGCGCCGGCGATGCTGCCGGTGCCGGCGAGCTGCATCAGTGCCCAGAACGCGCTGCCGAACACCACGATCTCCAGCGCATGCAGCGCGATCAGGCCGAAGAACGTCCACAGCATCAACCGGCGCCCGGGGCCGCCCAGTGGGCCGGTCGAGTCTCGCCGGCGCAGGTGGCGATCGCGCGCGAAGCGCCGCCCCAGGGCCAGCAAGCCCTCGTAATGCATTAGCACCACCACGGCCACGGTCAGTCCCGTGGCCGCGATCACCTGCATGTGCACCAGCAGCGGCGCGGACATGCTTAGCGGCGGTCGATCGCCACGTAGTCGCGGTCATCCGGACCGGTGTAGTTCGCGCTCGGGCGGATGATCTTGCCGTCCTCGCGCTGCTCGATGACGTGCGCACTCCAGCCGGTGGTGCGCGCGATGACGAACAACGGGGTGAACATCGGCGTCGGGATGCCCATCATGTGGTAGGCCGATGCGCTGTACCAGTCGAGGTTGGGGAACATCTTCTTGGTGTCCATCATCAGCGTCTCGATGCGCTCGGACACGTCGAACAGCACCTGGTTGCCACCGGCCTTGCACAGGCTGCGCGAGAGTTCCTTGATGATCGGGTTGCGCGGGTCGCCGATGGTGTACACCGGATGGCCGAAGCCGATGATGATTTCCTTCTTCTCCATCCGCGCGCGGATGTCGGCCTCCGCTTCGTCGGCCGTCGAGTAGCGGCTGATGATGTCCATCGCCACCTCGTTGGCGCCGCCGTGCTTGGGCCCGCGCAGCGCGCCGATCGCGCCGGTGATGCACGAGTGCAGGTCACTGCCGGTGCCGGCGATCACCCGCGCGGTGAAGGTCGAGGCGTTGAATTCGTGCTCGGCGTACAGGATCAGCGACTTGTCGAGCGCATCGGCATGCAGCTTCGACGGCGCCTCGCCATGCAGCAGGTGCAGGAAGTGCGCGGCGACCGACTCGTCCCCGGTCTCGACGTCGATGCGGCGGCCGTTGCGGGTGAAATGCCACCAGTACAGCAGCATCGAACCGAAGCTGGCGATGAGCTTGTCGGCGATGTCACGCGCTTCGCTGGCCGGGTGCCCTTCGCGCTCCGGCAGCACCGTGCCCAGCACCGAGCAGCCGGTGCGCAGCACGTCCATCGGATGCGCATTGGCCGGCACCAGTTCCAGCGCCTCGGTGACGATCACCGGCAGCCCGCGCAGGCGCCTGAGCTTGGTCTTGTAGGCGTCGAGCTGCGACTGCGTGGGCAGCGCGCCGTGCACCAGCAGGTGCGCGACTTCCTCGAACGTCGACTTCGTCGCCAGGTCGTGGATGTCGTAGCCGCGGTAATGCAGGTCATTGCCGCTGCGCCCCACCGTGCACAGCGCGGTGTTGCCCGCGGCGGTGCCTGACAGGGCGACGGACTTCTTGGGCTTGGGCAGCGTGCTGGTGGTGTCGCTCATCGTGGCCTCGTTCTGGAGATGAGGGCTGAGGGCTGAGGGCTGAGGGCCGAGGGCTGGACAGCGACAGCTCGCCCTGACCCTGTGTGCGTCCGCGGCACTCTGTTTTGATCGGAAGGGAACGGGTACGGGGTGAAATGAAGAAGGTGTCGCAGGCTCTTCAGCCCTCGGCCCTCAGCCCTCGGCCCTGTTCCCCGAAAACAACGCATCCAGCTTGTCCTCGTAGGCGTGGTAGCCGAGGAAGTCATACAACTCCGCGCGCGTCTGCAGCGTGTCGATGATCGACTTCTGCGTGCCCTCGCGGCGCACCGTCTCGTAGAAGTTGAGCGCGGCCTTGTTCATCGCCCGGTACGCGCCGCAGCAATACAGCGCCATGTCCACGCCCGCACCGCGCAGCTCGTCGGTGGTGAAGAACGGGGTGGAGCCGAACTCGGTGAGGTTGGCGAGGATCGGCACCTGCACCGCGGCCTTGAACCTGCCATAGTCCTCGAGCGTGTTCATCGCCTCGGGGAAGATCATGTCGGCGCCGGCCTCCACGTAGGAATGCGCGCGCTCGATGGCCGCATCGAGGCCTTCCACGGCCGCGGCGTCGGTGCGCGCCATGATCACGAAGTCCGCGTCGGTGCGTGCATCCACCGCGGCTTTCACCCGATCCACCATCTCGGCCTTCGGGACCACTTCCTTACCAGGACGGTGGCCACATCGCTTTTGGCCGACCTGGTCCTCCATGTGCACCGCGGCCACGCCCACGCGCTCGAAGCTGCGAATGGTGCGCGCGATGTTGAACGCCCCGCCCCAGCCGGTGTCGATGTCGACCAGCAACGGCAACTGCGTGGCTTCAACAATGCGGCGCGCGTCGGTGAGCACGTCTTCCATCGTGCTGATGCCGAGATCCGGCATCCCCAGCGAATTCGCCGCGACGCCGCCACCGGACAGGTACAGCGCGCGATAGCCGGTGCGCTTTGCCATCAAGCCGGCGTACGCGGTGATCGCGCCCATGACCTGCAGCGGGGTTTCCGAGGAGAGTGCTGCGCGGAACTCTGTGCCCGCGGAGTGATGCGACATGACGACCTCGTTGACTCGTGAAATCGTCATCCCCGCGAAGGCGGGGATCCAGTGACCCTCACTCGTGAACAGCTAGGTCGCTGGATTCCCGCCTGCGCGGGAATGACGAGCAAAAGCGAATCGCAGACACGGACTGCGCGACGACGAAGGCGGCCTTGGCCGCCTTCGCACGCATCACGTCAACAGATGCGCCACGCCCTCGCGCTCTTCTTCGAGCTCGGCCAGCGTCTTGTCCATTGCCTTGCGGCTGAACTCGTCAACCTCGAGACCCTGCACGCGCGTGTATTCGCCATTCGCGCAGGTCACCGGCACGCCGTACATCACGCCCTCGGGGATGCCGTAGCTGCCGTCGGACGGCACGCCCATCGTCACCCACCTGCCGTTGCTGCCCAGCACCCAGTCGCGGATGTGGTCGATGGCCGCGTTGGCCGCGGACGCCGCCGACGACAGGCCGCGCGCCTCGATGATCGCGGCGCCGCGCTTGCCCACCTGCGGGATGAAGGTGCTCGCGTTCCAGTCGGCGTCGTTGATCGCATCCTTCAGCGACTTGCCGTTCGCGGTGGCGAAGCGGTAGTCGGGGTACATCGTCGGCGAGTGGTTGCCCCAGACGATGAGCCTCTCGATGTCACCGACCGCCACGCCCGCCTTGTTGGCGAGCTGGCTCAGCGCGCGGTTGTGGTCCAGGCGCAGCATGGCGGTGAAGTTCTTCGCCGGCAGGTCCGGCGCGGACTTCATCGCGATGTAGGCATTGGTGTTGGCCGGGTTGCCGACCACGAGCACCTTGACGTTGCGCGAGGCGACCTTGTTCAGCGCGGCGCCCTGCGCGGTGAAGATCTTCGCGTTCTCCAGCAGCAGGTCCTTGCGCTCCATGCCCGGGCCGCGCGGACGCGCGCCGACCAGCAAGGCGATGTCGGCGTTCTTGAACGCGACCTCGGCGTCATCGGTGCCGACCATGCCAGCCAGCAGCGGGAACGCGCAGTCCTCCAGCTCCATCATCACGCCGCGCAGCGCGGCCTGCGCCTTCTCCATCGGCAGCTCGAGCATCTGCAGGATCACCGGCTGGTCCTTGCCGAGCATCTCGCCGGAGGCGATGCGGAACAGCAGCGAATAGCCGATCTGGCCGGCGGCTCCGGTGACGGCGACGCGGACGGGTTGTTTCATCTGAAGCTCCGAAAGCGGGAACAGGGAACGGGGAACAGGGAAGCAAGGCGAGACGAACTGTGTCGACCCAGGCGAGAGAGCAGTGGAGCGAAACGTGAGGCGGAGCGACCGCTTCCCCGTTCCCTATTCCCCGTTCCCGCCGTTTCGTTACGCAAGCTCGCCGAAGAATTCCACGATGCGCTGCAGCCCCGGCTCCAGCTGCGGCGTCGGGCATGTGTAGCTGATTCGCATCGCGCGAGGCTCGCCGAAGGCGGAACCGGGCACGCAGGCCACGCCCTTGGTCTCCAGCAGCGCGTTGCAGAACTCGACGTCGTTGCCGATCGCAAGGCCACTCGGCGCGTGGGTCCTGCCGTACGCCACGCTGATGTCCGGGAAGACATAGAACGCACCCTGCGGACGCGGGCAGACGACGCCGTCGATGCCGGCCAGCGCCGCCATCACCAGGTCGCGCTTGGCCTGGAACTCGGCGCACTTCTGCACGGTGACGTCCTGCGGCCCGCACAGCGCGGCGATCGCCGCGGCCGTGGTGACCTCGGGCAGGTTGGTGATGTGGTTGGAGTTCATCGTCGTCACCGCCTGCGCGACGACTTCGGGGCCGGCCATGAAGCCCACGCGCCAGCCCGGCATGCCGTAGGTCTTGGACAGCGAGTCGATGAAGATCACGCGGTCGCGCAGCTCGGCACGCGCCTGCACGAAGTTGTGGTAGCCCACGCCGTCGAACACCATCCGGTTGTAGATGTCGTCGGTGATCACCCACGTGTCCGGGTGCCTGACCAGCACGTCCGCGAGTGCGGCGACCTCGGCCTGCGAATACACCATGCCGGTCGGGTTGGAGGGGTTGTTGAACAGGAACACCCGCGGCTTCTTCGCCAGCGCGGCATCGAGCTGCGCCGGGGTCAGCTTGTAATCCTGCGCCGCGGGGCACGGCAGCAGGTCGATCGTCGCGTTGCAGATCTCGGCGATGTCGAGGTAGCTGGTCCAGTACGGCGCCGGGAACGCGATGGTGTCGCCCTCGTCCAGCAGCGCCTCGCAGATGTTGTAGATGACGTGCTTGGCGCCGATGCCGGTGGCGCAGTTGACGCGCCCGTAGCCGGACAGCCCGATCTTGGCGATGTGGGCCAGGAACGCGTCCAGCAGCGCGTCGCTGCCGCGGTTGCTGCCGTACTGGCCGGAGTCTTTCGCCAGCGCTTCACGCGCGGCGGCATAGACGTGCTCGCCGGGCAGGAAGTTGGGTACCCCGATCGAGAAACTGATGACGTCGCGGCCCTCGGCCTTGAGTCGCTTGGCTTTTTCGGCGACCTGCATGATCGCGCTGGGCTTGGCGCGACCGATGCGCCGGGCGAGCTGGGGCATCGCGTGACCTCGTGGGGTTCGACTCGAACGGCTCGAAGAGATTCGAAGGGATTTCGACGCAAACGGCTCGAAGACCAGGCCCGCGACACAGGCCCGTGGGAGACGAAAATGCTAGCACAGCAGCGCGTTCCAACCGGCCCCACCCCCGCCCCGCGCACCGCGCGGCAGTGGCTCGTCGCGGTGGCCCTGCTGGCCTGCCTGACGCTGGCCGGCTGCGCGACCACGCAGGTGCGCACGGCACGCGACGACGCGGGCCAGCCGGTGCGGATCGATGGCAGCGTGGTGCTGGTCGAGCCCGACATCGAGCTCTACGAACTGCTCGCCGGCGGGGCGCAGGAACCGCGCCAGGCCTGGACCGAAGCGGCGCGCCGGCTGTACCCGCAGGCCGCGCGCGACGTGCTGCAGCGCCAGGGCATCGTCCTGCGCCCTGACTTCGCGATTTCCCCGCGCCTGGACAGCGACGACCGCATCCGCCAGCTGTACCTGCTCAACCAGGCCGTGTCGATGAGCATCCTCCAGTACGCCGGCCCCGGCATGCAGCAAGGCCTGCGCAACAAGCGCGGGCGCTTCGACTGGACGCTCGGCCCTGGCGTCTCGGTGTTGCGCGAGGCGACCGGGGCGGACTACGCGTTGTTCACCTACGTGCGCGACAGCTACACCAGCGGCGGGCGCGCGGCGATGCGCGTGATCGGGCTGGTGCTGCTGGGCGGGGACATCGGTGGCGGGGTGCAGATCGGCCTGGCATCGCTGGTGGACCTGCGCACCGGGCGCGTCGTCTGGCACAACCTGCTGGTGGACCAGGCCGGCGACCTGCGTGACGAGGCGGGCGCGCGTGAAACCGCCGACGACCTGCTGCGCGGGGTGCGCAGGTGAGCGCCCGCCTGGCGATCGCGGCACTGGCTTGCGCCTGCATGCTCGCCGGATGCGCCACCCGCGCACCGGTGCGCGAACAGGCGCCGGGCAGCCGCCCCGCCGCCGGGAGCGACGAGGCCGAGCTCTGGTACGCGATGGAACGCGCCGAACGCGAGCTGCAACGCTCCCCGCAACTGGTGCGCGACCCCGCGCTCAACGCCTACCTGCGCCAGGCCGCCTGCGCGGTTGCCGCCGAGCACTGCCGCGACATGCGCGTGTACGTGATGAACGTGCCCGAGTTCAACGCCATGATGGCGCCCAACGGCATGATGATCGTCTGGAGCGGCGCACTGCTGCGCTTCCGCGACGAGGCGGAGATGGCGTTCGTGCTCGGCCACGAAGCCGGCCATTTCCGCGCGCAGCATTCGCTCCGGCAGTGGCGCCGCATCAAGGACACCTCCGCGGCGCTGTCGGTATTCCAGTTGCTCGCCTATGGCGCGGGCGTACCCGACGCGGCGATGCTCGGCGCGCTGGCGGGCTACCTCAACCTGTTCAAGTTCAGTCGCGACCAGGAGCGGGAGGCCGACCGCCTCGGCTTCGATGCCAGCGTCGCGCAGGGCTACGACCCGCGCGCCGGCGTCGACCTCTGGGCCCGCCTGAAACGCGAGGAAGAGACGCGACGCTACGATCGGCAGGCCGCGGTGTTCATGACGCATCCTGCCACCGCCGAGCGGCTGGCCGACGTCACCGCCGCCGCCGCCGCCGAACCCGGCGGCGAGCGCGAACGGCGACGCGACGCATACCGTGCAGCCACGCGTCCGTTCCTGGAGACATGGCTGGCCGACGAGCTCGGGCGCCGCCGCTATGCGAGTTCGCTGCTGGTGATCGGCGAGCTGCTCGCCGACGCACCGCCGGCCGACCGGGGCGTGCTGACCTTCTACCTCGGCGAGGCACACCGCCGCCGCAACGCCGCCGGCGACCGCGATCGCGCGGCGCAGCTGTATGCGCAGGCGGTGGCGATGGACGGCACGCCCGCAGCCGCATGGCGCGAACACGGCTACGCGCTGCGCGCAGCCGGGCGCACCGCTCATGCGCGCGCCGCGCTGCGCAGGTACCTCGACACCGCCCCGCGCGCGGACGACCGCGCCTTCGTGCAACGCGAACTGGACCGACTGGGAGGCGCGCCATGACCGCGACCCGTTGCCTGATCGACCGAGCCGCCACGACCGCATCGCGCGCGTGTCCGCATGCATCCATCCGAGCGCCGGCGTCCCGATCGCGGGTCGCGCTGCGCACTGCGCTGCTGGCCATGCTCGTGCTCGCACTCGTGGCCTGCGCGGCCGGCGGCCCGCTGGTTCGCCCGGGCCCCAACCCCGCCGGCGGCAGGCTGCTGATCGACAGCGAGATGGAGTGGACGCGCATCGGCGGCCCGCGCTACCAGCTCTGGACGATCGACGGCGAACTGCTCAACCGCCTTTACCTCGTGCCCAACGTCCGCGAGCGCGAATTCATCTTCCTCGGCCAACGCGAAACCCGCCGCCGCCCGGACGGCGCGTTCTACAAGCGGGGCATGCGCGGCGACGAGTTGCGCGACCTCGTCATCGACGGCCTGCGCGCGGCCGGCGGCGTCAACATCACCAGCCAGAACCTGCGCCCGGCGACATTCGCTGGCCGCGAGGGGCTTCGCTTCGAACTCGACCTCGCCAACGAGCAGGGCCTGCGCTACCAGGGCCAGGTGGCGATGTTCGAACACGAGCGCGGGCTCGCGCTGGCCATCTTCCTGGCGCCCGGCGAGTACTACTACCCGCGCGACGCGGCGCGGGTCTCCCGGATGCTCGACACCCTGCGCCTGCGCTGACGCGACGCGCTCGGCTTGGCTCAGGCACGAAAGGCGCGGCCCTGGCGGTCGCGCCCTCCGCCTTGCAGTCACGGGCGCGCGTTGGCGTCCAGCGTGCGGTTCCAGTCGGCCACGCGATCAGCCTTCGCGGCCAGTGCCGCGTCGGCATCGCCTTCGATCGTCACCGACTTGATCGTGTCGCCCTGGCGGACGCTGTCGACCACGTCCTGCCCTTCGAGCACCTTGCCGAACACGGTGTGCTTGCCGTCCAGCCACGGGCAGGCCACGTGGGTGATGAAGAACTGGCTGCCGTTGGTCCCGGGGCCTGCGTTCGCCATCGAGAGCACGCCGCGCTCGTGGCCGAGGCCATTGCGGGTCTCGTCCTCGAAGCGGTAGCCCGGGCCACCGGTGCCCGTGCCTTGCGGGCAGCCGCCCTGGACCATGAAGTCGTTGATGACGCGGTGGAAGTTCAGTCCGTCGTAGTAGCCGCGCTTGGCCAGGTTGACGAAGTTCGCGACCGTCAGCGGGGCCTTTTCGGGCTCGAGCTGGATGCGGATCGGGCCGCGGTCGGTGTCGAAGGTGGCAGTGAGGCTCATGGCGGCTCCTGTGGGGTTTGACGCGGATGAACGCGGATCGGTGCGGACGGCAGCACGCCTCGGGTGCCGCGGCCTGCCTTGCCGGACTTGGCCATCTCCGAGCTGGTCCGCGAATGCAAGCCTTCAGCCCGTGCCCGGCATTCCGGAAACGCGAGCCGGCTATAATAGCCGGCTTCCTTCCAGCCCTCTGGCGTCCCTCGACGGCGCCGCGACGCCATGTCCATTGAACGCCTGCGCAACATCGCCATCGTCGCCCACGTCGACCACGGCAAGACCACCCTCGTCGACTGCCTGCTCAAGCAGTCCGGCACGTTCAGCGAACGCGTCGTCCTCGCCGAACGCGTGATGGACAGCAACGACCAGGAGAAGGAACGCGGCATCACCATCCTGTCGAAGAACACCGCGATCACCTGGAACGGCAACCGCATCAACATCGTCGACACCCCGGGCCACGCCGACTTCGGCGGCGAGGTCGAGCGCGTGCTGTCGATGGTCGACTCGGTGCTGATCCTTGTCGACGCGATGGACGGGCCGATGCCGCAGACGCGCTTCGTGACCCAGAAGGCGTTCGCGATGGGATTCAAGCCCATTGTTGTGGTCAACAAGATCGACCGCCCCGGCGCGCGCCCGGACTGGGTGATCGACCAGGTGTTCGACCTGTTCGACAAGCTCGGCGCGACCAACGAGCAGCTGGATTTCCCGATCGTGTATGCGTCCGCGCTGCACGGTTACGCCAGCCTCGACGACAGCGCGCGCGACGGCGACATGACGCCGCTTTACGAGGCGATCATGCAGCACGTCCCCGCGCCCAGCGTCGACAAGGACGGCCCGTTCCAGATGCGCATCAGCCAGCTGGACTACAACAACTTCGTCGGCCTGATCGGCGTGGGCCGCATCCAGCGCGGCAAGGTGCGCACCAACATGCCGGTCAGCGTGGTCGACCGCGAAGGCAGGAAGCGCCAGGGCAAGGTGCTGCAGGTGCTGGGCTTCATGGGCCTGGAACGCGTGGAAGTGCCCGAAGCCGAGGCCGGCGACATCATCGCGATCTCCGGCGTCGCCGACCTGTCGATCTCCGACACCGTCTGCGCGCTCGACACGCCCGAGGCACTGCCCGCCCTGACCGTCGACGAGCCGACCATCTCGATGACCTTCCAGGTCAACAACTCGCCGTTCGCCGGGCACAAGGAGCTGTCGGGCGGCAAGTTCCTCACCAGCCGCCAGCTGCGCGAGCGCCTGGAGCGCGAGACGCTGCACAACGTCGCGCTCAAGGTCGAGGAAGGTTCGGACCCGGACAAGTTCCTGGTGTCCGGCCGCGGCGAACTGCACCTGTCGGTGCTGATCGAGACGATGCGCCGCGAGGGCTACGAGCTGGCCGTGTCGCGGCCGGAAGTGATCATCAAGGAGATCGACGGCCAGCAGATGGAGCCCATCGAGCAGCTCGTGGTCGACATCGAGGAGCAGCACCAGGGCGGCGTGATGGAGAAGCTCGGCGTGCGCAAGGCGCAGCTGAAGAACATGGAGCCCGACGGCAAGGGTCGCGTGCGCCTGGACTACATGATCCCGGCACGCGGCCTGATCGGCTTCCAGAACGAGTTCCGCACGCTGACCCAGGGGTCGGGCCTGCTGTTCCACGTGTTCGACCATTACGGCCCCAGGGAAACCGGCGCGATCGCCAAGCGCATCAACGGCGTGATGATCGCCAACGCGCCCGGCGCGACCCCGGCGTATTCGCTGGGCCCGCTGCAGGAACGCGGCCGGCTGTTCGCGGCCGAGGGCGACAACGTCTACGAAGGCCAGCTGGTCGGCATCCACTCTAAGGACAACGACCTCACCGTCAACGCGATCAAGACCAAGCCGCTGACCAACATGCGCGCGTCGGGCAAGGACGATGCGATCCAGCTGACGCCGGCACTGAAGTATTCGCTCGAGCAGGCGCTGGACTTCATCGAGGACGACGAGCTCGTCGAGGTGACGCCGAAGGAAATCCGCCTGCGCAAGAAGTTACTGACCGAAAGCGATCGCAAGCGCGCGAGTCGCGCTGCCTGACCAGGAAGTCGGCGCCCTCCATGTGTCCGTCGCACGGAGGGCGCAAGGCGATGCGCGTGGAGGCTGCCCGTCGGTAACGCACGAGGCAGCATCGAGACGTACGTTCGCTGGATTGCGCGGGTCCGACGCCGGCGCGCGATGCGCGAACGGTTACTCCGGATGCGCCTGCTTGCGCACGATGCGCATCGCGACTTCCAGCGCCTGCTCGTAGTTCAGGCGCGGATCGACGGTGGAGCGATACGCGCGTTCCAGGTCGGTCTCCGTCAGCTCACGCGCGCCGCCGAGGCATTCGGTGACGTCCTCGCCGGTCAGCTCCAGGTGCACCCCGCCCAGGCGAGTGCCGGCCGCCGCATGCAGGTCGAACGCGTCCTCCAGCTCGCTGCCGATGTTGGCGAAGCGACGCGTCTTGTAGCCGTTGCTGGTGGACTCGGTGTTGCCGTGCATCGGGTCGCAGATCCACAGCACGCGGCGCCCGTCGCGCCGCACCGCGTCGAGCAGCGGGGGCAGGCGCGACTGGATCTGCGCGGCGCCCATGCGGTGGATGAAGGTCAAGCGGCCGGGTTCGTCGTCGGGATTGAGCACGTCGACCAGCCGCAACAGCTGGTCGGGCGTGACCCCCGGGCCGACCTTGACCGCCACCGGGTTGCGCAATCCGCGGAAGTATTCGACGTGCGCACCGTCGGCAGCGGCGGTGCGCATGCCGATCCACGGGAAATGGGTGGACAGGTTGAACCAGCCCCAGTGGCGCGGCACCTGGCGCGTCAACGCCTCCTCGTACGGCAGCAGCAGCGCCTCGTGCGAGGTGTAGAAGTCGACGCGGTTGAGGTTGTGCACCTCGGCGCCGGACAGCGTCTCCATGAAGCGCACCGCGTCGCCGATCGCATCGACCATGCGGCGGTATTCGTCGGCAAGCGGCGAGTGGCCGACCCAGCCGAGGTTCCAGTACTCCGGATGGTGCAGGTCGGCGAAGCCGCCATCGATCAGCGCGCGGACGAAATTCATCGTCATCGCCGAGCGGGCGTGCGCCTTGATCATCCGGCGCGGATCGGGCCGGCGCGAGGCGGCGTCGAACACGGGCGCGTTGACCATGTCGCCGCGATAGCTGGGCAGCGTCACTCCACCGATCGTCTCGGTGTCGGCCGAGCGCGGCTTGGCGTACTGCCCAGCGAAGCGCCCCACCCGCACCACCGGCTTGCGCAGCCCGTGCACCAGCACCAGCGACATCTGCAGCAGCACCTTGAGGCGGTTGCTGATCACCTCGCTGGTGCACGCGTCGAAGCTCTCCGCGCAGTCGCCGCCCTGCAGCACGAAGCGCTTGCCTTCCTGCGCCTCGGCGAGCTGCTGCCGGAGGCTCAGGATTTCCCACGACGTCACCAGGGGCGGCAGGCCGCGCAGTTCGCCGAGGACCGACGCCAGCTCGCCGGCGTCCGGGTAGTGCGGAAGCTGCGTGGCGGTTCGCGCCTGCCACGAGGCCGGCGTCCAGCCGGCGGGCAAGTGCACGGGCGCGAGGTGGCGGTCGGGCGCGGGCATCAGCGCACTCCCGCCCGACGGAACGCGGCCCAGAGGGCCCACGCGCCGAGTACCACGAAGCACACCAGGCTCCACGCGGGCATCGACAGGCCCAGGAAGGTCCAGTCGATCACCGTGCAGTCGCCCTTCGCCGCCAGCACGCGCTTGGCGCCGCCCAGCCACCCCTGCGTTTCCACCAGGTAATCCCAACCCGGCGCACAGCTCGGCATCGGCGGCGGGAACACCTGAGTCCAGACATGCTTGCCGGCAATGCCGATCCCGATCGCGGCCGCCAGGCCGGCCAAGACGCCATAGGCGCGTCGCGTGCCCTGCGCGCGCGGCGCATGCAGGGCGCCGACCAGGAACACGAAGCCCAGCACGGCGAACGCGAGGCGCTGGAAGATGCACATCGGGCACGGCTCGAACCCGCCCACGAACTGCGCGTACAGCGCGTAGCCGAGGATGGCGGCACAGGCGAGCGCGCCGAGCAGGAACCGTGTGCGGAACGAAGCGGAAGGGGAACGGAGCGGCATGGCGGAACGATACGTGGCGCCGTCGCGTCGCGCAAAAGGAACGGGGATGCGCGGTGCAGGCCGCTTCATGAACGCACGCGCGTTTGGCCGGCCTCAGGTTGCGAGGCCCGATCGCGAGCGATGCGCCGCTTCTGGCGTGGCTTCGATAGGCTGGACCAGCGCCGCTGCGTCGCGCCCCCGCTCGTGGCGTGCGAGCGCTCCGCAGCGCGTTCCATGGGGCCTTGAACGACGAAACCCGGGCCAGGGCCCGGGTTCCAGTCGGCATCGACGGTGCGAGCGACGCGTTTGCGTTACTCGGCGGCCACCGGGCGGTCGACCAGCTCGACGTACGCCATCGGCGCGTTGTCGCCGGCGCGGAAACCGCACTTGAGGATGCGCAGGTAGCCACCCGGGCGGCTGGCGTAGCGCGGGCCGAGCACCGTGAACAGCGTGCCGACGGCCTCCTTGTCGCGCAGGCGCGAGAAGGCGAGGCGGCGGTTGGCGACGCCGTCGGTCTTGGCGAGCGTGATCAGCGGCTCGGCGACGCGACGCAGCTCCTTAGCCTTGGGCAGCGTGGTGCGGATCAGCTCGTGCTTGATGAGCGAGGCGGCCATGTTGGTGAACATGGCATCGCGGTGGGCGCTGGTGCGGTTGAACTTGCGTCCGGCTTTCTGGTGGCGCATGGCGGTGGTCCTGTGTCTAGGGAATGCTGGAACTGTTGGACATCGTTGTCGCCGTCATGGCGTTGGAGCTTGGACTGCGGATGGTCCGGGCCGGTCGGGTCCTTGATCGGCGTGCCGCGGGTCTTGGACCCGTCGGGTGGTGGTGCGGTGGAGCGGTTGCGGTGTTGTGGCGACTTCGCTTGTTCGTAAGCGAAGTCGCTACGTACATCATGAAGCGGGAGCGGAGGCCGCGGCTTCGCCGCGTTTGCACTGCCCTGCCAAGCGCATGGCGCTTGGCGTTCGTTGACGCACGCAGCAGTGCCGCGCGACTCGTTTAATTCAACGCGGCCATCCGTGGCGGGACATCTTCGACTGCGGGGAGTCCGGCCCGGCCATCCATGGCCGGTCGCTAAGCAACGCGCGGACTGCCGATAGGGCAGTCCGCAAGCGCGTTGCTTAGCCCATCATCCCGTGCGACGCGACGCCGGCGGGGGGCCAGTTCTCGAGCTTCATGCCGAGCGACAGGCCGCGCTGCGCGAGGACTTCCTTGATCTCGGTCAGCGACTTCTTGCCAAGGTTCGGGGTCTTGAGCAGCTCGACCTCGGTCTTCTGGATCAGGTCGCCGACGTAGTAGATGCTCTCGGCCTTCAGGCAGTTGGCCGAACGCACGGTCAGCTCGAGGTCGTCGATCGGGCGCAGCAGGATCGGGTCGACGCCGCTGGCGGCCGGCTTGGCCGCGCCACGGTCACGGTGCGTGAAGTCACCGAACACGCTGAGCTGGTCGCTCAGGATGTCGGCGGCCGTGCGCACGGCTTCCTCGGCGTCGATCGTGCCGTTGGTCTCGATGTCCAGCACCAGCTTGTCGAGGTCCGTGCGCTGCTCGACGCGGGCAGCCTCCACCGCGTACGCCACGCGGCGCACCGGCGAGAACGACGCGTCCAGCATCAGGCGGCCGATCGAGCGGGTCTCCTCGTCCGGGCGGCGACGCGCGGAAGCCGGCTGGTAGCCGAAGCCGCGCTCGATCTTCAGGCGCATGTTGATCGCGGTGTCCTTGGTCAGGTGCGCGATGACATGCTCGCCGTTGAGGATCTCGACGTTGTGGTCGGTCTTGATGTCCGCGGCGGTGATCGTGCCGGGGCCCTGCTTGCTCAGCGACAGGCTGGCCGACTCGCCGGTATGCATGCGGATGGCGACGTCCTTGAGGTTGAGCAGCACCTCGAGCACGTCCTCCTCGAGGCCTTCGACGGTGGTGTACTCGTGCAGCACGCCATCGATCTCGACCTCGGTGATGGCGAAGCCGGGGATCGAGGAGAGCAACACGCGGCGCAGCGCGTTGCCAAGGGTGTGGCCATAGCCGCGCTCCAGTGGCTCGATCACCACCTTGGCGCGGTTGGCGCCGAGGCGTTCGATCTGGGGACCGCGGGGACGCAGGACCTGGTGGGCGGTAACCGACATGTGTACGTGTCTCCGACGGAGCCCCGCGGGGGCGGGGCTCGGGGGTTTACTTGGAGTAGAGCTCGACGATCAGCGCTTCGTTGATGTCGGCGGGCAGGTCGGCGCGGTCCGGCACGGCCTTGAACACGCCGGCGAACTTCTTGCTGTCCACTTCGACCCACGACGGCGACAGGTCCATCTGCGAGGACACCGTCAGCGACTCCTGCACGCGCAACTGCTTCTGCGCACGCTCGGACAGCGCGATCGCGTCGCCCGCCTTGACCGCGTACGACGGCAGGTTCACGGACTTGCCGTTCACCGTCACGCCGCGATGGCTGACCAGCTGGCGCGCCGCCGGGCGGGTGATCGCAAAGCCCATGCGGTAGACGACGTTGTCCAGGCGCGTCTCGAGGAGCTGCAGCAGGTTTTCACCCGTGTTGCCCTTCTTGGTCGACGCCTTCTTGTAGTAGTTGCGGAACTGCCGCTCGAGCAGGCCGTAGATGCGCTTGACCTTCTGCTTCTCGCGCAGCTGGACGGCGTAATCGGACAGCTTGCCCTTGCGGGCGGTGGGGCCATGCTGGCCGGGCTTCTGCTCGAGCTTGCACTTGGAGTCCAGCGCGCGGGCCGGGGACTTCAGGCCAAGGTCGGCGCCTTCACGGCGCGAGAGCTTGCACTTGGGACCGATGTAACGAGCCATTGTCTGATCGCTCCTTTAGACGCGACGCTTCTTCGGCGGGCGGCATCCGTTGTGCGGGATGGGCGTCACGTCGATGATGTTCATGATCTTGTAGCCGACGTTGTTGAGCGAACGCACGGCCGATTCGCGACCCGGGCCGGGGCCCTTGATCCGCACTTCCAGCGCCTTGACGCCGTAGTCGAGAGCGGCGCGGCCGGCCTTCTCGGCGGCGACCTGCGCGGCGAACGGGGTCGACTTGCGCGAGCCGCGGAAACCCGCGCCACCCGAGGTCGCCCACGACAGCGCGTTGCCCTGGCGGTCGGTGATCGTGATGATGGTGTTGTTGAACGAAGCGTGGACGTGCGCGATGCCGTCGGTGACGACGCGCTTGATCTTCTTCTTCGTCTTGGCTGCTGCTGGCTTGGCCATGATCGTCGGTCCTTACTTCTTGATGGCCTTGCGCGGACCCTTGCGGGTGCGTGCATTGGTCCGGGTGCGCTGGCCGCGCAGCGGCAGGCCGCGGCGATGGCGCAGGCCGCGATAGCAGGCCAGGTCCATCAGGCGCTTGATCGACATGCCGATCTCGCGGCGCAGGTCGCCCTCGACCACGAACTTGCCGATCTCCGCGCGCAGGCGCTCGACCTCGGGCTCGGACAGGTCACGGATCTTGGTCGACGACTTCACGCCGGCCGAGTCGCACACCTGCTTGGAACGGGTACGGCCGATGCCGTAGATGCTTTGCAGTCCCACCCAGACATGCTTCTGGGCAGGCAGGTTGACGCCCGCGATACGCGCCATGACGCGATTCTCCAACTGGTTGACCGCCGGCACGCTGGGCGCCGGCGGCAGGGTCACGAAAAGTGAACTCGGAAGTTTAACGAAGTCTCGGGGTGGAGCGAAAGCCCCGCGGTGGATTGCGGGACCCCGGCATGGGGAGCGTGCCCATGCTCCGGCGACGGACCCGGGCTGTACCGGACGAAGCGATGCCCTGCCCCGCCCGGCCCCGCGCACTCCTCAGGTGCGCGCATGGCCGCAGGTCCACCCGTGCGCGAGACCGCCGCCCGGGTCGCCCATGTGCCGCCCCGGGCGCGATGCCGGGCGCGGCTGGTATCTCGACCGGCTCAGCGCGCCGGAGCGCGCGAACCGCCCTTCAGGTTGGCCTTCTTCAGCAGGCTCTCGTACTGGTGGCTCATCAGGTGCGCCTGAATCTGCGCGATGAAGTCCATCACCACGACGACGACGATGAGTAGCGACGTGCCGCCGAAGTAGAACGACGTCCCGAGCTCGGTGCGCATGATCTCGGGGAGCAGGCAGACCAGCACCAGGTACCCGGCACCGACCGCGGTCAGGCGGGTCAGCACCCCGTCGACGTAATCGGCGGTCGCCTTGCCCGGCCGGATGCCCGGGATCAGCGCGCCCGACTTCTTCAGGTTGTCGGCGGTTTCCTGCGAGTTGAAGACCAGCGAGGTGTAGAAGAACGCGAACCCCGCGATGAGCCCGCCGTACAGCAGCAGGTGCACCGGCTGGCCCGGCGAGAGCCAGTTGCTGAGCCGCTGCAGCCAGGAGGCCTGCGACCCCTCGGCGAACCACGTCGCCGCGGTGGCGGGGAACATCACGATGCTGGAGGCGAAGATCGCCGGGATCACGCCCGCCATGTTGAGCTTCAACGGCAGGAACGAAGACTGGTTCATGTACGCGCTGCGCCCACCCTGCCGGCGCGCGTAGTTGACCGTGATGCGCCGCTGGCCGCGCTCGACGAACACCACGAAGTAGGTGAACCCCAGCACGATCAACACGATGGCCAGTGCGACCAGCCCGCTCATCGAACCGTCGCGAAGCTGCTCGAACATCCCGAACACCGCACCCGGCAGGCCCGCGACGATGCCGGCGAAGATGATCAGCGACACGCCGTTGCCGACGCCACGCTCGGTGATCTGCTCGCCCAGCCACATCAGGAACATGGTGCCGGCCGTCAACGCGACCACGGCGGTCAGCATGAAGCCGATGCCCGGGTTGTAGACCACCTGGATGCCCTGGCTGGCGCCGCCGGCCTGCAGCGCGGTGGCGATGCCCCAGGCCTGGAAGACCGCCAGCGGGATCGCACCGATGCGCGACCACTGGTTGATCTTGCGCCGGCCGGACTCGCCTTCCTTCTGGATCGCCTTCATGCTGGGCACGATGTGCACCAGCAGCTGCACGATGATCGACGCCGAGATGTACGGCATCACGTTCAGCGCCAGCAGGCTGAACCGCTCGAGCGCGCCACCGGTGAACATGTTGAACATGTCCACGATGGTCCCGCGCTGGCTTTCCATCAGCTGCAGCATCGCGTCGGGGTTCACGCCCGGCACCGGGATATAGCAGCCGATGCGATAGACCAGCAGCGCCCCGAGGACGAACAACAGCCGCTGGCGGAGCTCGGTGAACTTGCCGAGCCCGCCCATCGCGCTTGCGCTTCGCGCCATGCGCCGGTTACTCCCCGACCTGGCCGCCGGCCGCTTCGATCGCGGCCTTCGCGCCCGCGGTCGCCAGCAGGCCCTTCAGCACGAACTTCTTGCTGACCTCGCCCTTCTTCACGACCTTCGCGCGCTTGGCGGTCGACGGAACCAGCCTGGCCTCGCGCAGCTTGGCGAAATCGATCTCGCCTGCCTCGAGCGCATCGAGCTGGTACAGCAGCACCTCGGCCGTGTCGGCCTTGGTCGCCGAGCGGAAACCGATCTTCGGCAGGCGCATATGCATGGGCATCTGGCCGCCTTCGAAGCCGGCCTTGATCTTGCCCTTGCCGGAACGGGCGAACGAGCCCTTGTGGCCGCGGCCGCAGGTCTTGCCCAGGCCGGAGCCGATGCCGCGACCGACGCGACGCGGTTCGGTGCGGGCGCCGTCGGCGGGCTGCAGAGTGTTGAGACGCATGGGATTACTCCTCGACCTTGACCAGGTAGTGGACCTTGTTGATCAGGCCACGGACCTGCGGGCTGTCCTTCAGTTCGCGCACGTCGTTGAGCTTGTTCAAGCCCAGCGCGCGCACGGAGAGGCGGTGCTTGGCCTGGCTGCCGCGCAGGCCCTTGACCAGGCGCACCTTGACGGTGCCACCGGCGTTGGCGGGCGACTTAGCCATTGACCAGCTCCTCCACCTTCTTGCCGCGCTTGGCCGCGATCTTGGACGGCGAATGCATCTCGCCCAGGCCGCGCAGCGTGGCGCGCACGAGGTTGATCGGGTTGCGCGAGCCGACGGCCTTGGCCAGCACGTTCTTGACGCCGACCGCCTCGAGCACGGCGCGCATCGCGCCACCGGCGATCACGCCGGTACCCTCGGACGCCGGCTGCATGAACACGCGCGCCGCGCCGTGGCCCGACTTCACGGCATGCCACAGCGTGCCGTTGTTCAGGTCGACGTTGATGAAGCTCTTGCGGGCGTATTCCATCGACTTCTGGATCGCGACCGGCACTTCGCGCGCCTTGCCGTAACCGAAGCCGACCTTGCCGTTGCCGTCGCCGACCACGGTCAGCGCGGTGAAGGTGAACTGGCGGCCGCCCTTGACGGTCTTGCTGACGCGGTTGACCGCGATCAGCTTCTCGATCATGCCGTCGTCGATCTCTTCGCGGTTGCGGTCGCGATCGCGACCCCGCGACTGACGTTCTTCTGCCATGGTGATTCTCTGTAGTGGAAGGACTTGCGGCGCTGCCGCTTATCGTTGTGGTGTACCGCGGGTGCGTCGCGATGCCGGGAACCCGGCACCGCGCCCGGCGCTCAAGCCGCGCCGGCAGCGTGCGTCCGCGCGAGGCGGACGCGGTGGATCAGAACTGCAGGCCGCCTTCGCGCGCGGCGTCGGCCAGCGCCTTGATGCGGCCGTGGTAGCGGTAGCCCGAGCGGTCGAAGGCGACCTTCTCGATGCCGGCGGCCTTGGCCTTCTCGGCGATCATGCGGCCGACCTTCGCGGCGGCGTCGGCGTTCTTGCCGTTCTTCAGGCCGTCCTTGACGTCGCCCTGCGTGGTCGAGGCGGCGGCCAGGACCTGCGAGCCGTCGGCGGTGAAGACCTGGGCATACAGGTGCTGGCCGGTGCGCAGCACCGACAGGCGCGGCACGCCGAGGTTGCGGATGTGGGCGCGCGTCGACTTGGCGCGGCGCAGGCGGGCAATGTTCTTGTTCATGGTGTCGATTCTCGAAAGCGTCCAGAAAGCGAGCTTTTGCATTGAGGAGTCCGGCCATGGATGGCCGGGCTCCTGCGGACGGATCCGCGACAAATCAAGCCTTCTTTGCTTCCTTGCGGATGATGACTTCGCCGGCGTACTTCACGCCCTTGCCCTTGTACGGCTCCGGCGGACGGAAGCCGCGGATCTTCGCCGCCACCTCGCCCACGCGCTGCTTGTCGGCGCCCGCGACCAGGATCTCGGTCTGGGTCGGCGTGGTGATGGTGATGCCCTCGGGCGTGTTGAACACGACCGGGTGGCTGAAGCCCAGCGCGAGGTTCAGGTCCTTGCCCTGCATCGAGGCACGGTAGCCGACGCCGACCAGCTCGAGCTTGCGCTCGAAGCCTTCGGAGACGCCCTTGACCATGTTGGCCAGGATCGCGCGCAGGGTGCCGGTCAGCGGGACCAGCGCGGCGTCCTCGGTCACGAACACGGCATTGCCTTCCTCGACCTTGACGTTGATGGCGGCGGGCTTGGCGATCGACAGGGTGCCCTTCGGGCCCTTGGCGCTGATCGCGTCGTCCTGGATGTTGAGCTCGACACCCTTGGGCAGGGCGACCGGCTTCTTGGCAACTCGGGACATTGTCGTTACTCCCTTAGGCCACGAAGCACAGGACTTCGCCGCCGACGCCCTGCTGGCGCGCCTTCGAGTCGGTCATGATGCCCTTGGAGGTGGAGATGATGGACACGCCCAGGCCGCCGAGGACCTTGGGCAGTTCGTCCTTGCCGCGGTACTGGCGCAGGCCCGAGCGGGAATAGCGCTCGAGGCGCTCGATCACCGGCTTGCCTTCGTAGTACTTCAGCGTGATCTCGAGTTCCGACTTGCCCGGAGCCGTCTGGCTCACGCGCGAGTCGGAAATGTAGCCCTCGTCCTTCAGGACGCCGGCGATGGCCACCTTGATCTTGGACGACGGCATCTTCACCGTCGGCTTGCCGACCGCGGCCGCATTGCGAATGCGGACCAGCATGTCGGCGATGGGATCAGTCATGCTCATGGAATGTCACCTGATGAGTGCACCGATATCCGCAGGTTGCGAATTTCGTATTGGAAGCGCCGCGCGAGCGCGCGGCGCTGGGACTGCCGGCGACCGGCCGGAATCGAGCCGGCAAGTCTAGCAGGATTTACCAGCTCGCCTTGCGCAGCCCGGGCACGTCGCCGTTCATCGTGGCCTTGCGCAGCATGTTGCGGCCGAGGCCGAACTTGGCGTAGACGCCTCGGGAACGACCGGTCAGCGCGCAACGGTTGCGCTGGCGGGAGGGCGACGAGTCGCGCGGCAGCTTCTGCAGCTTGATCACCGCCTCGGCCTTCTCCTCGTAGGAGGCGGTCGGGCTGGCGATGATCGCCTTGAGCGCGTCGCGCTTGGCGCCGTGCTGCTTGGCCAGCTTGGCGCGCTTGAGGTCACGGTTGACCATCGAGGTCTTGGCCATCTGTCAAATCCTGTTAATTGCGGAACGGGAAGCGGAACGCTTCCAGCAGGGCGCGGGCTTCGGCGTCGGTCTTCGCGGTCGTGGTGATCGCGATGTCCATGCCACGCAGGGCGTCGACCTGGTCGAAATCAATCTCCGGGAAGATGATCTGTTCCTTGACGCCCATGTTGTAGTTGCCGCGGCCGTCGAACGCCTTGCCCGACACCCCGCGGAAGTCGCGCACGCGCGGCAGCGAGATGTTCACCAGGCGGTCGAGGAACTCGAACATCTTGGCGCGGCGCAGGGTGACCTTGGCGCCGATCGGCCAGCCGTCGCGGATCTTGAACGAGGCGACCGAGACGCGGGTCTTGGTCACCACCGGCTTCTGGCCCGCGATCTTGGTGAGGTCGGCGACGGCGTTTTCAAGGATCTTCTTGTTGGTCGCCGCTTCGCCCACGCCCATGTTGATCGTGATCTTGGACAGGCGCGGGACTTCCATCGGGTTCTTGTAGCCGAACTTCTTGGTCAGCTGCGGAACCACTTCGTCCTTGTAGAACTTTTCGAGACGGGTGCTCATCTGTCATTCCTCAGGCGTCGACCGCCTCACCGCTGGAGCGGAACACACGCAATTTGCGTCCATCCTCCAGCACCTTGAAACCAATGCGCTCGCCCTTGCCGGTGGCAGGGTTGAACAGCATGACGTTCGAAACATGGATCGGCGCCTCGCGCTCGATCACGCCACCGGGCTGGCCGGCCTGCGGATTGGGCTTGGTGTGGCGCTTGACGACATTGATGTTGGACACGACGACCTTGTCGCCGAGGACGCGCACGACGTCGCCCTTCTTGCCCTTGTCCTTGCCGGCGGTGACGACCACCTGGTCGCCCTTGCGGATACGGTTCATTTGGCTTCTTCCTTCGCTCAGAGCACTTCGGGTGCGAGCGAGACGATCTTCATGAACTTCTCGGAGCGCAGCTCGCGGGTCACGGGCCCGAAGATGCGGGTGCCGATCGGCTCCTGCTTGTTGTTGAGCAGCACGGCGGCGTTGCCGTCGAAGCGGATCAGCGAGCCGTCCGGCCGACGCACGCCCTTGCGGGTGCGCACGACCACGGCGTCGTAGACGTCGCCCTTCTTGACCTTGCCGCGCGGAATGGCGTCCTTGACGGTCACCTTGATGATGTCGCCGATGCCCGCGTAGCGGCGCTTGGAGCCGCCGAGCACCTTGATGCACATCACTTCCTTCGCACCGGAGTTGTCGGCCACGCCGAGGTAGCTCTGCATCTGGATCATGGTCTGAGCTCCTTACACGGCCGCGCGGCTGACGATTTCAACCACGCTCCAGTTCTTGGTCTTCGACATCGGCGCGACTTCGCGCACGCGGACGATGTCGCCCTCGTTGCAGGCGTTGTCGGCGTCGTGGGCATGCAGCTTGGTCGAGCGGCGGATGTACTTGCCGTACAGCGCGTGCTTGACCTGGCGCTCGACGAGCACGGTGACGGTCTTGTCCATCTTGTTGCTGACGACTCGACCTTCGACCGTGCGAATCGCCTTCTCTGTGTTGTTGTCGGTCATGGCGGGTCCTTACTTCTTCTGGCCCAGCAGCGTGTTGACGCGCGCGATCTCGCGGCGGACACGGCGGGTCTCGTGGGTCTTGGCGAGCTGGCCGGTGGCCTGCTGCATGCGGAGCGCGAAGCGCTCCTTGTGCAGCTCGACCAGGTGCTTGTTCAGCTCGTCGGCGGACTTGTTGCGGAGTTCCTTGAGTTCCATCAGCGCACCGTCCGGGTCACGAAGGTGGTGGTCACCGAGAGCTTGGCCGCGGCAAGGCGGAACGCTTCGCGCGCCACGTCCTCGCCCACGCCCTCGATCTCGTAAATCATGCGGCCGGGCTGGATCTGCGCGACCCAGTACTCGACGTTGCCCTTGCCCGAGCCCATGCGGACCTCGATGGGCTTCTTGGTGATCGGCTTGTCGGGGAACACGCGAATCCACATCTTGCCGCCGCGCTTGACGTAGCGGCTGATCGAGCGGCGGGCCGCCTCGATCTGGCGCGCGGTCAGCTGGCCGGTCGAGGTGGCCTTGAGGCCGTACTCGCCGAAGCTCACGGCATTGCCGTTCCAAGCCAGGCCGTCGTTGCGGCCCTTGTGCATCTTGCGGTACTTGGTTCGCTTGGGTTGCAACATGGTGGTTTACCTCGCTTCGCGCGGCTGGCGGGCCGGGCGATCGTTGCGGTCGCGGCGATCGCCACGGTCGCCGCGATCACCACGATCGCTGCGCGGGCTGTCGTCCTGCTTCTCCTGGCCGACCTGGCTGAAATCGAAGATCTCGCCCTTGTAGACCCAGGTCTTGATGCCGATGATCCCGTAGGTCGTCTTCGCCTCGGCGAAGCCGTAGTCGATATCCGCGCGCAGGGTGTGCAGCGGCACGCGGCCCTCGCGGTACCACTCCGAACGGGCGATTTCCGCACCGTTGAGGCGGCCGGCGACGTTGACCTTGATGCCCAGGGCACCCAGGCGCATCGCGTTGCCGACCGCGCGCTTCATGGCGCGGCGGAACATGATGCGGCGCTCGAGCTGCTGGGCGATCGACTCGGCGACCAGCTGCGCGTCGAGCTCGGGCTTGCGGACCTCGGTGACGTTGATGTGCGCGGGGACGCCCATCAGGTCGCTGACGTCCTTGCGCAGCTTCTCGATGTCCTCGCCGCGCTTGCCGATCACCACGCCCGGGCGGGCGGTGTGGATGGTGACGCGCGCGTTGTTGGCGGGACGCTCGATGAGGATCTTGGAGATCCCCGCCTGCGCGAGCTTCTTGCGCAGCATCTCGCGGACCTTGAGGTCGGCGATCAGGTAGCTCGCGTACTGCTTCTTGCCCGCGAACCACTTGGAGTTCCAGTCCTTGGCGATGCCCAGGCGGATCCCGGTGGGATGAACTTTGTGACCCATAGTCGTTGTCCGCCTTACTTGCCCGCGCCCACGACCACAGTGATGTGGCTGGTGCGCTTGAGGATGCGGGTGCCGCGGCCCTTCGCTCGCGCCATGAAGCGCTTCAGCGAGGGACCCTCGTCCACCATGATGGTCTTGACGCGCAGTGCGTCGACGTCGGCGCCCTGGTTGTTCTCGGCGTTGGCGATGGCGGACTCGACGACCTTGCGGATCATCGCGGCGGCCTTCTTGTCCGAGAACTTCAGCAGGTTGACGGCGCGCTCGGCCGACAGGCCACGCACCTGGTCGGCGACCAGGCGGGCCTTCTGCGGGGAGATGCGCGCGGTGCGCAGGATGGCTTTCGCTTCCATGGTCATCTCCTTACTTGCTCTTCTTGTCGCCGCCGTGACCCTTGAAGGTCCGGGTGAGGGCGAACTCGCCGAGCTTGTGGCCGACCATGTTCTCGTTGACCAGCACCGGGATGTGGTTCTTCCCGTTGTGGATCGCGATCGTGAAGCCGACCATCTCGGGCAGCACCATCGAACGACGCGACCAGGTCTTGATCGGCTTCTTGTTGTTGCCCGCCGTCTCCACCTTCTTCATCAGGTGGTGGTCGACGAACGGGCCCTTCTTCAGTGAACGTGGCATGGCCGATTAGCTCCTGCGGTCGCGCACGATGAACTGCTGCGTGCGCTTGTTCTTGCGGGTCTTGTAACCCTTGGTCGGCACGCCCCACGGGGTGACCGGATGCGGGTTGCCCTGGCCGGCCTTCGCCTCGCCACCACCGTGCGGGTGGTCGACGGGGTTCATGGCCGCGCCGCGCACGGTCGGCTTGATGCCGCGCCAGCGCTTGGCACCGGCCTTGCCGAGCTTCTCGAGGCTGTGCTCGTCGTTGCCGACTTCGCCGATGGTGGCGCGGCAGTCGGCCGGCACCTTGCGCATCTCGCCGGAGCGGAGGCGCAGCGTGGCGTAGCCCTGGTCGCGCGCGATCAGCTGCACGCCGGCGCCGGCGGCGCGGGCGAGCTGGGCGCCCTTGCCCGGCTTCATCTCGATGCAGTGCACGGTGGAGCCGACCGGGATGTTGGTCAGCGGCAGCGAGTTGCCGACGCGGATCGGGGCTTCGCGGCCCGCGAGTACCTGGTCGCCGTTCTTCAGGCCCTTCGGCGCGATGATGTAGCGGCGCTCACCGTCGACGTAGCACAGCAGCGCGATGTGCGCGGTGCGGTTGGGGTCGTACTCGATCCGCTCCACGCGCGCCGGGATGCCTTCCTTGTCGCGCTTGAAGTCGATGATGCGGTAGTGCTGCTTGTGCCCGCCGCCGATGTGGCGGGTGGTGATGCGGCCGTGGTGGTTGCGGCCACCGGTCTTGCCCTGCTTCTCGACCAGGGCGGCGTGCGGCGCGCCCTTGTGCAGGCCCGGCGTCACCACGCGGACCGCGCTGCGGCGGCCTGCGGAGGTGGGCTTGAAGGTCATCAATGCCATGGATTAGTCCTCAGGCCTTCATCACGTCGATCGACTGGCCGTCGGCCAGCTTCACGTACGCCTTGCGCCAGCTCGGGCGGCGGCCCATGCGGTTCTTGAAGGCCTTCTGCTTGCCCTTCACGTTGACCACGTTCACTGCCTCGACGCTGACGTCGAACAGCTTTTCCACGGCGACCTTGATGTCGGCCTTGGTGGCGGTGGTGGCGACTTCGAAGACGTACTGGTTGGAGACTTCCTGCAGGCGCGCGGTCTTCTCGGACACGCGCGGCGCACGGATCACGCTGTAGAGCTTGGCGTCGTTCATGCCAGCCACTCCTCGATCTTCTTGACCGCGTCCTGGGTGATCAGCACCGAATCGGCGCCCACCAGCGACACGGGGTCCAGGCCCTGCACGTCACGCACTTCGACGTACGGCAGGTTGCGCGCGGACAGGTACAGGTGCTCGGACGCGTCCTCGGTGACGATCAGCGGACGGCGGCCCAGCTCGAGACCCTTGAGCTTGGCGACCAGGCCGGACGTCTTCGGCGCGTCGAGGTCGAACGCATCGACGACCTTCAGGCGGCCCTGGCGGTTGAGCTCCGACAGGATCGCGGCCATCGCGGCGCGGTACATCTTGCGGTTGACCTTCTGCGCGAAGCTGCGCGGCTTGGCCGCGAAGGTCACGCCGCCGCCGACGAAGATCGGGGCCGTCAGCGCGCCGTGACGCGCGCCGCCGCCCTTCTGCTTCTTCGACTTCTTGGTCGTGCCGTTGACTTCCGAGCGCGTCTTCTGCGCCTTGGTGCCGGAGCGGCCCGCGTTGCGGTACGCGACGACAACCTGGTGCACGAGGTCCTCGGAGAACTCACGGCCGAAGATCGCGTCGGACACCGACAGCTGGCCTGCGGCCTTGTTCTCGGCGTTGTGGATTGCGATTTCCATGATCAGGCTCCCTTGCTCGCCGGACGCACGATCACGTCGCCACCCGGCGCACCCGGCACGGCGCCACGCACGGCGATCAGGCCGCGCTCGGCGTCGACCTTGACCACCTGCAGGTTCTGCGTGCTCTGCTGCTCGGCACCCATGTGGCCGGACATCTTCTTGCCCGGGAACACGCGGCCCGGCGTCTGGCGCTGGCCGATCGAGCCCGGCGAACGGTGCGACAGCGAGTTGCCGTGCGTCGCGTCGCCCATGCGGAAGTTCCAGCGCTTGATCGTGCCCTGGAAGCCCTTGCCCTTGGTGATGCCCTGGACGTCGACGAGCTGGCCGGCCTCGAAGATGTCGGCCTTGATCTCGCCGCCCACCTCGAAGTCGCCGATCTTGTCGGCTTCCACGCGCAGCTCCCACAGCCCGCGGCCCGCTTCCACCTTGCCCTTGGCGAGGTGGCCGGTGGCGGCCTTGTTGAGCAGCGAGGCGCGCTTGGAGCCGGCGGTGACCTGCACGGCGCTGTAGCCGTCGGTGTCGACGGTCTTGATCTGGGTAATGCGGTTCGGCGTCGCCTCGATGAGGGTCACCGGCACCGACTTGCCGTCTTCGGTGAAGAAGCGGCTCATGCCGGCCTTGCGGCCGACGATGCCCAACGAATATTTCTTCGCGGTCATGGCGGGCCTCAGGTCAGCTTGATCTGCACATCGACGCCCGCCGCGAGCTCGAGCTTCATCAGCGCGTCCACGGTCTTGTCGTTGGGGTCGACGATGTCGAGCACGCGCTTGTGCGTGCGGGTCTCGTACTGGTCGCGCGCGTCCTTGTCGACGTGCGGGGAAACGAGGATGGTGTAACGCTCGATCTTGGTCGGCAGCGGGATCGGGCCGCGCACCTGCGCGCCGGTCCGCTTGGCCGTCTCGACGATCTCGCTGGCCGAGCGGTCGATCAGACGATGATCGTACGCCTTGAGCCGAATCCGGATCTTCTGGTCCGCCATGACGGGGTTCCTTCGTTAAAGAGCGACAGGCCCGACGACCGATGCGCCGGGCCCCAGTGGGCATTGCGGGTGCGCGGGCGACCGTGCCGGCACGCATCCAAAAGCAAAGGCAGGCCGTTTGACGGGCCCGCCCAGACGGTGACTCGAACGCGCAGGAAGCGGCACCACGAGGTGGTGGGGCCTGCGCGACCATCCCGGTCTGGCGAAGACGAAGTGCTTCCTGCCCTTCATTTCGCTGGTCCGCGGCGGGCTGCAGGAGCAGTCTGCCGCGGTGGTCGAGCATTCTAACGGGGTGAAGGCGCTGTGTGCAACACCTCCGGCCCGGAATTTTTGCAGGCCGGCTGGGTTGGGCGGGGTGTGCCCTGCCCCGTCATTCCCTCGGCCCGTCATCCCCGCGAAAGCGGGGATCCAGTGACTTTTTCGTCGGGGGCGACGCGAGGAAGGGCAAAAAGCAACGTCCCTGGATCTGCGATCCCCGGCCATCGAGCAAGCTCGATGGCGTTCGGACCAGCGCGACATGCGCTTCAACGCATGTCGCAAGCGCTGGGCCTCGCCCCCGACTACAGCATTCGGGGATGACGATCTGACCAAGCCGTGCGCGCGTTCGCGCGCACGGGTCA
>ERZ1066119.187-NODE-187-length-48758-cov-20.501016_pt1 | contig 48758 bp, 45 predicted proteins | sample MGYA00382766_ERZ1066119 | MGnify/ENA primary metagenome ERZ1066119 (study PRJEB33369, sample SAMEA5778349) | biofilm metagenome | biome: Industrial cooling water; feature: Water cooling tower basin; material: Biofilm | place: United Arab Emirates | collected...
CGCCCGCGCCCTGCCCGCCCCCGACGCCCCCCCCGGCCTCGGCCGCCCGCCGCAGCGGCTCCTGTCGGTCCACCTCCCCGACCTCCCCATCGAGAGGCGCCTGGCCGCCCACGCGCGCGCCGGCGCCCCGCTGGCCCCCGATGCCCCCCTCGCGCTGCTCGCCCCCGGCCGCCACGGCCCCGTCGTCCACGCCGCCAACGCCGCCGCCCTCCGGGCCGGCGCCGCCCCCGGCGCGCGCGCCGTGGACGCCCGCGCCCTCTGCCCCGCCCTGCGGCTGGAGGAGGCCGACATCCGGGGCGACGGCCGGGCGCTGCGCGACCTCATGCTGTGGGCGCGCCGCTGGAGCCCCTGGACGGCCCTGGACCCCGGGCCCGAGGGCGCCCCCCCGGGCCTCGCGCTCGACGTCACGGGCTGCGCCCATCTCTGGGGGGGCGAGGCCGCGCTGCTGCGCGACGTGGAGGGGCGCCTCCTCGCCGCCGGCCACGCGGCGGGGCTGGCCGTGGCGCCCACGCGCGGGGCGGCCTGGGCGCTCGCCCGCTTCGGCGGCGCCCCTCGCGCCCTCTGCCCGCCCGAGGGCGCCGCCGAGGCGCTCGCCCCCCTCCCCCCGCGCGCCCTGCGCCTGGAGCCGGGCACGGCGCGCCTCCTGCGCCGCATGGGCCTGGCCACGATCGGCGACCTCATGGCCGTCCCGCGCCTCGCCCTCGCCCGCCGCTTCGCCCGCGCCCTGCCCGACGCCAACCCGCTCCTGCGGCTCGACCAGGCGCTGGGCCGCGTGGCGGAGCCGCTCGACGCCCCCGGGGACCCCGTGGCCTTCCTGGCCCGCGCGGTGCTGTCCGAGCCCGTGGCCGACCCCGGGCCCTTGGTGCCCGCTCTCGCGCGCGACCTCTGCGCCATGCTGCACGCCGGGGGGGCGGGGGCGCGGCGCCTGCGCCTGACGGCCTTCCGCACCGACGGCGTGGCCGCCTTCGCCGACGCCGCCGCCTCGCGGCCCACGCGCGACCCCATCCACCTCGCCCGTCTCCTGGAGGGTCGGCTCGCGGGCGCGGAGCCCGGCTTCGGCTTCGACCAGCTCGCCCTCGCCGCCACCCTGGCCGAGCCCCTGGGGCCGGCCCAGGCGCGCCTGGACGGGGGGGCGGAGGGGACGGAGGACCTCGCGCGGCTCCTCGACCGCCTGGCCGCCCGCTTCGGCGAGCGCGCCGTGCGCCGCCCCCGCCTGCGCGAGAGCCACGTCCCCGAGCGGCGCGAGGCCTGGGTGGCGGCGCTCCACGACCTCGCGCCCCTCCCGCTGCCCGGCGACCCGCGCCGCCCGCTGCGCCTCTTCGACCCGCCCGAGGAGGTGCGCGTGACCTACGCCCTGCCCGAGGGGCCCCCCGCCCTCTTCGTGTGGCGCCGCGTCCAGCACCGCGTGGCGGCCGCCGAGGGGCCCGAGCGCATCGCCCCCGAATGGTGGCGCGCCGCGCCGGGCACGCGCGCCCGCGACTACTGGCGCGTGGAGGACGAGGAGGGCCGGCGCTTCTGGCTCTACCGCGAGGGGCTCTTGGGCGACGGGCGCGGCGGCGAGCCGCGCTGGTTCATCCACGGGGCCTTCGCATGAGCCCCCAAGGGACGGCCCGCCCCGTGCGTCACACCGTCGCCCCCGCGCCGGGCCGGGGCCATCCCAGGGGAGACGACCCATGCGCCTGACCACCTCGACCCTCGCCCTCCTCGCCGCCGTGCCGGCGCTCGCCCAGGACGCGCCAGGGGGCGCCCCAGGGGACGCGCCCGTGAGCGCCGTCACGCTCTTCGAGGCGGGCCTGGCGGAGCTCACGCGCGACACCGGCGCGGCCTCCGCCGTCACGCTCCGCGTGCCGCTCAGGGACGTGGACGACGTGCTCAAGTCGCTGCTCCTGCGGGGCGAGGGCGTCACGGGCGGGACGATCACGCTGGACGGCCCGGACCCCGTGGCCGACGCCTTCGCCTCCCTGCCCTTCCCGCCCGCGGCCGCCACCGACCTCGGGCTCTTGCTGCGCTCGGTGCCAGGGCTGCGCGTGAGGATCGCCGACGCCGCCTGGCCAGAGGGGCGCGAGGGCACGCTCATGGGCGCCACGGAGGACTGCACGGCCGAGGGCGGCTGCGAGACGACCCTCACCGTGCTGCACGACGACGGCGCCATCCGGCGGCACGTGCTCGCGGCGGGCCTGGACCTGACGATCCTCGACGGCGAGGTGACGGAGGCGCTGGCGCGCGGGCTCGCCGCGCTGCGCGGGGCCGCCTCGGGGCAGGTGCGCGAGGTCACGGTGGCCATCGCGGGGGCGCCCACGGACGGGGCGCTGAGCTACGTGGTCGCCGCGCCCGCCTGGAAGACCGCCTACAGGGCGCTGACGGAGGCGGAGGGGGCGGTGGACCTCCAGGCCTGGGCCGTGGTGGAGAACGCCACCGGCGAGGACTGGGAGGACGTGGCGCTGACGCTGTCCTCGGGCTCGCCCCGGACGCTGGAGGCCGACCTCTACGGGCGCAGCTGGCGGCTGCGTGAGGCCGTGGAGCCCGCCGCGCCCGCGATGGTGGAGCCGGTGCCCGCCGCCCGCGCCTTCGACATGACGGCCGACCTCGCCGCCGGCGCCGCCATGGAGGCCGCCCCCGCCCCCGTCGCGGCCCCCGTCGCGGCCCAGGCCACGGCCGAGGAAGGCGCGGTCGACTCCCGCTTCTCCCTCGCCGCCCCCGTGGACCTCGCGGCCGGGGAGATGGTCTCGCTGCCGTTCCTCTCCGAGAGCCTCGACGCCACCCACCTCTCGGTCTGGCGCAGCCTCGGCTACCCCCGCACCGGCAACCCCGACCTCGTGCTGGAGGTGACCAACGCGCTCCCCGTGCGCCTGCCCGCCGGCATCATGACGGTGTCCGACGCCACGGGCGGCTACGTGGGCGACGCCGACTTCCCGCTCGTGGCGCCCGGCGAGACGCGCGCCGTCCCCTACGGCACGGACCGCGAGGCCCGCGTGGAGGAGCGGCGCACGAGCACCGAGACCCTGCTGTCGGTGCGCGCGTCGGGGGGCGTCGTGCGCGTGTCCTCGGAGGCCATCCAGGAGACGACCTACGTGGTGAGCGCCCCCGGGGAGGCGCGGGAGGTCGCCATCGACCACCCGCTCCAGGAGGGCTGGACGACCGCCGTCCCGGCCGGGCCCCAGGGGGCGGAGCGCACGGACGCGGACGGCTCGCGCTGGCTGCGCCTCACGGTGCAGGCGGGCGCCGAGGACGCGACGGTCGTGGTCCGCGACGCCTACCCCATGGAGCAGGTCATAGCCCTGGGCGAGCTCGACGACTCCGCCATCCTCGCCTGGAGCGGGGAGGCCGCGACGGACGCCGACCGCGCCTATCTCGACGAGGCCGCGCGGCTCATGCAGGCGCGCAGCGCCGCCGCCGACGCCCTCGCGCGGGCGGAAGGGGAGGCCGAGACGCTCACGCGCGACCAGGAGCGCGTACGCCGCCTCCTGTCCACCGTCCAGAACCCGTCCGCCGCCTACGACCGCTACCTCGCCCAGCTCCTCGGCCTGGAGGACCGCATCGCAGAGGCCACGGCGGCCACGCAGACGGCGCGGGCGGCGGCGGCGGCGGCCGGGGACGCCCTCACCCGACATCTGGAAGGATAGAAAGGCTGGGGGGGCTTCGAGCCCCCCCAGACCCCCGCGATGCCAGAGACCGAGGCCCATCACCCCAAGCGCACGCTCTCCCCCGACAACGGCTTCGAGGAGAACCCCCGCGCGCCCTTCGTGGAGCTGGGCCTGGCCACCTGCTTCTCCTTCCTGCGCGGCGCCTCGCACCCGGCCGACCTCGTGGGCACCGCCCATGCGCTCGGCTACGACGCGGTCGGGGTGGCCGACCGCAACACGCTCGCGGGCGTGGTGCGCGTCCACGCCGAGGCGCGCACGGCGCATCTGCGCCCCCTCATCGGCGCCCGCCTCGCGCTGGTGACGGGCGAGGAGCTCCTGGCCTACCCCACCGACCGCGCCGCCTACGGCCGCCTGTCGCGCCTCATCTCCAAGGGGCGCATGACGGACAGGGACGGCCGTTGGCAGCGCAAGGGCCAGTGCGACCTCACGCTCGACGACCTGGCAGGGCACGCCGAGGGCCTGAGCCTGATCCTCGTCCCGCCCCCCTCCCTCGACGGCTTCCCCCAGCGCCTCGCCCATCTCGCGCGCCGCCTGCCAGGCATGGGCCACGTGGCGGCGTCATACCTCTACCGGGGCGACGACCGCGCCCGCCTGGACGCCCTCGCCGCCATGACCCGGCGCCTGGGCCTGGGGCTGCTCGCCACCAACGACGTGCTCTACCACGCCCCCGCCTGCCGCCCCCTCCAGGACGTCATGGCCTGCATCCGCGAGGGCGTGCGCCTCGCCGACGCGGGCTTCCTCCTGGAGCCCAACGCCGAGAGGCACCTCAAGGGGCCGGCCGAGATGGTCCGCCTCTTCCGCCATTGGCCGGGGGCCATCGAGGCCGCCCGCGCCGTCGCCGACGCCTGCGCCTTCTCGCTCGACGACCTGCGCCACGCCTTTCCCCAGAAGGCCGTGCCGGAGGGCGCCGAGCCCCAGGCCCACCTGGAGGCGCTCACCTGGGAGGGCGCGGCCGCGCGCTACCCCGGGGGCGTGCCGCCGCGCATCGCGGCCACGATCGCCAGGGAGCTGGCGCTGATCGCCAAGCTGCGCCTCCCCACCTACTTCCTGACCATCCACGAGGTCGTGACCTTCGCCCGCGGGCGCGGCATCCTCTGCCAGGGGCGCGGGTCGGCCGCCAACTCCGCCGTCTGCTTCGTGCTGGGCGTGACGGGCGTGGACCCCGCGCACCACGACCTGCTCTTCGAGCGCTTCCTGACGGAGGAGCGCCGCGAGCCCCCCGACATCGACGTGGACTTCGAGCACGAGCGCCGCGAGGAGGTCATCCAGCACATCTACGACACCTACGGCCGCGCCCATGCCGGCCTCTGCGCGACCGTCATCCACTTCCGCCCCCGCCTCGCCGTGCGCGAGGTGGGCAAGGTCATGGGGCTGAGCGAGGACGTGACGGGCGCGCTCGCGCGCACCGTCTGGGGGTCGTGGGCCACCACCGTGGGCGAGACCCACGTGGCCGAGGCGGGCCTGGACCTCGCCGACCCCGCGCTGCGGCGCACCCTCGCGCTCGCGCAGCAGCTCGTGGGGATGCCGCGCCACCTCTCCCAGCACGTCGGCGGCTTCATCCTCACGGCGGAGCCTCTCACGGAGGTGGTCCCCATCGGCAACGGGGCCATGCCGGACCGGTCGTTCATCGAATGGGACAAGGACGACATCGACGTCCTCGGCCTCTACAAGATGGACGTGCTGGGCCTAGGGATGCTCACCTGCATCCGCCGCGCCTTCGACCTCGTGGCGGGCGCCGGCGGCCCCCGCCTCGACCTCGCGAGCATCCCCCCCGACGACCCCGCCACCTACGCGATGCTCCGGCGCGCGGACTCCGTGGGCGTGTTCCAGGTCGAATCGCGCGCCCAGATGAACATGCTGCCGCGCCTCAGGCCCCGCGAGTTCTACGACCTCGTCATCCAGGTCGCCATCGTCCGCCCCGGCCCCATCCAGGGCGGCATGGTCCATCCCTACCTGCGCCGCCGCACCGGCGCCGAGACCCCCGAGTATCCCGGGCCCCCGGGCAGCCCCGACGAGCTGCGCGACATCCTGGGCCGGACGCTCGGCGTGCCGATCTTCCAGGAGCAGGCCATGAAGATCGCCATGGTCGCGGCCGAGTTCACGCCCGCCGAGCTGAACCTCTTGCGCAAGGCCATGGCGACCTTCCGCCACGCGGGCACCATCCACACGCTCGAGGACCGCATGGTCGAGCGGATGGTCGCGCGGGGCTACCCCCCCGGCTTCGCGCGCCGCTGCTTCGACCAGATCAAGGGTTTTGGCGAGTACGGCTTCCCCGAGAGCCACGCCGCCGCCTTCGCCCACCTCGTCTACGTGTCCTCCTTCCTCAAGTGCCACCACCCGGCGGCCTTCGGCGCGGCGCTCCTCAACTCCCAGCCCATGGGTTTTTATGCCCCCGCGCAGATCGTCAGGGACATGAGGGAGCACGGGGTGGAGGTGCTGCCCCCCGACGTGTCCCATTCGGCTTGGGACACCGCGCTGGTCCCCGGAGGCGCCGTGCGCCTGGGCCTGCGCACCGTAGACGGCCTCCCCGAATCCGTCGCCCGCCGCATCGAGGGGCGGGGCCCCTTCGCCGATATGGACGACCTGCGCGCCCGCACCGGCGCGACGGCCGCCCAGGTCCGCAGGCTCGCCGAGGCCGACGCGCTCGGCTCCCTGAGCCTCCCCCGCCGCCCCGCCCTCTGGGCGGCCAAGGGCCTGCGCGACGGCCCCGTCCCCCCCCTCCTCATGGGCGGCCCCGAGGAGGGGCCGGAGCCCCCCGTCGCGCTCCCCCCCATGCCCGCCCCCGAGGAGGTCGTGGCCGACTACCAGACGCTCCGCCTCTCCCTGAAGGCCCACCCCCTGCGCTTCCTGCGCCGCTCCATGGCGGCCCAGGGCCTCCTCACGGCCGCCGCGCTCGCGCGCGCCCGCCACCGCCAACGCCTCCGCGCGGCGGGCATCGTGCTGATCCGCCAACGCCCCGGGAGCGCCAAGGGCGTCTGCTTCATCACCCTGGAGGACGAGACGGGCAGCATCAACGTGGTCGTCTGGCCCAAGGTGCTGGAGGCCAACCGCAAGACCGTCATGCAGTCCCGCCTCCTCCTCGTCGAAGGCCATGTCCAGCGCGACGGACCCATCGTCCACCTGGTCGCCGAGAGGCTCCAGGACCGCTCCGACGCCCTCCTGCGCCTCGCCCCCGAGGCGCTCTCGCCCCCCCTCTCGCGCGCCGACGAGGTCGTCGCGCCTGTCCAGGGGTCGCGCCGCTCCCCCCAGCCGGGCCCCCCGGGGATGCCGCCCCTCGACCCCGGCCACCCGCGCGACGCCCGCATCCTGCCCAGGGCCCGCGACTTCCGGTAGCCAAGGGCCCCGTTGCGCCCGGCCCTGCGCGTCATATGATCGTCGCATGGGGATGACGTTCGACGAGATGTGGGGCCGGGGCATGGCGCAGAGCCAGGGCCACGCCCCCCCCGCCGGACCGGACGACGACGCCCCCGAAGGCCCGACGATCCAGGCCCAGCGCGGCCTGTCGCAGAGCCAGGTCATGTATGCCGGGCTCCGCGACCCCTACCGGGGCTTCGACGCCTGGCTGAAGGGCGAGGACGCCGCGCGCCTGCGCCGCAAGCAGCACGAGGCGGAAGAAGTGTTCCGCCTCACCGGCATCACCTTCAACGTCTACGGCCGCGCCGAGGCCGAGGAGCGCCTGATCCCCTTCGACCTCATCCCCCGCATCCTGAGCGCGCGCGAATGGGCCCGCCTCGCGCGCGGCATCGAGCAGCGCGTGAGGGCCATCAACGCCTTCCTGCACGACATCTACCACCGCCAGGAGATCGTGCGCGCGGGCCGCCTGCCCCGCGAGATGATCGCCCGCAACAAGGCGTTCCTGCCCCAGATGATCGGCGTGGCCCCCCCGGGCGGCGTCTACACCCACGTGGTCGGCATAGACCTCGTGAGGACCGGCGAGGACGAGTTCTTCGTCCTGGAGGACAACGCCCGCACGCCCTCCGGCGTGTCCTACATGCTGGAGAACCGCGAGACGATGCTCCAGATGTTCCCCGAGCTGTTCGCGCGCAACCGCGTCCAGCCGGTCCAGCAATACCCCGCGTCGCTCCGCCGATCCCTCGCCGCCTGCGCCCCCGCCGCCACCACCGGCGACCCCGTGGTCGCCGTCCTCACGCCGGGCCTCTACAACTCGGCCTACTACGAGCACTCCTTCCTGGCCGACAAGATGGGCGTGGAGCTGGTGGAAGGGCACGACCTGCGCGTGGTGGACGGGCGCGTGGCCATGCGCACCACGCAGGGCTACAGGCCGATCGACGTCCTCTACCGCCGCGTGGACGACGACTTCATGGACCCCCTCAACTTCCGCCCCGACAGCACGCTGGGCGTGCCGGGCCTCATGGACATCTACCGGGCGGGGGGCGTGACGCTCGCCAACGCGCCGGGCACGGGCATCTCGGACGACAAGGCGATCTACTCCTACATGCCCGAGATCGTGCGCTTCTACACCGGCGAGGCGCCGCTCCTCCAGAACGTGCCCACCTGGCGCTGCCACGAGCCCGAGGCCCTTCGCCACGTCCTCGCCAACCTCGCCGACCTCGTCGTCAAGGAGGTGCACGGCTCGGGCGGCTACGGCATGCTCATCGGGCCCACGTCGAGCAAGCGCGAGCTCGCCGCCTTCCGCGACAAGCTCAAGGCCGACCCCGCCAACTACATCGCCCAGCCGACGCTGGCGCTGTCCACCGTGCCCATCCTGACCCGCGCGGGGCTGGCGCCGCGCCACGTGGACCTGCGCCCCTACGTGCTGGTCAGCCCCGACGGCGTGACCATCACGCCCGGGGGCCTGACGCGCGTGGCGCTCCGCAAGGGGTCCTTGGTCGTCAACTCCTCCCAGGGCGGCGGCACCAAGGACACCTGGGTGCTGGAGGAATGAGGGGGCGTTGCGCGGCAAGGGCCTCGAGCGTTCGTTGCCGTAACGAGCCTTTAGAGAATCAGGCGCAAAAGGGAGGCTCATTCCACTCAAGCCCAGGGAGGCTCGATTGCTAGGCAAGACCGCGGGCGGCCTCTACTGGATGTTCCGCTACCTGGAGCGCTCGGAGAACACCGCGCGCCTCGTGGCCGCCGGCCAGCGCATCGCGCTGACGCGAAGCCGCGCCGACGACGACTGGACCTCGCTCTTGGAGACCACCGCCACCTGCGACGCCTACCTCGCCGCCCACAGGGAGGTCACGCGCGAGGCCGCCATAGACTGGATGCTGCGCGAGCCCAAGAACCCCTCCTCGGTGCTCTCCGTCATCGAGGCCGCCCGCGCCAACGCCCGCCTGGTGCGCACGGCGCTGACGCGCGAGGTGTGGGAGTCGGTCAACGAGTCCTGGATGGCCGTCCGCGCCGCCCTCGCCTCCCCCGTGAGCGAGCGCGACCTTCCCGCCGCCCTGACGCTGATCCGCCACCGCACGGCCCACGTGCGCGGCGCCTTCGCGGGCACGATGCTCCGCAACGACATCTACAACTTCGCGCGCCTGGGCACCTTCCTGGAGCGCGCCGACGCCACCGCGCGGCTCCTGGACGTCAAGTACTACGTGCTGCTTCCTTCGGCGCAGGCCGTGGGCTCCTCGCTCGACAACGTGCAGTGGGAGACGATCCTGCGCGCCGTCTCGGCCGAGGGGGCCTACAGGATGACCCACGGCCAGGACGTGCGCCCCCGCCGCATCGCCCAGTTCCTGATCCTCGACGGCCGCCAGCCGCGCTCCCTGGCCTTCTCGGTGGCCAAGCTCTGCGACAACTTCCGCTACCTGTCCGACAGCTACGGCGCCCGCGTCCCCTCCCAGGAGCGCACCGAGGCGCTGGAGGCCGCCACCTTCCATCGGGGCATAGACGACATCTTCGACGCAGGCCTCCACGAGTTCATCCAGGACTTCCTCGCCCGCCTCGCCGCCATCGGCGCGCAGGTCGAGGTGGACTACAGGTTCTACGCGTGATGCGCCTCCTCGTCCGCCACGCCACGCGCTACGACTACGACGCGCCGCAGTCCTGGGGCCTGCTGCAGCTGCGGCTGCGCCCGAAGCCCCACCGCCACCAGAGGGTGATCCGCTGGGACCTGGCCCTGGAGGGCGCGCGCCCCGAGGCGAGCTTCGAGGACCAGCACCGCAACGCCGTGGACCTCGTGAGCCTGGAGCCCGGCGCCACCCGCCTGTCCCTGGTGGCGACGGGCGAGGTCGAGGTGGAGGACACGGCCGGCGTGCTGGGCCCCCACGGCGGCTACTGCCCCCTCTGGCTCTTCGAGCGCGCCACGCCGCGCACCGAGGCCGGCGAGGGCTGCCGGGCCTTGGTGGAGGCGGTGCGGGGGGAGGAGAGGCCCCTCCTGCGACTCCACGACCTCAAGCACCTGGTGGGCGAGCGCGTCCGGTGGACGGAGGGGGCCACCGACGCCGGGACGACCGCCGAGGAGGCGCTCGGGGCCGGCCGGGGCGTCTGCCAGGACCAGGCCCAGGTGTTCATCGCCTGCGCCCGCCTCATGGGCACGCCCGCGCGCTACGTCGCGGGCTACCTGCTGCGGGACGGCGCGCCCGAGGGCGAGGCCGCCCACGCCTGGGCCGAGGCCTGGCTGCCCGACCTGGGCTGGGTGGGCTTCGACCCCGCCAACGGCATCTCGCCGGACGCCCGCTACGTGCGCGTGGCCACGGGGCTCGACGCCGCCGAGGCCGCCCCCGTATCAGGGGCGCGGCGCGGCCCCCCGGGCGGGGAGCGCCTGTCCGTGACGGTCGCCGTGGAGGAGGCGCAATGACCTACTGCGTGGGCCTCAAGCTGCGCAAGGGCCTCGTGTTCATGTCCGACACCCGCACCAACGCGGGCGTGGACAACATCTCGACGTTCAGAAAGATGTTCACCTGGGTGGACGACGGCGAGACCTACATCACCCTGATGACGGCCGGCAACCTGGCCACCACCCAGTCGGTCGTGTCCCTCATAGACGAGCGCAACAAGGCGCCGAGCGAGCGCCAGCCCGCCATCCTGTCGCTCCCCTCCATGTACCAGGTGGCCCGCCACGTGGGCCAGTTGCTCAAGGAGGTCATCGCCCAGCACGCCGAGGCCGGCGAGCGCGCCGAGAGCTACTTCAACGCCACCGTCATCCTCGGCGGCCAGGTCAAGGGCAGCGAGCCGCGCCTGTTCCTGATCTATCCCGAGGGCAACTTCATCGAGGCCAGCGACGACACGCCCTTCATGCAGATCGGCGAGATGAAGTACGGCCGCCCCATCCTGGTGCGGGCCTTCGACCCCGACATGAGCTTCGAGGCGGCCGTGAAGCTGCTGCTCGTGAGCTTCGACTCGACCCTCAAGGCCAACCTGTCGGTGGGCCTGCCCTTCGACATGCAGATCTACGAATCGGGCGCGCTGCGGCGGGGCGTTCAGCGCCGCATCCGCGCCGACGACGCCTACTTCCAGACCATCAGCCACGGCTGGGGGGACGCGCTCAAGAAGGCCTTCGACTCGCTCCCGGACCTCGTGCTGTGACTCGCGCCTACGCCATCGGCGACGTGCACGGCCATCTCGACGAGCTGGCGCGCGCCCACGAGCGCATCCGCGCCGACCGCCGGCGCGAGGGCTGGGACGACGCGCCGGTGGTGCACCTGGGCGACCTCGTGGACCGCGGCCCCGAGAGCGCCGAGGTGGTCGAGTTCCTGCGCATGGGCCCCTCGGGCGGCCCCCCCTGGATCACGCTGCGCGGCAACCACGACTTCATGTTCCGCCTGTTCCTGGAGAACCCCAAGCTGCACGACCCGGGCCTGACCCCCCGGCACGAATGGCTCGATGCCGCCCTCGGCGGGCGGCGCACTCTGGCCTCCTACCGGGTGGAGGCCCCCGAGGAGCGCCCCGTGGCGGACATCTGGGCGGAAGCCCGCGCCCGCGTCCCCCTCGCGCACCTCGTCTTCCTCGACTCGCTGCCGCTGCTGTGGCGCACCGAGGAGGCCGCCTTGGTCCACGCGGGCATCCGCCCCGGCGTGCCGCTGATCGCGCAGGCGCCGGGCGATCTGATGTGGATCCGGAAGGGCTTCCTGGAGGACGGCACCGACCACGGCGTCCTCGTGGTCCACGGCCACACCGCGCTCGACGCCCCCGCCCACCACGGCAACCGCGTCAACCTCGACGGGGGCGCGGGCTACGGGCGCCCGCTCGTCGCCGCCGCCATCGAAGGCCGCGACGTGTGGGTGCTCTCGGAGGACGGACGCGAGCCGCTGCGCCCCCCGGAGGTCACTTGAGCCGGAACGCCCAGTGCTTCCTGACGGGCTCCTCGACCCGCCAGGTGCCCCTGAAACCCGCCTCGACGGCGAAGGCGTCCCCCGCCCGCACCGTGACGGGCTCGCCCCCGTCCTCGGTGATGACGATGCGGCCCTGGAGGAGATGGACGTACTCGTACTCGGTGTAGGTGGCGTGCCAGGTGCCCACGTCGCTTTCCCAGGTGCCGGCCATCATGGTGCCGTCGGCGCTGGTGTGCTGGACCCAGGTGCGCATGGAGGGGTCGCCCTGCACCCTCACCCAGCCTTCGAGGTCGTCGGTCGAGGGCGCCCCCGTGGGCTCCCCCAGGCGCGTGATGGTCGGCATGGCTCGTCTCCCCTGTGGCCGGGCGCAGGGAAGCCCGGCCGGCCGCCGGGGTCAACTTGCGCGGGCGACGCCAGCGGTGTTCCCTGCGACCAAACGGGAGGCCCCCATGGAAGAGTGCTGGCGCTGGTTCGGGCCAGGCGACCCGGTTCCCCTGGCCCACGTCAGGCAGGCCGGCGCCACGGGCGTCGTGACCGCCATCCACGAGCACTACCGCGGCGAGGTCTGGCCCGAGGAGGCCGTCGCGCGCCGCAAGGCCGAGGTCGAGGCGGCGGGCCTGCGCTGGTCGGTCGTCGAGTCCATCCCCGTGCCCGACGCCATCAAGCTCGGCGGCGCGGGCGCGGCGGACGCCATCGCCGCCTGGTGCGAGACGCTGCGGCGCGTGGCGCGGGCGGGCGTGACCACGGTGTGCTACAACTTCATGCCCGTGGTGGACTGGACGCGCACGGCGCTGAGGCACCCCATGCCCTCGGGGGGCCTCGCGCTGCGCTTCGACATGGCGTCGTTCGCGGCCTACGACGCGCTGGTGCTGCGGAGGCCCGGCGCGGCCGAGGCCCTGCCCGCCACCTTGCGCGACGCGGCCGAGAGGCGCCTGGCCGCCATGGCGCCCGACGAGGTCGAGGAGCTGGAGCGCACCGTCATCGCCGGGCTGCCGGGCGCGGAGGCCAGCAACGACCGCCAGGCGATGCGCGACCGGCTCGCGGCCTACGCAGACACCTCGCCCGACGACCTGCGCCTCTCGCTCCGGCGGTTCCACGAGGCGGTGGTGCCGGTGGCGCGGGAGGTCGGCGCGCGGCTCTGCATACATCCCGACGACCCGCCCTTCGGCCTCTTCGGCCTGCCGCGCGTGGTGTCCACGGCCGAGGACATCCGCGCCCTGCTCGACGCCGTGCCCGAGCGGGAGAACGGCCTGACCTTCTGCGCGGGCAGCCTCGGGGCGCGCGAGGACAACGACCTCCCCGCGATCCTCTCCGAGCACCTCGCGCGCGTGCACTTCGTGCACCTGCGCAACGTCAGCACCGACCCGGACGGGTCTTTCACCGAGGACGACCACCTGCGGGGCAACGCCGACATGGTGCGACTCCTCGACCTGCTGCTGGGCGAGGAGGGGCGGCGGCGCGAGGAGGGGCGGGCGGACGCACGGATCCCCTTCCGCCCCGACCACGGGCACCTGCTGCTCGACGACCAGGGCAAGCGCACGCTGCCCGGCTACAGCGCCATCGGGCGGCTCAAGGGGCTGGCGGAGCTGCGGGGCGCGATCGCGGCGCTGTCGCATCCCGTCCTGGGGCGGACCTAGCCCCCCACGAGGCGCGACAGCCAGCCGCGCGACCTCTCGCGCCCGTCTAGGCTCCTTGCGAAGCGGTCCACGAAGCCGTCCGCCACCCGCCGCGCCGCGCCCTCCACGAGGACGCGAGGGAGGGCGGCGAGGCGCCCGCCGACCTCGGCCGCGATGTCCCAGGCCAGGCGCGTGCCCTCGGGCACCGGCTCGAGCCGGATGCGCGCGGTCCCCCGCGCGAGACCCGCCGCGCCCCCCGTGCCCTGCGCGTGGAGGAGCACCGAGCGCGCCGGGACCATCTCGCTCAGCTCGATGCGGCCCGACAGGCGCGCGGCGACGGCGCCCACGCCGCGCGCCACCGTGATGCTGTAGCCCCGCGCGGGATCGCCCGTCATGCTCTCGCAGCCGGGGATGAGCGCCTTGAGGCGCTCGGGGTCCAGGAGCGCGGCCCAGACCGCCTCGGGGGGCGCCCCCACCACCGTCTCGCCGCGAAGCTCCATGCGCCGTCCTCCCGCGCCGAAGCTAGGGGGGGGCGGGGACGAGGCCAAGGGGGGCGGCGGGCGGCCCGGTCCAGGGGCGCCGGCCGGATTCCGTGGCCAGGAGCCGCAGGCCGGAGGGCTCGGGCCAGCCCGCCACCGGCCCGGTCGCGGCCAGCAGGGGGGCGTCGAGCACGAGGCAGGGCCGCCCCGTCGCGGCCTGGTCGGTGAAGAGGAGGTCGGCGCCGCCGCAGCCCTCGATCGCCGCGAGCGCCGTGGCGCCGCGCACGAGGAGCACGTCCACGCCCCCCACCGTGGCGCGGAACGCCCGCTCGCCCCTCTCGATCCCGGGGCGGGCGCCGGCCACCTCGGCCCCCGCCACCTCGCCGTCGGCGCGCAGCCAGGACTCGGTGGTGAAGGCGTCGCCCGTGGGCCGCGACAGCGCGCGGCCCTCCGGCCCCAGGACGCCCATGGCCCCGCCGGAGGCGGCGACGAGGAGCGGCGGCCGGTCGGCCCCCGCCCACAGGAGGAAGGCGAGCGCCAGCGGCGCGAGGCCCGCCCAGCGCCCGCGCCCCCGCCAGAGCACCACCAGGAGGCCCCCCAGCGCGAGGAGGGGCAGGACGGCCGGGGGCGGCGTGGGCACGCCCCAGGCGGCGCCGTCGAGCGCGGCGACCCTTTCGGCGACCAGCAAGACCCAGCGGGAGCCGAGGTCGGCCATGAGGATGGCGGGCTGGGTGATCCCCAGGGGCGCGCCGATGGCCAGGAGCACGGCGGCGGGCATGACGAGGAGGCCCATGGCCGGCACCGCGAGCATGTTGGCGAGCAGCCCGTAGGCCGCGAAGCGGTTGAACTGCGCCCCCGCGAAGGGCGCGGTGGCGAGGCCCGCCACGAGCGAGGACAGGAGCAGCAGCGCCACGGGCGCGAGCCAGGGCGCGCGGGCCTGGAGGCCCCGGACGGGCGCGGCGTTGAAGGCCCAGGCCAGCGCGACCACGGCCGCGAAGCTCATCTGGAAGCCCGCGTTGACCACGCTCTCGGGGCGCAGGAGCAGCACGACGAGGGCGGCCACCGCGACCGAGCGCAGGGAGATGGCCTGGCGGCCGAGGAGGATCGCGCCCAGCATCACGGCCACGGTCACGAAGGCGCGCTCGGTGGCCACGTCGCGCCCCGCGAGCGCGAGGTAGAAGGCCGCGACGGGAAGCGCGACGAGGGCCGCGACCTTCTTGCCGTCCACGCGCAGCGCCAAGGGCGGCACCAGCGCCACGAGGCCCCTCACGAGGCCGAAGACGAAGGCCACGATCATGCCCATGTGCATCCCGGAGATGCTGACGAGGTGGTAGAGGCCCGAGTCGCGCATGGCGTCGTTGGCGGCGGCCGAGAGGCCGGAGCGGTCCCCCGTCATGACCGCGGAGGCGAGCCCGCCCGCGTCCCCGGGGATGCGCGCCGTCACGAAGTCGCTGAGCCTGTCGCGCAGGCGCGGGAGCCAGAGCCCCCCCGCGGGCGCGGCGGCCGAGAGCACGGGGGTGCGCGTGTAGCCCACGGCGCCCAGGCGCTCGAACCAGGCGGCGCGGCGGAAGTCCCAGCCCCCGGGCTCGGCGGGGCCGGGGGGCGGGGAGAGGAGCGCCGTGAGCAGCACGACCCGCCCGGGCTCGGCCATGAGCCAGGGCTGGTCGCCCTGAAGGGACACGCGCACGCGGGCGGGCGTGCGGTCGGGGGGGACGTCCTCCAGCACCACGCGGTCGAGCGTGAGGCGCAGGGCGTCCGAGCCCGAGCGGTCCAGGCCGACGATGCGCCCCTCCACGGGGCCCCAGTAGCGGAAGTCGAGGACCGGCGCCGCCGTCAGGTGGACGCGCGCGAGGCCCAGGGCCGCGCCCCCCGCGAGGAGCAGGACGCCCAGCGCCAGCGGCGCCGCGAGCCGGCCGCGCAGCGACAGCGCGAGCGCCAGGAGCGCCACGGAGGCGACCCCCGCCCAGGCGGCCGGCCCCGGCTCCCAGGGGAGCGCGAGGTAGGCGGCGATGCCCGTCCCCAGCGCGACCGGCGCCCAGGGCAAGAGGTGCCCGCGCTGCGCCGCGAGCGCCTCGGCGGCCCAGGGGGGGGCCACGACGCGGGGGGCCGCGACGGCCGGGACGTCCACTTGCCCCCTCCTCAACCCGTCATTAATCCCTCGTGTGGCAAGGCTATGCGGCCTTGGTGAACGAGAGGTTAACCAGCCTTGCCCGCAGCCTCGCCCGACAGGGTCGTCACGCGCTTCGCGCCCTCGCCCACGGGGGCGCTGCACATCGGCGGCGCGCGCACGGCGCTGTTCAACTGGCTCTTCGCGCGCGGGCGGGGCGGCCGCTTCCTGCTGCGCATCGAGGACACGGACCGCGAGAGGTCCACCCCCGGGAACGAGCGGCTGATCCTCGACGGCCTCTCCTGGCTGGGGCTCGACTGGGACGGCGAGCCCATCAGCCAGTTCGCCCGCCGCGACCGCCACGCCGCCGTCGCGTGCGAGATGCTGGCGCGGGGCGCGGCCTACAAGTGCTTCTCCACCCCCGCCGAGGTCGAGGCCTTCCGGGAGAGGGCGCGCGCCGAGGGCCGCTCCACGCTCTTCCGCTCGCCCTGGCGCGACGTGCCGGAGGACCAGCACCCCGACCTGCCCTTCGTGATCCGGGTGAAGGCGCCCCAGGAGGGGTCCATGACCGTCCGGGACGCCGTGCAGGGCCCCGTGACGGTGGGCGCCGACCAGCTCGACGACATGGTGCTCCTGCGCGCGGACGGGACGCCGCTCTACATGCTGGCGGTGGTCGTGGACGACCACGACATGGGCGTCACGCACGTCATCCGGGGCGACGACCACCTGACCAATGCGTTCCGCCAGCGGCTCGTCTACGACGCCATGGGCTGGGAGGCGCCGGTCTTCGCCCACGTGCCCCTGATCTTCGGGCCGGACGGCAAGAAGCTGAGCAAGCGCCACGGCGCCACGGCCACGGCGGACTACAGGGCCATGGGCTTTCTCGCCTCGGGGATGCGCAACTACCTCGCGCGGCTCGGCTGGGGCCATGGCGACATGGACGTGTTCGACGACGGGGAGGCCATGGCGGCGTTCAGCCTGGAGGGCATCACCAAGGCGCCTGCCCGCTTCGACTTCAAGAAGCTGGAGTCGCTGTCGGGCGCGCACATGGCGCGTACGCCCGATGACGCGCTGCTCGCGGAGCTGGAGGCGTTCCTCTCGGCCACGGGCCGGCCCGCCCTGCCGCACCGCGACCGCGCCCTCGCCGCGCTGCCCTTCGCCAAGCCCAAGGCGCGCACCCTGCCCCAGCTCCTCGACCAGCTCGCCTTCGCCATCGCCGACCGGCCCGTCGTCCCCGACGACAGGGCGGCCGCCGCCCTCTCGCCCCAGGCCCGCGAGGCGCTCGCCGCCTTGACGCTGCAACTGCACGGTGCAACCTGGGACCGGGGCGCTCTCGAAGGGATCGTGGCGGCGGAGGCCGAGGCGCGGGGGACCACGCTCGGCGCGCTCGCCGCGCCGCTGCGGGCCGCCCTGGCGGGGCGCGCCCAGGCGCCCTCCGTCTTCGACATGATGCTCGTGCTCGGCCCCGAGGAGACGCTCGCCCGCCTCCGCGACGCCGCCACCTGAAAGGGACCGACATGGCCGACAAGACCGCGACGCTCACCATCGAGGGCACGGCGCACGAGCTGCCCATCCTCACCCCGACCGCCGGCCCCGACGTGGTGGACATCCGCAAGCTCTACGCGGAGGCCGACGTCTTCACCTACGACCCGGGCTTCACCAGCACGGCCGCCTGCGACAGCACCATCACCTTCATAGACGGCGACGCCGGCGTGCTGCTGCATCGCGGCTACCCCATCGAGCAGCTGGCCGCCAAGTCGCACTTCCTGGAGGTCTGCTACCTGCTGCTCAACGGCGAGCTGCCCTCGGCGGCCGAGCTGGAGGCCTTCGAGACCATGGTGACGCGGCACACCATGATCCACGAGCAGATGCACAACTTCTTCCGGGGCTTCCGCCGCGACGCGCATCCCATGGCGACGATGGTGGGGGTGGTGGGCGCCATGTCGGCCTTCTACCACGACTCCCTGGACATCCACGACACGCGCCAGCGCGAGGTGGCGGCCTTCCGGCTCGTCGCCAAGATGCCGACCATCGCCGCCATGGCCTACAAGTACTCGGTCGGCCAGCCCTTCGTGTATCCGCGCAACGACCTCGATTACGCCAGCAACTTCCTGCACATGTGCTTCGCCGTGCCGGCCGAGCCCTATGCCGTCAACCCCACCGTCGCCCGCGCCATGGACCGCATCCTGATGCTGCACGCGGACCACGAGCAGAACGCCAGCACGTCCACCGTGCGGCTCGCGTCATCCTCGGGCGCCAACCCCTTCGCCTGCATCGCCGCCGGCATCGCCTGCCTGTGGGGACCGGCCCATGGCGGCGCCAACCAGGCCGCGCTCGAGATGCTGCGCCAGATCGGCACGCCCGACCGCATCCCCGAGTTCATCGCCAAGACCAAGGACAAGTCGTCGGGCATCCGCCTCATGGGCTTCGGGCACCGGGTCTACAAGAACTTCGACCCCCGCGCGACCGTCATGAAGCAGTCGGCCGACGAGGTGCTCGACCTCTTGGGCGTGCACGACAACCCGCTCCTCCAGGTCGCCAAGGAGCTGGAGCGGATCGCGCTGCAGGACGACTACTTCATCTCGAAGAAGCTCTACCCCAACGTGGACTTCTACTCGGGCATCATCCTGGAGGCGATGGGCTTCCCCACCTCCATGTTCACGCCGATCTTCGCCGTCGCCCGCACCGTGGGCTGGATCTCGCAGTGGAAGGAGCAGCTGGCGGACCCGCAGCTCAAGATCGGGCGGCCGCGCCAGCTCTACCTGGGCCCGACCCAGCGCGACTACGTGGAGATCGAATCGAGGTAGCCTGCGACCTCATGCTGCACCGCGGCGACCTGTTGTGGGGCGCCGCGGGCCCCCACGTCTCGTCCGTCAACCAAGGAGGAGACCGTGAAGGACACCCTGTTCGAGGCCGGCGGCGCCGACCTGGCGCCGGTGCCCATGACGACCCCCGTCCCGCTCGACGCCCACCACGTGCCGCAGGGCCGGCGCGACCGCTTCGCGCTCGGCCTCGTGAGGTTCATGCGCGTCTTCGCCGACGCCTTCTTCGCCAAGCGCTACGGCCACCGCGCCATCGTCCTGGAGACGGTGGCGGCCGTGCCCGGCATGGTGGGCGGCATGCTCCAGCACCTCAAGGCGCTGCGCTGGATGCGCGACGACCGCGGCTGGATCAAGGAGCTGATCGAGGAGGCCGACAACGAGAGGATGCACCTGATGACCTTCATCGAGCTGGCGCGGCCCACGCGGCTTGAGCGGCTCATCGTGCTGGTCGGGCAGGCCATCTTCTGGAACGCCTACTTCTGGCTCTACCTGTTCGCGCCGCGCGTGGCGCACCGCGTGGTGGGCTACCTGGAGGAGGAGGCGGTGGTCAGCTACACCCAGTTCCTGAGGGCCATAGACGACGGGCTCATCGAGAACGTGCCTGCGCCCGAGATCGCGCGGCGCTACTGGAGCCTCCCCGCCGACGCCACCTTGCGCGACGTGGTGGTCGTGATCCGCGCCGACGAGGCGGGGCACCGCGACCGCAACCACTTCTTCGCCGACGAGATCGCGGCGGGGCGCGGCTAGGGCGCCGCGAAGCGGGGAGGGCGGCGGGCGCGCAGCGCCGCGCGCCCCTCCGCGACGTCGGGGCCGGCGGCGAGCCGGCCCTGGTGCGCCGCCTCCAGGGCCATGGCGTCCCGGATGTCCGAGGCGGCGCCCGCCCGCAACGCCTCGCGCGTGGCGCGCAGCGCCGGGGAGGAGCCGGAGGCCAGGCGCGCGGCCACCTCGCGCCAGCGCGCCTCGAAGGCGTCGTCGGGCACGGCCTCCCAGACCAGGCCCCAGTCGGCGGCGCGCCGCGCGGGGATCGGCTCGCCCAGGAGCGCGAGGCCCAGGGCGCGGGGGAGGCCCGCCGCCCGGGGCAGGAGCCAGGTGGCCCCCGCGTCGGGCAGGAGGCCGAGGCGCGCGAAGGCGAAGGACAGCGTGGCCGACTCGGCCGCCACGGCCACGTCCGCCGCGAGGACCAGGGCCGCCCCCGCCCCCACCGCCGGCCCGTTGACGGCCGCGAGCACCGGGGCGGGGCAGTCGAGCACGGCGCGCAGGAGGGGCTCGTACTCCTCGGCCAGCGTGCGGGCGGCGTCGGCGACGGCGGCGTCCTCGGCGAGGTCCTGGCCCGCGCAGAAGCCCCGGCCCTCGCCCGTCAGCACCACGCAGCGCGCCGTCGTCGCCCGCAGCGCCTGCGCCAGCGCCAGCCGCAGGGGACGGTCGAGCGCGTTGAGCACGGAGGCGCGCGCCAGCGTCAGGACGGCGACGCCGCCCGCCTCCTCCACGCGGAGGCTCAAGGCGGCAGCAGCTCGTCGAGGCGCGCGCGCTCCTCGGGGCTCAGGTCCACCTCCGGGGCGGCGGCGCGGCGGCGCACGGCGGCCCAGCCCACGCCCAGGCCGGCGAGCAGGAAGGCGGGGCCGGCGAGCCAGAGGACGAGGTTGGCGCCGGAGGCGGGGGGGTCGAGGAGGATGAACTCGCCGTAGCGCGAGACCAGCGCGGCGCGGACCTCGTCGTCCGTGTCGCCGAGGAGGAGCCTCTCGCGCACCAGGAGGCGGATGTCGCGGGCGATGGGGGCGCGGCTGTCGTCCACGTTCTCGTTCTGGCAGACCGGGCAGCGCAGCTCGCTCGAGATGTCCCGCGCGCGGGCCTCCAGCGCGGGGTCCGTGAGCGCCTCGCCGGGCTCGACGGCGCCGAGCGCGGCGGGCCACAGGAGGAGGGCGAGCACGAGGCCCTTCATTCGGCGGCCACGGCGGCCGGGGGCGTCGCCGGGGCCGGCCTCCGGGCGGGGGCGCCGACGCGCACGCGGCGGTCGAGCAGCGACAGGAGCCCGCCCAGCGCCATGAGGGCCGAGCCGGCCCAGATCCAGGCCGTGAAGGGCTTGACGTAGGCGCGGATGGCGTAGCCGCCGCCCTCCTGCGGGTCGCCCAGGACCACGTAGAGGTCGCGCAAGGGGCCGGAGTCGATGGCTGCCTCGGTGGTGGTCATGCCGGTCACGGGGTAGAGGCGCTTCTCGGGGTCGAGCGCGGCCACCACGGCGCCGCCGCGCCGGGCGACGAGGTGGCCGATGTCGGCCACGTAGTTGGGGCCCTGCACGCGCTCCACGGAGTCGAGCGTGACCGTGTAGGCGCCGATCTCGAAGGAGCCGCCGACCGGGACCACGAGGATCGCCTCCTCGCGCCAGGCGAGGTGCAGGCTGACGCCCAGGATGAGGACGCCGAGGCCGGCGTGGGCCGTGGCCCTTCCCCAGTCGGCGCCGGGGAGCCGCAGGAGGCGCGCGGGGCCTGAGCGGCCCGTGCGGAGCCAGAGGTCGGTGAGGGCGCCGGCGATCACCCAGGTGCCCAGCGCCACGCCCACGGGGGCCAGGATGGTGCGGCCCGTGCCGACCGCCCAGGCGAGCGCGCCGAGCGCGAGGGCGAGGAGGAGGGCGGGGAGGAGGATGCGCGCGGAGCGGCCCAGGTCGCCGCGCTTCCAGGCGAGCAGCGCGCCCAGGGGGAGCGCGGCGGCGAGGGCCACCATGAGGGGCGTCACGGCGCGGTCGAAGAAGGGGGGGCCGACGGAGAGGGTGCGGCCGAGGAGCGTCTCGGCGATGAGGGGCCAGAGCGTGCCGAGCAGGACCACCAGGGCCGCGACCGCCAGGAGGATGTTGTTGAGGACCAGGGCGGTCTCGCGGCTGACGGTGGCGAAGGCGCCGCGCGCCTCCACGGTGCCGGCGCGCAGCGCGAAGAGGGTGAGGGCGCCGCCGATGAACACGGCCAGCAGCGCGAGGATGACGAAGCCGCGCGCGGGATCGTTGGCGAAGGCGTGCACGGAGGTGAGCACGCCCGAGCGGACCAGGAAGGTGCCCAGCAGCGAGAAGCCGAAGGCGGCGATGGCCAGCAGCAGCGCCCAGGCCTTGAGCGCCTCGCGCTTCTCCACGACGATGGCGGAGTGCAGGAGGGCGCCCGCGAGCAGCCAGGGCATGAGGGAGGCGTTCTCGACCGGGTCCCAGAACCAGAAGCCGCCCCAGCCCAGCTCGTAGTAGGCCCACCAGGAGCCGATGGCGATGCCGATCGTCAGGAAGATCCAGGCCGCCAGCGTCCAGGGGCGCACCCAGCGGCCCCAGGCGGCGTCCACGCGGCCTTCGAGCAGGGCGGCGACGGCGAAGGCGTAGGCTATCGAGAGGCCCACGTAGCCCAGGTAGAGGAAGGGCGGGTGGAGGGCCAGCCCGGGGTCCTGGAGGAGCGGGTTGAGGTCGCGCCCGTCCATCGGCACGGGGTCCATCCGCAGGAAGGGGTTGGAGGTCGCGAGGATGAAGAGGCCGAAGGCGAGGCCGACGCTGCCCTGCACGGCGAGCACGCGGGCGCGGAAGGAGGCGGGCAGGTCCGTGCCGAACCAGGCGGCGGCCCACCCGAACAGCGCCAGGATCAGCAGCCACAGGAGCATCGAGCCCTCGTGGTTGCCCCAGGTGCCCGTCAGCTTGTAGAGCCAGGGCTTGAGGCTGTTGGAGTTGGCCACCACCAGCGCGACCGAGAAGTCCGAGGTCACGAAGGCCCACAGGAGGGCGGCGAAGGCGAAGGCCACCAGGACGACCTGGAGCGTGGCGGCCGGGGCCGCCACGTCCATCCAGTTGCGCCAGCCCTTGTGGGCGCCGACGAGGGGCACGAGCGTCTGCACGGCGGCCACCGCCACCGCGAGGATCAGCGCGAAGTGCCCGAGTTCCACGATCATGGTGCCTCCCTACCTCAACGGCGCTTGCCGGGCCAGCGACGCCTGGTCACGGCTCGCTGACCGGCTCCTTGGACTTCTCGACGGCCTGGGCCGCGCGCTCGACCACGTCGCGCTCGAAGGTCTGGGCGTAGGCCTGGAAGCGCGCCCCCCAGTGGAGCGACACCACCGCCCCGATCACCCACCACAGCCCCTCGGGCATCCGCGCCAGCGCGTCCATGCGCGCCTCGAACCAGCCGGGCGCGACGAGCGCGGCGCCCAGGAGGGCGAGGCTGCCCAGGACCATGATCGGGCGTGGCAGGCGGTTGAGCGCGTCCATCAGCCGGTCGTAGGCGCCGCGCGGGCGCGGCGCGAGCCGTTCGACCCCCGGAGGCGTGCCCTGCGCCTCTATGCCGCGCCTGAGCTGGTCGGCGACCTCGATGGCGCGCTGGCTGCCCGTCGTGATCGCCTCGATCTGTCCCATCAGTCCCATCTGTGATTCTCCGTTCTGGATGACGGGAGAATCGGGCAGAGAGGTTAATCGGACCCTGCCGCACCGAACGTTGCGTTCACCGTTCCTTCACCACTCTCTGGGCCGCGGTACACCCCCTGCTCCTTGAGGGCCTGGACGACCTCTCGGGGCATGTAGGTCTCGTCGTGCTTGGCGAGGATCTCGGTGGCCACGAAGGTGCCGTCCACGAGGCGGCCCTGGCCGACCATGCCCTGCCCCTCGGCGAAGAGGTCCGGGAGGATGCCGGTGTAGGTGACCGGCACCGTGGCGCCGCCGTCGGTGACGCGGAACGACACGGTCGCGCCCTGGCCGCGCACGACGCTGCCCACCTCCACGAGGCCGCCGATGCGGAACAGCTCGGACGGGTCGGGTGGGGAGGCGGCGACCTCGGAGGGGGAGCGGAAGAAGGCGATGCCTTCGCGGAAGGAGTAGCCGGCGAGGGCGGTGGCGGACAGGAGCGCCACGGCGGCCAGGGCGATCACCTGCACGCGGCGGCGTTTGCGGAGCGTCATCATGGGAAGATCGGGGGCTGGAGGAGGCCCTGGGTCTCGGGGAGGCCCAGCATGAGGTTGGCGTTCTGGAGGGCCTGACCGGAGGAGCCCTTGCAGAGGTTGTCGAGGGTGGCCACGACCATGGCGCGGTTCGCCACGCGGTCGCCGACGACGCCGAGGTGGACGAAGTTCGAGCCCTGGACATGGGCCATGGCGGGGGCCTCGCCGAAGGGGAGGACGACGACGAAGGGTTCCCGGGCGTAGGCCGTGGACAGCGCCTGGTGGATCGCCTCCGCGTCGCCCTTGACGTAAGCCGAGGCGAGGATGCCGCGCGAGACGGGCACGAGGTGGGGGGTGAAGACGAGGCGCACGTCGCGCCCCGCCAGCCGCGAGAGCTGCTCGTCGAACTCGCCCAGGTGGCGGTGGCGCCCGCCCTGGGCGTAGCCGGCCACGTCCTCGGCTCGCTCGGCGAAGAGCATGGCCTCCTTGGGGGCGCGGCCGGCGCCGGAAGCGCCGTTCTTGAGGTCGCAGACGATGTCGTCGAGGTCCACCAGGCCGCCCGCGACGAGGGGCCGCAGGGCGTACTGCACGCAGGCGGCGTTGCAGCCCGTCCCGGCCACGAGGCGCGCCCCCCTGATCTCGTCGCGGTGGAACTCGGTGAGGCCGTAGACGGCCTCGGATTGCAGGTCGGGGGCGGCGTGGTCGGCCCCGTACCACTGGCGGTAGCCCTCGGGCGAGAGGCGGAAGTCGGCGCCGAGGTCCACGACCTTGAGGGCGCGCGGCAGGTCGCGCACGAGGGCCTGGGAGAGCCCGTGGGGCAGGGCCACGAAGGCGAGGTCGAGCCTGTCCCAGTCCACGGCTTCCACCGCCACGAGCGGGGGCAGGTCCAGGTGGCGCAGGTGGGGGAAGACGGAGGCCATGGGCTGGCCGGCCTTGCGGTCGGCCGTGAGCGCGGCGACGCGCATCCCGCCGTGGGTGGCGATGAGGCGCACGAGCTCGGCGCCGGTGTAGCCGGAGGCGCCGAGGACGGCGACGGTGGCGGCCTGCGTGGCTGGGGTGCCCGCGAGGGCGGCGAGGGGTGCGGTCATGCGGGGCCTCCGGCGCCCATCTAGGGCCGCCGGAGGCCGGTCGCAATCGGGTCGGGTCTGGCGGCCCGGTCAGGCGGGCTGGCCGCCCTCCTCCTCCTCGAACATCTCCACGGCCACGGCGGCGGTGGCCGACAGGTGGACGTGGTCGCCGTGGACGTCGGCGACCAGCGCCAGGGGCAGGTAGTGGTGGTGGCCGGCGTGGTGGCCCATGCCGGAGTCCGCCTTGGTGAGCTTGATGCGGTCGCCCTCCACGCGGTCCACGGTGCCCACCCGGACGCCGTCGGCGCCGAGCACCTGGGCCTGCTCCTTGATCTGCGATGCGTGTGCCATGGCTCTGTTCTCCCTTGCGCGGCCCGCGGGGGCGGGCCGCCGCGCCGGAGGTAGGGCGGATCAGGCGGCCTGGAAGTCTATGCGGCGGCGCAGGAACTGGGTGGCGCGGCTGGAGACCTGGGAGGGCTTGCCGGAGGTCAGGAAGAGCGACCGCGTGCCGGGGCCGACCATGGCGGGGCGGCGCGTCAGGTAGTCGGCGAGCGAGTCGGCCACCAGGTTGGCCTGGCTGAAGACGCGCACGTCCGGGCCCAGCGCGTCCTGGAAGACGTCCTCCATGAGCGGGTAGTGGGTGCAGCCCAGGATGGCGGCGTCGGGGCGCGGCATCTTGCGCCTGAGCGCGTCCACGTGGGAGCGCACGAGCGCCTCGGCGAGGATCAGGTCGCCCTCCTCGATGGCGTCCACGACGCCGCCGCAGGCCTGCGCCTCCACGTCCACGCCGATGGCGCGGAAGGCCAGCTCGCGCTGGAAGGCGCGGGAGGCGACGGTGGCGGGGGTGGCGAAGAGGGCGACGTGCTTGACGGCGACCTCGCGCGGGGGGGAGTTGTCGCCCCACTGGCGCTCGGTCAGGGCCTCGATGAGCGGGACGAAGACGCCGAGCACGCGCTTGTCGCGGGGCACCCAGGTCTCCTGCATGCGGCGGAGCGCCGCGGCGGAGGCGGTGTTGCAGGCCAGGATGACGAGGTCGCAGCCCGCGTCGAAGAGCCGCGCGGTGGCGGCGGTGGTGAGGGCGAAGATGTCGTCGGGGTCGCGCACGCCGTAGGGCGCGTGGGCGTTGTCGCCGAAGTAGACGAGGGGGATGTCGGGCAGGCGGCGCTGGACCGCGTCGAGCACTGTGAGCCCGCCGAGCCCCGAGTCGAAGATGCCCACCGCCATGCCCGCCTCCGCGCCCCGTCCGCCCGTGATAAGGGGCGCGCGGGGCGAGGTCCACCAGGGCGGGTTCCGCGCGGGGCGCCTTGCCGCTAGGGTCCGCGCCAACCGGAGGGCGTCATGGACTGGGACAAGCTGCGCATCTTCCACGCGGTGGCCGACGCGGGGAGCCTCACGCACGCGGGCGACAGCCTGCACCTGAGCCAGTCGGCCGTGAGCCGCCAGATCAGGGCCCTGGAGGAGGCCCTGAGCACGACGCTCTTCCACCGCCACGCGCGCGGGCTGATCCTGACCGAGCAGGGGGAGCTCCTGTTCGAGGCCACGCGGAGCATGAACAAGCGGCTCGAGGCCGCCACCGCGCGCATCCGCGACAGCGAGGAGGAGGTGCTGGGCGAGCTGCGCGTGACCACCACCATCGCCTTCGGCACGCTCTGGCTCGCGCCGCGCCTGCCCAAGCTCTACGAGCGCCACCCCGACCTGCGCATAGACCTCATGCTCGAGGAGCGCGTCCTGGACCTGCCCATGCGCGAGGCGGACGTGGCCATCCGCATGAAGGAGCCCGCCCAGGCCGACCTCATCCGCAAGAAGCTGATGGGGATCAGGATGCAGCTCTACGCCTCGCGCACCTACCTGGAGAGGGCCCCCAAGCTGGAGCGCATAGACGACATCGCGCGCCACCGGCTGATCTGCCAGTCGCCCGCGACGCCTCAGGTGAGCGCGGGGGCGACGCTGGTGCAGCACCTGCTGAGCTACGAGGTGGCGGGGCTCCTGACCATCAACAACTACTTCGGGGTGCTCCAGGCCACGCACAGCGACCTGGGCGTGGGGGTGCTTCCCGACTACATCACGGAGGACTTCCCGGACCTGGTGCGCGTCCTGCCGGACGTGGAGTCGGGCGAGGTGCCCGTGTTCCTGGCCTACCCCGAGGAGCTGCGGCAGAGCAAGCGGGTGGCGGCGTTCCGGGACTTCGTGACGGAGGAGGTCATCGCGCACCGGCGGGGGCGGCGGGAGGCGGCGTGAGGCCGGACGCGGGCGCCGGGCGGCGCCACCCGCGCGGACCCGATGTCGGGCTGGTCGCCCGGACCCGCGTGACGCCACCGTGACGCCGGCCATGCGTCTTCCGCATGGCGGCCTTTCCGTTAGCGCCCACATCCGCGCCTTGATGGTGTCATGACCGCCCATTACGTCATCTCTCGAAGGCGGCGATGCTTCGCGCTCGGCGCCTTCAACCTCCCTGTTGGACTAGGCCGGGCCCTCGGGTCCGGCTTTTTTTCGGCCCGGCGCCGGCGTAGCCTCGCACCCGGGGGGACGCATGGCCAACGAGAGCGAGCGGGAGCAGTGGAGCGGGGCCGTGGGCCGGCCCTGGGTGGAGCGGCAGGCGGACCTCGACGCGCTGATGGCCGGCATCGCCGAGGCCCTGGTGGCGCGGGCGGCCCTCGCGCCGGGGATGCGCGTGCTCGACATCGGCTGCGGGACCGGGGCCACCGCCATCGCCGCCGCGCGGGCGGTCGCCCCGGGGGGCCGCGTCACGGGCGTGGACATCGCCGCGCCGCTCCTGGCGGTCGCGCGGCGGAGGTCGCGGGACGTGGCGTGGGTGGAGGCGGACGCGCAGTCGGACCCCCTGCCCGGCGGCCCCTTCGACCGGGCGATCTCGCGCTTCGGGGTCATGTTTTTCGGCGACCCCGTGGCCGCGTTCCGCAACGTCGCCGGGCACCTCGCGCCCGGGGGGCGGCTCGCCGCCGTGGCCTGGGGGCCGGCCGAGGCCAACCCCTGGTTCCACGTCCCCGCGCGGGTGGCGGCCGCGCGTCTCGGCCCCCTCCCGCCCCTCGACCCCACGGCCCCGGGGCCGCTCGCCTTCGCCGACGCGGGGCGCGTCGGGCGGATCCTGTCGGACGCGGGGCTGCGGGACGTGGGGGCCGAGGCGATCGAGCTCGACCTCGTGCATCCCGACCTGGGCGCGCTGGCCTCGCTCGCCACCTGGATGGGCCCCGCCGCGCGGCAGCTGCGGATCAAGGAGGCGACGGCGCGGGAGCGGGAGGCCATGCGCGAGGCCTTGGCGGAGGCCTTCGCGCCCTTCGCGGAGGGCGCGGGGGCGCGCGTCCCGGCGCGGCTGATCCTCTACACGGGGGCCGCCTGAGCTTCCGCCCCCCGGCGGCCTGACGTAAGAGGCGGGCGACGCCGCGGGGGGGACGAGCATGGCCGAGCCCGAGATCACGGCGGCGGTGGTCGCCGCCCATGGCCTCAGGCCCGACGAGTGGGAGCGCTTCCTCGGGATCGTCGGCCGCGCGCCCACCTTCACGGAGCTCGGCATCGTGTCGGCCATGTGGAACGAGCACTGCTCCTACAAGTCGTCCAAGCGCTGGCTGCGCACGCTGCCCACCACGGGGCCGCAGGTGGTCATCGGGCCGGGCGAGAACGCCGGCGTCGTGTCCTTGGGCGACGGCGACGTGCTCGTGTTCAAGATGGAGAGCCACAACCACCCGAGCTTCATTGAGCCCACCCAAGGGGCGGCGACCGGCGTGGGGGGCATCCTGCGCGACGTGTTCACCATGGGCGCGCGGCCCATCGCCGCGATGAACGCCCTGAGCTTCGGGTCTCCGTCGCATCCGCGCACGGCGCGGCTGCTCCAGGGGGCCGTGGAGGGGATCGGGGGCTACGGCAACGCCTTCGGCGTGCCGACGGTGGGGGGCGAGCTGCGCTTCCACCGTTCCTACGACGGCAACTGCCTGGTCAACGCCTTCGCGGCGGGGCTGGCGCGCAGGGACGCGATCTTCACCTCGGCGGCGTCGGGCGTGGGGATGCCCGTGGTCTACCTGGGCGCCAAGACGGGGCGGGACGGGGTGGGCGGGGCGACCATGGCCTCCGCCTCGTTCGGGGCGGGCGCGGAGGAGAAGCGGCCCACGGTGCAGGTGGGCGACCCCTTCACGGAGAAGCGGCTCATGGAGGCCTGCCTGGAGCTGATGGCGAGCGGCGCGGTGATCTCGATCCAGGACATGGGGGCGGCGGGGCTCACGTGCTCGGCCGTGGAGATGGGGGACAAGGGGGGGCTGGGGATCAGGCTGGACCTCGACAAGGTGCCCGTGCGGGAGGCGGGCCTGACCGCCTACGAGATGATGCTGAGCGAGAGCCAGGAGCGGATGCTCATGGTCCTGCGGCCGGAGAAGGAGGCCGTGGCGCGGGCGATCTTCGAGAGGTGGGACCTGGACTTCGCGGTGGTGGGCGAGACGATCCCCGAGGACCGCTTCGTGGTCGTCCACGGGGGCGAGGTGCGGGCGGACCTGCCGCTGTCCAAGCTCTCCTCGCAGGCGCCCGAGTACGACCGGCCCTGGGTGGAGCCCCCTGCCCCGCCCGCGCTGGGCGCGATCCCCGCGATCGGGGCCATGGACGCGCTGCGCCGGCTGCTCGCGGACCCCAACCACGGGTGGAAGGGGCCCGTGTGGGAGCAGTACGACAGCCAGGTCATGGCCGACACGCTGCGCACGCCGGGGCGCGGGGCCGGCGTCGTGCGCGTCCACGGGACGGGCAAGGCCGTGGCCTTCACCTCGGACGCGACGCCGCGCTACGTGGCCGCCGACCCCTTCGAGGGCGGCAAGCAGGCCGTCGCGGAGGCCTGGCGCAACCTCGTGGCCGTGGGCGCCACGCCGCTGGCCGCCACCGACAACCTCAACTTCGGCAACCCCGAGAGGCCGGAGGCCATGGGGCAGCTCGTGCGGGCGGTCCAGGGGATCGGCGAGGCCTGCCGCGCCCTGTCCTTTCCCATCGTGTCGGGCAACGTGTCGCTCTACAACGAGACGGAGGGGCGCGCCATCCAGCCCACGCCGACCATCGGCGGCGTGGGGCTGCTCGCCTCGCTGGACGACCTGATCGGGGCGGAGGCGCGCGAGGGGGACGCGCTGGTCCTGATCGGCGGCGAGGGCGCGCATCTGGGGCAGTCGGCGCTGCTGGCCGCGCTGGGGATCGAGGCGGGGCCGCCGCCGCCGGTGGACCTCGACCGGGAGCGGCGGCACGGGGAGTTCGTGCTCGCGCAGCGGGGGCGGATCGGGGCCGCGACCGACCTGTCGGACGGCGGCCTGGCGCTGGCGGCCTTCGAGGTCGCGGGGGGGCGGGGGTTCGCCCTGGAGCGCGGGGGGCTGCCGGCGCTGTTCGGGGAGGACCAGGCGCGGTATCTCCTCGCGGTGGCGCCGGGGGAGGTCGCGGGCCTCCTGGCCGTGGCCGAGGCGGCGGGGGTGCCGGCGGCCCGCGTGGGGTCCGTGGGCGGGGCGGCGGCGCGGCTGGGGGCGGAGGAGGCGGGGATGGCGGAGCTTCTGGACCTGTGGCGGGGGGCCCTGCCCCGGGCGCTCGGCGCATGAGGGCGCTGGCGTTCGCGCTCGCCCTGGCGGGGCCGGCGGCGGCCCAGGAGGGCTGCTGGATCCTGTGCGGCGAGACCTACGACCTCACGGGGGCCGAGGCCGGCGCGCGGCTGGAGGGGTGGCTGGGCGTGCCTCTGCCTCCGGGCGCGAGCGTGACGCGCTACTTCGAGGAGGGGTTCCAGGACAGCATCGTGCGCGCGCGGCTGGAGGTGGACGCGAAGGGCCTCGCCACGGTGCTGCGGGCGGCGGGGCTGGACGAGGGGGCGCTCGGGGCCGACGACCCTGCGCGGGGCGAGGTCGCCGACCCCGAATGGTGGGACTGGAAGCTGCGCGAGGGCGTGCGCTCGGCCGAGGGGGCCCTGCCCGCGCTGCCCAACGTCACGGTGCACGTGGCGCCCTCGGGCCCGGGGCGCTGGACGGTCTACCTCACGGGGTTCCAGACCTGACGCTTGCGGGGGGCGGGGCGGCGCCCTACCTTCGGGCGCACAGGGGAGGGCGCCATGCCGATGCAGGGCGAGGACATCGAGGCGCTCATCCGCGCGGCCTTCCCGCGGGCGCGCGTCACGGTCACGGACCTCGCGGGCGACGGCAACCACTGGGCGGCCGAGGTCGTGGACGAGAGCTTCCGGGGCCGCAACCGGGTCGAGCAGCAGCGCGCCGTCTACGCGGCTCTGCGGGGCAAGATGGACGGGCCGAATGGGGAGCTGCACGCGCTGGCGCTGACCACCAAGGCGCCCGACTGAAAGGCGCCCGACCGAGCCCTGGCGCCCGGGCGGGCGACCGCCTACATCCCCCCCGACCGAGAGGATCGCCATCATGACCGACGCCGTCACACCCGCCGCCGACCGCATCCGCGCGGACGTCCAGTCCAACGACGTGGTGCTCTTCATGAAGGGCACGCGCGAGATGCCGCAGTGCGGCTTCTCGGCGCGCGTGGCGGGCGTGCTCAACTACATGGCGGTCCCCTACAAGGACGTGGACGTGCTCGCCGACCCGGCCATCCGGCAGGGCATCAAGGACTTCTCGGACTGGCCGACGATCCCGCAGCTCTACGTCAAGGGCGAGTTCGTGGGGGGCTGCGACATCGTCACCGAGATGGCGCTCTCGGGGGAGCTCGACGCGCTGCTCGACCAGAAGGGCGTGAGCTACGACAAGGCCAAGGCCGACGAGATCAGGAAGGCCAACGCCTGAGTCCCGGGGGCGCCCGGGGGCGTCCCCTGGGCGCCGCTGCAACAGTGAAGCGCCGATGAGAGGCCCCTGCTAGGCAGGCGGGGGGCCGCCCCCCTAGCGTGGCGCCGCTGCCACGCCCCGGGGTCAACGCCCTTGCCAGACGCCGCCGTCCCGCCGGTCCCCCCCGGACCCGCCCGCTGCGCGCCGTGCCCACGGCGCTGAGCCTCCTGCTGTGGGCGGCCTTCGCGGCGGCCGTGGCGGGCGCCGTGCACCTGTGGCGCCGCCACGAGGAGGCCCGCCGCCTGGAGGACCTGCGCGCGCTCGCCGCCCGGCGCGGCTGGTCTCTCACCGTGACGGGCGAGAGGCTGGGGCAGGCCGGCAGCCTGCGGCTCGCGCCTCGGGGCGGCAACCCCTGGGTGGCCGAGTCGCGCCCCCGCCCCCCCGCCGGCGAGGAGCCCGCCACCACCTACGAGGCCGAGGAGCCGCGCTGGGCCGAGGGCACGCTGGTGCTGGCCCCCGCCGCCATGGGCCTCTCGGCGCTGGAGGCGCGGGCGGCGGCGCTGGGGATCGCCCTGCCCCCGCCCGTGGCCGGGCCGGAGGGCATCCTGGCGCTGGCCTCGGCCGAGCCGGGGCGGCGCGCGGACATGGGCGACCTGGCGCGGGCGATGGGGGCCTGGGCGCCGACGCGGGCGGGGCCGCGCGGCCTGCCGCTGGTCGTGCTAGGGCCGGGGGGCCTGCGGCTCGCGCTCGGCCACGCGGTGACGCGGGCCGACCAGGCCGAGCGCTTCGTGGACCTGGCGCAGGACCTCACGCGGCTGATCGGCCCCTGACGCGCGGCCCCCCCGGGGGCTCAGGCCGTCTCGCGGGCGAGGATCGTCACCGACTGGGCCAGGGCCTCGGCCTCGGTGGCGAGGTCCTGTAGCATCTCCACCACCTCGGGCGGCAGCACGGGCACCTCCACGGGCACCTCGACCCTCTGGCCTTCGCGCGCGGCCGGGGCGCGCGCGGCGCGCAGCTCGGCCTCGGTGGCGCGCAGGCGCGCCTCGCTGTCGCGCAGGCGGTCCTCGAGCCCGGCCGTCTTGTCGGCCAGCATGAGGCCGGACATGAGCAGCATCCGCGCCTCCGGCATGCGCCCGATCTGGGAGGAGAGCGCCGAGGCCTCGGCGTCGAGCATGGCGGCGGCGGTGCGCAGGAAGTCCTCCTCGCCCGGCTGGCAGGCCACCTCGAAGGCGCGCCCGCCGATGGTCACCTCGACCTGCGGCATCTACTGGGCCTCCTCGAGGATGGGGGCGAGCTCGGACAGGACGGCGTCGAGCTCGGCGCGCAAGGTGGCGCGCTCGGCGCGCAAGGCCGCCAGCTCGGCTCGGGCCGACGCCAGCTCGGTCTCGATCGCGGGCGGCGCCTCGGCCCTGTCGCGCAGGGCCTTCACGCGGGCCTCGAGCTGGGCGTTGGCGAGGCGCTCCTCGTCGAGCTCGGCGCGCAGGCGCGCGAGCTCCTCGGGGTCGGCGCCGGGGGCGGTGTCGGACGCGGGGGCGCGGCGGGCGGCGAGCGCCTCGGCGCCGGCGGCGATGCCCTCGAAGGCGGCGACGATGCGGCGCCGCGCCTCCAGGAGATCGTCGAGCCCCGCCAGCCCCCCCGCCAGCCCCCCGGCCATGCCGCTTGCGTCCTCCATGGCCTGCGCCCCCCCGTGGCCCCGCCCCACGGGCGCGTGAGCGAGCCTATGCCAAAGCCCCGGAGAGGGCAATCGGGCGAACGCCTAAGCCCGAGAACGGCTTGGACGGCGCGCTTGATCCTGCCGCCCCCACCGCTTACCCAAGCACGAGGCCCCGGACCCGGCCCCGAAAGGAAATCCCCATGGACGTCGCCGCCCTGCGCGAGAGGCACCCCGAGCACTGGCGCCTCGCCTCCGCCCTGCGCGCGCTGGCGCTCGACGCGGTGGCGGCCGCCAACTCGGGGCACACGGGGATGCCCCTGGGCATGGCCGACATCGCCACGGTTCTGTTCGACCGGCACCTGCGCTTCGACCCGAAGGCCGCCCATTGGCCCGACCGCGACCGCTTCGTGGTGAGCAACGGGCACGGGAGCATGCTGCTCTACGGGCTGCTGCACCTTGCGGGCTACCCCGACATGACGATCGAGGAGATCCGCAACTTCCGCCAGTGGGGGGCGCGCACGCCGGGGCACCCCGAGTACCACTACGCGAGCGGCATCGAGACGACCACCGGCCCCCTCGGCCAGGGGCTCGCCACCGCCGTGGGCATGGCCATCGCCGAGGAGTCGCTGCGCGCCCGCCTCGGGGCGGGGGTCATGGACCACCGCACCTGGGTGCTGGCGGGCGACGGCTGCCTCATGGAAGGGGTGAGCCAGGAGGCGGTCGCCCTGGCCGGGCGGCAGAGGCTCGGGCGGCTCGTCGTCCTGTGGGACCACAACGGCATCACGATCGACGGCCGCGTGGAGATCGCCGACGCCACCGACCAGGGGGCGCGCTTCGCGGCCTCGGGCTGGCACGTGGCCGAGTGCGACGGGCACGACCCCGAGGCCGTCCACGCCGCCATCGAGGCGGCTCTCCGGGACCCGCGGCCGTCGCTGATCGCCTGCCGGACGCACATCGCGCTCGGGACGAGCGCGCAGGACACGGCCAAGGGGCACGGGGCCATCACCGACGCCAAGGCCATCGCCGAGGCCAAGGCGCTCTATGGCTGGGACTCCCCGCCCTTCGTCATCCCCCCCGACGTCAAGGCGCGCTGGGAGGCGATGGGGGCGCGGGGGGCCGAGGCGCGGGCCGCCTGGCAGGCGCGCGTGGACGCCTTGCCCGCCTCGCGCCGCGCCGAGGTCGAGCGGGTCTTCGCCTACGAGCCGCCGCGCAAGCTCGCCTCGGCGCTGCGCGCCGCCAAGAAGGCGGCCAGCGCGGACCCCAAGCCCGTGGCCACCCGCAAGTCGTCGGAGGTGGCGCTGGAGGCGATCAACGGGGCGATGCCCGAGACCATCGGCGGGTCGGCGGACCTGACGGGCAGCAACAACACGCGCACGGCCGGCATGGCGGACTTCACGCCAGAGGACCGCAAGGGGCGCTACCTGCGCTACGGCATACGCGAGCACGGCATGGCGGCGGCCATGAACGGCATGGCCGTGCACGGGGGCGTGCGGCCCTACGGGGGCACCTTCCTGTGCTTCTCGGACTACGCGCGCCCCGCCATCCGGCTGTCGGCCGTCATGGAGGCGGGCGTCGTCTACGTGATGACCCATGACAGCATCGGGCTGGGCGAGGACGGGCCCACCCACCAGCCGGTCGAGCACCTGGCCAGCTTGCGCGCCATCCCGGGCCTCAAGGTCATCCGGCCCGCCGACACGGTGGAGACGATCGAGGCCTGGGAGGTCGCGCTGACCACCAAGGGGCCGACGCTGCTGGCGCTGTCGCGCCAGAACCTGCCCCTGGTCAGGACGGAGCACGTCAACCGCAACCGCGTGGCCGAAGGGGCCTACGTGCTCGCCGAGGCCACGGGGCGGAGGCGGGCGATCCTGATGGCCTCGGGGTCGGAGGTGGGCGTCGCGCTGGCGGCCCGCGGGCTCCTCGAGGCCGAGGGGATCGGCACGCGCGTGGTGTCGGCGCCCTGGATCGAGGGCTTCCTCGCGCGCCCCGCCCCCGAGAGGCGGCGCGTCCTGCCGCCCGGGCCGGTGCGCGTGGCCGTGGAGGCGGCCGTGCGCCAGCCCTGGGACCGGCTCCTGCTGGGCGAGGGCGGGCGCGAGGCCCGCGCGGCCTTCGTCGGCATGGAGGGCTTCGGCGCCTCGGCGCCCGACACGGTGCTCTACGAGCGCTTCGGCATCACCGCCGAGGCGGTCGCGGCCAGGGCGCGCGCTCTGCTGTGAGCAACCGCGTGGCGGCGGGGATCGTCTTGGGGGTCCTCCTGTTCCTCCTGCTCGACGCCCTGGTGCTGCGCCTGGGGGCGCCCCTGTTCCTGGCGCGGCGGGGGCTCGACCTGATCGAGTGGCTGGCCTTCTGGCGCTAGGGCGTTAGCGGTAACGGCGGCCGCCTGCCCCGGTTGACCTTTCGCCTGGGATGGGGATTCTCCGCCGCGCCCATGGCGGGCGCTCTGGAGGACGGCATGGCGGTCAAGGTGGCGATCAACGGCTTCGGCCGCATCGGGCGCAACGTGCTGCGCGCCATCGTCGAGTCGGGCCGCACCGACGTCGAGGTGGTGGCCATCAACGACCTCGGGCCGGTGGAAACCAACGCGCACCTCCTGCGCTACGATTCGGTCCATGGCCGTTTCCCGGGCACCGTCACCGTACAGGGCGACACCATCGACGCCGGGCGCGGGCCGATCCGCGTGACCGCCATCAAGAACCCCGCCGAGCTGCCCTGGGGCGACGTGGACATCGTCATGGAGTGCACCGGCATCTTCACCTCCAAGGAGAAGTGCCTGCCGCACCTGGAGAACGGCTCCAAGCGCGTGCTGATCTCCGCGCCCGGCGATGGGGCGGACAGGACGGTGGTGTTCGGCGTCAACCACGACACCCTGACCGCGCAGGACATCGTGGTGTCCAACGCGTCGTGCACCACCAACTGCCTGGTGCCCGTGGCCAAGGTGCTGCACGACGCCATCGGCATCGAGCGCGGCATGATGACCACCATCCACAGCTACACGGGCGACCAGCCCACGCTCGACACGATGCACAAGGACCTCTACCGCGCCCGCGCCGCCGCGCTCAGCATGATCCCGACCTCCACGGGGGCCGCCAAGGCGGTGGGGCTGGTGCTGCCGGAGCTCAAGGGGCGGCTCGACGGCATCTCGGTGCGCGTGCCCACGCCCAACGTGTCGCTCGTGGACCTCAAGTTCATCGCGGGCCGGCAGACGAGCGCGGAGGAGATCAACGAGGCGATCCGGGCCGCCGCCGATGGGCCCTTGAAGGGCATCCTGAGCTACACGACGGAGAAGCTGGTGTCGTCGGACTTCAACCACGACCCGCATTCGTCCGTGTTCCACATGGACCAGACCAAGGTCATGGACGGGACGTTCATGTCGGTCCTGGCCTGGTACGACAACGAGTGGGGCTTCTCCAACCGCATGAGCGACGTGGCCGTGGCCATGGGAAAGCTCATCTGAAGGGCAAGTCACGGCGGATGCAGGGCGCGGCCATGCGCGGGGCGCATGGCCGTTATCGCTATCACCCCCGTTGCTGCGGCGCGGCGAATCCCTATCTTTCGGTCATCGGACAGGGGTCCGATGCTCGAAAGGACGACGACATGACCCTTCTCTCCCACCTCCGCAACGCCTTGGCGCTCCGCCGGGCCTACCGCCGGACCGTCTGGGAGCTGCGCGGCGTCGCGGCGGGCCCTCTCGCCGAGGACGTCGGCGTGTATCCCGGCGACGCCAAGCGGCTCGCCCGCGAGGCCGTCTACGGCTGACGCGAACGACCCATCCCGCGACCATGGGCCGCCCTTCGGGGCGGCCCTCTCATTTGGGGAAGCGCGCCTCCAGCGCGGCCCTGACCGCCTCGGGGACGAACTTGGACACGTCGCCGCCGAGCCGCGCAATCTCCTTGACCAGCTTGGACGCGATGGCTTGGTGGCGCGCCTCGGCCATGAGGAAGACCGTCTCGACCGAGTCGTCGAGCGCCCGGTTCATGCCGACCATCTGGAACTCGTACTCGAAGTCGGCGACGGCGCGGAGCCCCCGCACGATGACGGAGGCGCCCACGTCGCGGGCGCAGTCTATCAGCAGGGTGTCGAAGGGGTAGACGACCACCTCGCAGGCGGCGCGCAAGGCCGTCACCTCGCCCTCGATGAGTCGCACGCGCTCCTCCAGCGGGAAGAGAGGCCCCTTGTCGCGGTTGATGGCGACCCCGATGACCAGCCGGTCCACCAGCCGGCAGGCGCGGCGGACGATGTCGAGATGGCCGTGCGTGATGGGGTCGAAGGTGCCGGGGTAGAGGCCGACGCGCGGCTCGTTTCCCCCTGGGCGGGTCCGCGACGCCGGCACCTAGAAGCCCTTGACCATGCCCTCGAGCGCGTCGCGCTCCATGGCGAGCTCGGAGAGGCGCGCCTTGACCACGTCGCCGATGCTGATGAGGCCCACCATCTCCTCGCCCTCCAGCACGGGCAGGTGGCGGAAGCGGCCGTCGGTCATCTGGCCCAGCACGGCGTCCGCGTCGTCGCCGCGCCGGCAGGTGACGAGGGCGCGGGTCATCAGGCTCTCCACGCTGTCGTGGAGGCAGGCGCCGCCCCTGCGGCCGATCTCGCGCACGATGTCGCGCTCGCTCAGGATGCCCAAGGGCCGCCGGCCGTCGCGGCTGACCACGAGCGAGCCCACGCGCCGCTCGCTCAGCACGGCCGCCGCCTGCCCGACCGTGGCGTCCGGCTGGATGGTCAGGACGTCTCCGTTGCCCTTGGACTTGAGGATCTGGCTCACGAGCATGGCGCGCCTCCCTTTTCCGTGAGAGGGCGCGTCTCGGCCTCCTCTGTCAAGCGAACGTCCGATTCCAGTCGTGTGATGCCCTCGCGCAGCCCCGCCGCCACGGCGGCGGCGAGCCGCGTCATGCGCTCGGACCGGCGGTCGGCGTCGTGGCGCACGAGGTGGAAGGCGCGGGTGAGGGAGACCTCGGCGACGAGGACGCGCCGCAGCTCGGGCGCGAAGGGCAGCGCGAAGTCGTGGACCACGCCCACGCCGCCCTGGCGCAGCAGCTGGAGCTGGACGGAGACGGAGTTGGAGGCGAGGTCCACGCGCGGCAGGCCGAGCCCCGAGAGGTAGTCGAGCCCGCGGTCGAAGATCATGTCGGGGATGTAGCCCACGACCGGCTCGCGCAGGTCCGCGAGGGTGGCCGGCGCGGGCAGGTCGCGCCGCTGGGCGAGGTGCAGGCGGTAGTCGGCCACCTTCTGGACGACGAGGCGGCCCGCGTCGGGGGGCGTGACGGTCACGGCGAGGTCGGCCTCGCGGCGCGAGAGGTTCACGACGCGGGGGAGGGCCAGGATCTGGACCTCCAGTCCGGGGTTGTCGCGCTGGAGCCGCGCGGCCACGGTCGGGAGCAGGAAGTTGGCGCAGCCGTCCGGGGCGCCGATGCGCACCTGGCCAGTCAGGCCGCCCTCGCGCGCGCCCTGGGCCTGCCGCGCGGCCTCCTCGGCGGCCTCGGCGGCGGGGAGGAGCCGCTCGCCCAGGGAGGTCAGCGCGTAGCCCTGGGGCGAGCGCAGGAAGAGCGCGCCGCCCAAGCTGGCCTCCAGCCGCGCCACGCGCCGGCCCACCGTCGCGGGGTCCATGCGCAGGGCGGGGGCGGCGGCCGACAGGCCCCCTGCCCTCGCCACGCCCAGGAACACGCGCAGGTCGTCCCAGTCCATTGCGTTCCTGCAAGATGACCCGGCGACCTTGGCGCTTCCCCGGGCGGAAACGCAAGGCTAGAGCGGCGTGGACCCGAGGAGGACCCCATGGACCTTTCGCACTACCTCGACGGCGCCCGCGTGGCGGGCACCTCCGGCCGCTTCGCCGACGTGTTCAACCCGGCGACCGGCGAGGTGCAGGCGCGCGTGCCGCTGGCGTCGCGCGCCGAGCTGGACCGGGCGGTGGAGATCGCTACCAAGGCGCAGCCCAAGTGGGGCGCCACCAACCCGCAGCGGCGGGCGCGCGTGATGATGCGCTTCGTGGACCTCCTGAACCGCGACATGGGGAAGCTGTCGGAGGCGCTCAGCCGCGAGCACGGCAAGACCCTCCCCGACGCCGCCGGCGACGTGCAGCGGGGGCTGGAGGTGGTCGAGTTCTGCATCGGCGCGCCGCACCTGCTCAAGGGCGAGTACACGGACGGGGCGGGGCCAGGCATCGACATGTACTCGATGCGCCAGCCCCTGGGGGTCTGCGCGGGCATCACGCCGTTCAACTTCCCGGCCATGATCCCCATGTGGATGTTCGCGCCCGCCATCGCGGCGGGCAACGCCTTCATCCTCAAGCCCTCCGAGCGCGACCCCTCCGTGCCGCTCATGCTCGCGGCGCTCCTGGAGGAGGCGGGGCTGCCCCCCGGCATCCTCCAGGTGGTCAACGGCGACAAGGAGGCGGTGGACGCCATCCTGGAGCATCCCGGCATCGCGTCCGTGGGCTTCGTCGGCTCCACACCCATCGCGGCCTACATCTACGAGAGGGGTGCCGAGCACGGCAAGCGCGTGCAGGCCTTCGGGGGCGCCAAGAACCACATGATCGTCATGCCCGACGCCGACATGGACCAGGCGGCGGACGCGCTCGTGGGCGCCGGATACGGGGCGGCGGGCGAGCGCTGCATGGCGATCAGCGTGGCCGTGCCCGTGGGCGAGGAGACGGCCGACCGGCTCATCGAGAAGCTGGTGCCGCGCATCGAGAGGCTCAAGGTCGGGCCCTACACGGGGGGCCGCGACGTGGACTACGGGCCGGTGGTCACGGCGACGGCGCGCGACAACATCCTGCGGCTGGTGCAGAGCGGCGTGGACCAGGGGGCGGAGCTGGTCGTGGATGGGCGGGGCTTCACGCTCCAGGGCTACGAGGGGGGCTTCTGGGTGGGGCCGCACCTGTTCGACCGCGCGACCCCGGAGATGGACATCTACCGGCGTGAGATCTTCGGCCCCGTCCTGACGACCGTGCGGGCGAAGAGCTACGAGGAGGCCCTCGGCCTCGCCATGAGCCACGAATACGGCAACGGCACGGCCATCTTCACGCGCGACGGGGACGCGGCGCGCGACTTCGCCAACCGGGTCAACGTGGGCATGATCGGCATCAACGTGCCGATCCCGGTGCCGCTGGCCTACCACACGTTCGGGGGCTGGAAGCGGTCGGCCTTCGGCGACCTCAACCAGCACGGGCCGGATTCGTTCAGGTTCTACACCCGGACCAAGACGGTCACGGCGCGCTGGCCGAGCGGCATCAAGGAGGGCGCGGCGCTGAACTTCCGGCCGATGGAGTAGAGAAGGCTGGGGGGACGCGTCCCCCCAGACCCCCGCGACGTTACTCCGCCGCCAGCCGGCGACCCGCGAGCAATGGCCCGAGGTAATGCCCCGTGTGGCTGTCGCGGTTGGCCGCCACGTCCTCGGGCGTGCCCTCCGCCACGATGCGCCCGCCTGCGTCGCCCCCCTCGGGGCCGATGTCGATGACCCAATCGGCGGTCTTCACCACGTCCAGGTTGTGCTCGATGACGACGACCGTGTTGCCCTGCTCGACCAGCTCGTGCAGCACCTCCAGGAGTTTTCTGACGTCCTCGAAGTGCAGGCCGGTCGTCGGCTCGTCCAGGATGTAGAGCGTGCGGCCCGTGGAGCGGCGTGACAGCTCCTTGGCGAGCTTCACGCGCTGCGCCTCGCCGCCCGACAGCGTGGTCGCCTGCTGGCCGACCTTCACGTAGCCGAGCCCCACCTGCATGAGGGCGTCCATCTTCTCGCGGATGGAGGGGACCGCGCGGAAGAACTCCTGGGCCTCCTCGACCGTCATCTCGAGGACGTCGCTGATGCTCTTGCCCTTGAAGCGCACCTCCAGGGTCTCGCGGTTGTAGCGGGCGCCCTTGCAGGTCTCGCAGGTGACGTAGACGTCGGGCAGGAAGTTCATCTCGATCTTGAGCACGCCGTCGCCCTGGCAGGCCTCGCAGCGCCCGCCCTTGACGTTGAAGCTGAAGCGCCCCGACTTGTAGCCGCGCGCCAGGCTCTCGGGGAGCCCTGCGAACCAGTCGCGGATGGGGGTGAAGGCGCCCACGTAGGTCGCGGGGTTGGAGCGTGGCGTGCGCCCGATGGGGCGCTGGTCGATGTCGATGACCTTGTCGAGATGCTCGAAGCCCTGGATGGTCTCGCAAGGGGCGGGCGTCTCGCGCGCGCCGTTGAGCGTCATGGCGGCGTTCTTGTAGAGCGTCTCGATGGTCAGCGTGCTCTTGCCGCCGCCCGACACGCCGGTGACGCAGACGAACTGCCCGAGGGGGAACTTCGCCGTGACGTCCTTGAGGTTGTTGCCCGTGGCCTTGACGACCGTGACGGCCTTGCCGTTGCCCTTGCGGCGCTGATCGGGGACGAGGATGGCGCGCCTCCCCGAGAGGTAGTCGCCGGTGGTGGAGGCGGGGTTGGCGGCGATCTCCTGGGGGGTGCCCTCGGCCACCACCTGGCCGCCGTGGACGCCCGCGCCGGGGCCGATGTCGAAGACGTAGTCGGCCGTCCTGATGGCGTCCTCGTCGTGCTCGACGACGATCACGGAGTTGCCCTGGTCGCGCAGGCTTTTCAGCGTCTGGAGCAGGCGGTCGTTGTCGCGCTGGTGCAGGCCGATCGAGGGCTCGTCGAGCACGTAGAGCACGCCCGTCAGGCCCGAGCCGATCTGGGAGGCGAGGCGGATGCGCTGGCTCTCGCCCCCCGAGAGGGTGCCGGCGGAGCGTGACAGCGTCAGGTAGTCGAGGCCCACGTTGACCAGGAAGCCGAGCCGCTCCCTGATCTCCTTGAGGATGGCGCGGGCGATCTCGTTCTTCTGGTTGCTCAGGCGCGCGGGCACGGTGCGCACCCAGTCGTGCGCCTCGCGGATGCTCATCTGGACGACCTGGCCCACGTGCAGGTCTGCGATCCTGACGGCCAGCGCCTCGGGCTTGAGGCGGAAGCCGCCGCAGGCGTGGCAGGGGCGCTCGTTCTGGTACTGCTCGAACTCCTCGCGCACGATGCCCGAATCCGTCTCGCGGAACCTCCGCTCCATGTTGGGGATGATGCCCTCGAAGGGGCGGCGCACCTGATAGACCCGGCCCCCCTCGTCGTAGCGGAAGACGATCTCCTCGGTGCCGGAGCCGCGCAGGAGCACCTCCTGGGCGCTCGTGGGCAGGTCCTTCCAGCGGCTCGCCTTGTCGAAGTCGAAGTGCTTGGCGATGGCCTCGATGGTCTGGGCCTGGTAGGGCGACTTGCTCTTGGCCCAGGGGGCGATGGCGCCCTGGCTGAGCTTGCGGGTGACGTCGGGGACGACGAGGCGCTCGTCGAAGAAGGTCTCCGTGCCGATGCCGTCGCAGACGGGGCAGGCGCCGTAGGGGGCGTTGAAGGAGAACAGGCGCGGCTCGATCTCGGGGATCGTGAAGCCGGACACGGGGCAGGCGAACTTCTCGCTGAAGGTGATGCGCTCGGGCTCGCCTTCGGCGGGCGCCGTCTCCAGGATGGCGATGCCGTCGGCGAGGTTGAGGGCCGTGCGGAACGAGTCCGCGAGCCGCGTCTCCAGCCCCTCGCGCACCACGATGCGGTCCACCACCACGTCGATGTCGTGGCGCAGCTTCTTGTCGAGGGCTGGGGCGTCCTCGATCTCGTGGAAGGCGCCGTCCACCTTGACGCGCTGGAACCCCTGCTTGCGCAGCTCCAGCAGCTCCTTGCGGTACTCGCCCTTGCGGTCGCGCACCATGGGGGCGAGGAGGTAGCCGCGCGTGCCCTCCGGCAGGGCCATCACGCGGTCCACCATGTCCTGGACCTGCTGGGCCTCGATGGGCAGGCCGGTGGCGGGGCTGTAGGGGGTGCCGGCGCGGGCGAAGAGGAGGCGCAGGTAGTCGTAGATCTCCGTGACCGTGCCGACCGTGGAGCGGGGGTTCTTGGAGGTCGTCTTCTGCTCGATGCTGATGGCCGGGCTCAGGCCCGTGATGTGGTCCACATCGGGCTTCTCCATCATGTCGAGGAACTGGCGGGCGTAGGCGCTCAGCGACTCCACGTAGCGGCGCTGCCCCTCGGCGTAGATCGTGTCGAAGGCGAGTGAGGACTTGCCGGACCCGCTCAGCCCCGTGATGACCACGAGCCGGTCGCGCGGGATGCGCACGTCGATGTTCTTGAGGTTGTGCTCGCGCGCGCCGCGCACCTCGATGAACTTCTGCTCGGCCATGCCCGCCTCCTTGCGGGCTCTGCGGCCCGACCCGTCGCGGGCCTTGGGCCCGGCGTCCTTGCTTACCGGATGAGCGGCCCCAGGGGAAGCGCCGAGGACGAACGGAGCGGGAACGCCGCCGTCCGGTCAGGGCATGGCGCCGGCCTCCAGGGCGCGTTGCGCGAGCAGGAAGGCACCGCTCACGATGGCCATGATGACGGCGATGCCGGGATAGCCCGGCAGCATCGACACCTTGCCCTTGAGCTCCGCGAGGTCGCCCCGCAGGCCGAGGATGTCGGAGCGGATCGCCTTCACGTCCGCCTTGAGCTCCGACACGTCGGTCTCCAGGCGCGACACCCGTGCTTCGAGCATGTCCATGCCTCCGCCGGGCGGCATGGAGCCGCCCTTGAGGCCGAGATTGACCGCGTGCTCCGCCATTTCAAGCCCGACTCACCCGCCCCGCGACGACGCCTTCGGAAAAGAGCCTATCGTTCCCGTTATGTTCCGCAACCCCCGCGTGAGCGGGCGCCGCTCAGATGTGGAGCGCCCGCCCGTAGGCGTCGAGAACCGACTCGTGCATCATCTCCGAGAGCGTCGGGTGCGGGAACACGGCCTCGATGAGCTCGCCCTCCGTCGTCTCCAGGGAGCGGCCGACCACGTAGCCCTGGATCAGCTCCGTCACCTCGGCGCCGATCATGTGGGCGCCGAGCAGCTCCCCCGTCTTCGCATCGAAGACGGTCTTGATGAAGCCCTCCGGCTCGCCCAGGGCGATGGCCTTGCCGTTGCCGATGAAGGGGAAGCGGCCGATCCTGACCTCGTAGCCCTGCTCCTTGGCCCGCGCCTCGGTCAGCCCCACGGAGGCCACCTGGGGCGAGCAGTAGGTGCAGCCGGCGATGCTGCCGGGGCGGATGGCGTGGGGATGCTTGCCGGCGATCAGCTCGGCCACCATGACGCCCTCGTGGGAGGCCTTGTGGGCGAGCCACGGCGCCCCGGCCACGTCGCCGATGGCGTAGAGGCCCTCCACGCCGGTGCGGCAGAGCTCGTCGGTCACGACGTGGGTGCGCTCGACCTTCACGCCCAGCGCCTCCAGGCCGAGGTTCTCGACGTTGCCGACGATGCCCACGGCCGAGATGACGGCGTCGAACTCCTTGGTCTCCGCCTTACCGCCCTTGTCGAAGGTCGCCGTGACCACCCCCTCGCCCTTCTGGACCTTGGCCTTGGTGCCCTCCAGGATGGTCATGCCCTGCTTGACGAACTGCTTCTTGGCGAAGGCCGATACCTCCGCGTCCTCCACGGGCAGGATGCGGTCCATCACCTCCACGACCGTCGTCCTGGCGCCCATCGTGTTGTAGAAGCTGGCGAACTCGATGCCGATGGCGCCCGAGCCGACCACCAGGAGGTCCTTGGGCATGCGCGGCGGCTGCAAGGCCGTCTTGTAGTCCCAGATCAGGTCGCCGTCGGGCTCCAGCCCCGGCAGCACGCGGGCGCGGGCGCCGGTGGCGAGCACGACGCTCTTGGCCGAGAGGGTCTCATCGCCCTTGGCGCCCGTCACCGCGACCTTGCCGGGGGCCGTGAGCGTGGCCTCTCCCATGACCACCTCGACCTTGTTCTTCCGCATCAGGTGGCCGATGCCGCCCGAGAGCTGCTTGGCCACGCCGCGCGACCGCTTGATGACCGCCTCGAAGTCGAAGTCGGGCTTCTCCACCTTCAGCCCGAACTCCTGGGCGCGGTGGAAGAGGTGGAAGACCTCCGAGGAGCGCAGCAGCGCCTTGGTCGGGATGCAGCCCCAGTTGAGGCAGATGCCGCCCAGGTGCTCGCGCTCCACGATCACGCACTTCAGGCCCAGCTGCGCGGCGCGGATGGCGGCCACGTAGCCCCCCGGCCCGGCCCCGATGACGATGACGTCGAAGCTGCGCTCGGCCATGTGCTGTCCCCCTTGCGGTCGGAGGACCACCTAGCAGCGCCCGCCCGGCCCGGGAAGCCCGCTACTCGGCCAGGCAGACGCGGTTCCTCCCTCCCTCCTTGGCGCGGTAGAGCGCCTCGTCGGCGCGGCGCAGCAGCTCCTGGGGGAGCGCGCCGGAGGCCGGATAGGCCGCCACCCCCAGCGAGACCGTCACGCGCGGCAGCATCCCGTCGGCGTAGCGCAGCTGCGCCCCGCCCACCGCCTCGCGCAGCCTCTCGGCCACCTGCGCGGCCTCCGCGAGCCCCGCCCCGGGCACCAGCACCATGAACTCCTCGCCCCCGAAGCGGCAGGCGACCTCGCCCATGGTGAGCACCTCCCCCAGCCGCGCGCCGATCATGCGCAGCACCATGTCGCCCGCGTCGTGGCCGTGGTTGTCGTTGAAGGTCTTGAACTTGTCGGCGTCGAAGCTGACCAGCCCGAAGCCCGTCCCCCGCCTCTCGCAGACGGACACCTCGCGGCGCATGGCCTCCATGAAGTAGCGCCGGTTGAAGAGCCCCGTGAGGGGGTCGCGGATGCTCTGGTCGCGCAGGGCGTCGCGCAGCTTGGCGTTGGCGATGGCCATGGAGATGTGCTCCCCGCAGCGCTGGGCGAAGAGGGCGTGGGTGCCCAAGGCGGCCGCGCCCGCCCGCTCGGGCCGGAAGCGGATGTGCAGGAGGCCCACGGTGTCCCCATGCGCGACGATGGGCACGCAGATGTATTCGGCCGCCCCCAGCCCCTGCGCCTCCACGTGGTCGCAGGCGAAGCACAGGCCCCCCTGGTCGTATTCGTAGGAGCGGCCCCGCCGCAGCGCCCAGCAGGCGTCGGGCGTGATGTGGCTCTGCATGGGCGCGTCGTCCCACTGGCAGACGCCCTCCAGCATGTCGCGCGAGTTGGAGTAGATGTAGAGCTCCCCCGTCGAGCCGGGCAGGAGGCGCACCATGAAGGCGCGCACGATCATGTAGAGCTCGTCGAGCGACTTGGACGACTGCAGCCACTCGTCGAGCTGGGCGAGCATGCGCCCCTCGGCCTGGCGCGACCGCTCCTGGCCCAGCACCTCCATGGCGCGGGCCTCGGCCGCCTCGGCCTGGCGCTTGGCCTCGGAGAGCTCGGAGGCGGCCTTGCGCTCGGCCGTCACGTCCGTGAAGGTCACGACGTAGCCGCCCCCGCGCGTGGGGCGCCCGTTGGTCAGGATCACGCGCCCCGAGGGCAGGCGGCGGTCGTAGGCGTAGGGCTGGCGCGCCCGGATCTGGCGGTCGGAGGCGTCGAGGTCGGCCTGCAGCACCTCGCCCCGCGCCAGCGCCCGTTCGCGGAACTCCTCCTTGGTGGTGCCGATGGAGAGGTCCGCCCCGGACATCTCCAGGAGCTGGAAGATGCGGGTGTTGTGCAGCATGCACACGCCCTCGGCCGACCAGACCAGGATGCCCTGCTCCATCATGTTCATGACCTGCACGGCGAGGTCCGCGCCGTCGTCGCGCGGGCGCAGGGGCGCCTCGGCCTCGGGCGCGGTCCGTTCGTGCCTCATGGAATCCCCTCCGATGCCGGCGGGGACAGACTAGGAACGCGGGGTTGAGGAGGGCTTAACCGGCGGCGGCGCGACGCGCGGCATTCGATCGGTCAGGCGGCGCGCAGCTCCTCCAGGAGCGCGCCGTAGCCGCCGGAGGCCAGGAACGCGGCCTCGGCGGGCGTGTCCGCGCGCCCCAGCGCGGCGTTCCTCGTGGGGAAGCGGCCGAAGCGCCTGATCTGCTCGCGGTGGGCCTGGGCGTGGATCATCTGCCTCGGCCCCACCTCCGGCAGCCGGGCGGCGAAGAGGCGCACGCAGCGGTCCTGGTCCACGAGGTTCTCCGAGTGCATGAGCGGCAGGTAGAAGAACTGCCGCTCGGGCTCGGGGACGCGCAGGTCCCAGTCGCGGTCCACCGCGATCTTGGCCGCCGCGCGGGCCTGGCGGTCGCTGTCGAAGGCGCGAGGGGTGCCGCGGAACATGTTGCGCGGGAACTGGTCGGTCAGGACGACGTAGGCCAGCGCCCCGCGCGGGGAGGTCAGCCAGAGCCCGCAGGAGCCCTCCATGGCCGCGAGCCAGGTGGCGCGGAAGCGGTCGCGGATGGCGGCGTCGAGCGCCTCGCCGCCGGCGTACCAGCCCTCGGGGCCGACCTCCTCGACCCAGAAGCGCAGGACCTCCTCGGAGGCGTCGGTCATGCGGGGGCCTCCTCGGCGCCGGCGGCGGCGGCCACGCGGGTGCCGGCGGCGGTCAGCGGCGCCACGCGGGCGTGGCAGATCGTGGGGCGCGCGGGCGCCACGCGCATGCGCCAGAGCGCGTAGGCCGCCAAGAGCAGCATGAGGAGCGCGATGAGCCCCCAGAACCCCCTGACGCCCACCCGGTCCATGGACCACCCCACGATGAGCGGCCCGGCGATGGCGCCGAGCCCGTTGACGTAGAGGAGCCCGGCGGAGGCCGCCGCCATGTCCTCGCGCTCCAGGTAGTCGTTGGCGTAGGCGATGAGGAGGGCATAGAGCGGATTGGAGGTGCCGCCCACCACCGCCGAGGCCAGCAGCACGACCGGGAGCGCGGCCGGCAGGATCGTCCCCAGGACCGCCGCCAGCCCCCCCAGCGCGGCCAACCCCAGGATGAGGCGGCGGCGGTCCATGCGGTCGGAGGCGAGCCCGATGGGGTACTGCGCCACGAGCGCGGCCGCGTAGGTCAGCGCCACCATGAGCGCGATCTGCCCGTCCGAGAGCCCCGCGCGCGCGCCGTAGACGGCCGACATGCCGAACTGCGCGGCGAAGACGCTGCCCAGGAGGAACATCCCCACGCAGGCCAGGGGCGAGGCGCGGAAGAGGCGGCGCAGCGAGAGGGTCTTGGTGGCCTCGAAGGGGGGCGTGGCCTGGGTGGCCGACAGGAGCACAGGCGCGAAGCTGAGCGACACGAGCACGGAGGCGACGATGAACACGCTGAAGCCCGCCACGTCGCCCACGGCGATGAGGTATTGCGACGTCACGATGCCGCCCATCATGACGACCATGTAGAGCGACAGGGCCTTGCCGCGGTTCTCGTTGCTGGCGGCGGCGTTGAGCCAGGACTCGGCGGTGATGTAGACGCCGCAGTAGCAGAACCCCATGACGACGCGGAAGAGGACCCAGGCCCAGGGCTCGGCGACGAGGGGGTAGAGGATGAGGATGGCCGAGATGAGGGAGCCCAGGGCCGAGAACACGCGCACGTGGCCCACGCGCTGGATGAGCCGGGGGCCGAGGCGGGAGGCCAGCAGGAAGCCCACGTAGTAGGCGGACATGACGAGGGACAGATCGAGCGTCGAGAAGTTCTCCAGCTGCCCGCGCAGGCCCAGGAGGGTGCCCTGGAGGCCGTTGCCGATCATCAGGAGGTACATGCCGAGGAGCAGCGCCCAGGCGCTCCCGAGGACCTGAAGCATGGCGGACCTCCC
>ERZ1066119.190-NODE-190-length-47869-cov-21.345819_pt1 | contig 47869 bp, 39 predicted proteins | sample MGYA00382766_ERZ1066119 | MGnify/ENA primary metagenome ERZ1066119 (study PRJEB33369, sample SAMEA5778349) | biofilm metagenome | biome: Industrial cooling water; feature: Water cooling tower basin; material: Biofilm | place: United Arab Emirates | collected...
TTTGATTCCGGTTCCCCCCTTGGCAAGGGGGGTTAGGGGGGATCGCAACTTTCGTTACGAAGTCGGAACTGGTGTGTATCCCCTAAATCCCCCTTAACAAGGGGGACTTTGATTCCGGTTCCCCCCTTGGCAAGGGGGGTTAGGGGGGATCGCAACTTTCGTCACGAAGTTGGGATTGGTGCGTACTGACGGCGAGTGGCGATCGCAAACAACAAAACTGATAAAGTCAACGCACCTGCTAAATATAGGGGATAACTATAGGTAATCGGATTGGCTTGATTAACTATCATTCCAGCAATGATGGGGCCAAAAGCGTTAGAAACATTCAGATAGGAAGCATTTAAACCCATCACTGTTCCTTGAGCTTCTGGTTTGGCATTGAGGGAAATTAAGGTAGAAACCATTGGCTGTACTAAGGCATTAAATAAGGCAAAAACCATGCTCACGATCGCAAAATAAACCATGTTTGGCACGGCTGGCATCAATATAAACGAGAAGCTGCGAACTGATAAACCTAAAAATAAAATTGTCACTAAGTTGAAGCGCTGGGTTAAGAAAGCAACGCCTTTGGATTGCATAAAAAATGCCAGCGTTCCAAACGTGACAAATAAAAGAGTTAGGGATTTATTATCCTGACCAAGTACTTTCAGATAATAGGGCTGAAAGGCAAAGGTAAAAATGGTAAAAGTAGTGCCGATGAGGAAGTTAATGATTAACAAAATTCCCACTTTTGGCATTACCAATCCTGTAATTAAATTGCCTAAACCGAGGTCGAATATATTCCTGGCTTTATCGGCTTTAGTGCGTAAAGTTTCGGGGAGGTTGGTAATAGTGCCTACCAAGGCAATGAATGCGATCGCGCTCGATACCAAAAAACCCGTTCCCAAGGACAAGTGCTGTGCGGCAAAACTCAGCGCTGGCCCTACTACAAATCCTAACCCAAAGGTTACGGCTGCAAACATACCAAATGCTCTAGCACGCCCTTCAGGTGGAGTTATATCGGAGATAATCGCCTGAGCAACCGAAACATTTCCACCCGTAATACCATCAAGAAATCTCGCGAAAAATAACATGCTGGCGTGGGTAGCAGTTCCGGCGAGAAAATTAGCAATGACAGTTCCTGTTAAACTGATAATCAGCAGCGGCTTGCGTCCAAATCGATCGGAAAGCTTGCCAATTACTGGCGTAGCAAAAAACTGAGAAGCTGCATAGATAGCAAATAACAGACTGGTTTGGAAATCGTTCAATCCAAACTGCCGACTATACAAATAAATAATTGGGATCAGAATCGTAAACGAAAGCGAATTCGCAAAGGCAATGAAAAGAGTAATCCAGAAAGTTCGGCTCATAAATTGGTCAACATATTGGTTAAATAATAACGCAAGTTGCTAATTGCTCATTGCTAATTGCTAACATAGCATTTTTTCTGATTGAGCCATTAGCCATTAGCCATTAGCCGCACGTCCCGGTAACTAGCAACTTGCGTTAATAGAATAAAAAACCGGGTTTTTGAAATCAGTTTACAGCATTTCTGATTTACGCCGTTTCTTTTCCAAATACTGTTGATGATATTCCTCGGCTAAATAGAACTCATTGGCGGATTTAATTTCTGTCACAATATCTTTATCATATTTACCAGATATTTGCAAGGTTTGCTTGGATTTTCTGGCAGCGGCTTCTTGAGATGAATTATGATAAAAGATAGCCGATCTATATTGTTCGCCTCGGTCTGGCCCTTGGCGATTTAATTGCGTCGGGTCGTGACAATTCCAAAATACTGCTAAAAGTTCTTCATAAGTGACTAAATTGGGGTCGTATTCCACTTGCACCGACTCGGCATGACCCGTTACCCTAGCACATACATCTAAATAGCATGGATTGGGCCAATGTCCGCCGGTATAGCCAACGCAAGTCGAAATTACGCCTTTAACTTGGCGAAATTTGTCTTCCACACCCCAAAAACAACCCGCAGCAAAAGTAGCTTTTTCCATAGCGTTCGATTTTTTCTTAAATCTAAATATTACTATTATGAGTCAAATAGTGTAATGATGTGGAATCGAATTAAATTGCCCTACATATTTGAGCGAATGCTGGCTTTCTCGATTCCGAGGCGAGATTGCTTACTTGTCTTAGAGTATGAAGCACTTCACTTCATTTCTTTATCGCCTGAATTAGAGGTCACAACCGACAAAGAACGCAATTAGAAAAGAATATTCCTGGTTGTCCGAAACAGAGTACCGATGGGGCAGAATGCAGGTATTGCAGAAATTTTTACAACGCGAAAGAATCTATTTTACAAATCAAATATTTGAGGCGAGAGAAATCCAGGCTCGACAGAATATCCAAACAGAAATAAAATCTTTATCAGCAGGAAACATTAAGAAAATATAATAGTGATACAGCAAACCAGTGCGATCGCGCCAACCCTAGAATCTATTATCGGCACTTCTGGCATCTCTCACACCCAGGATGACACGCTTTGGCAGTCAGCGGTGACTCCGCAAACGAAAATCGACTGCATCGCCTACCCCAACGCACAGGAAGAATTGGGGCAAGTAGTCGCCTGTGCTTACCGCAACAAATGGCAAATTTTACCCACAGGAAACGGTAGCAAACTCGGTTGGGGAGGCGTCGCCAAGCATATTGATGCAGTCGTCAGTACCGCGCGACTCAACCGACTGGTGGAACATGCCGTTGGCGACTTAACCGTTACCGCGGAAGCGGGGATGAAATTCGGCGACCTTCAGGCAATTTTAGCCAAAGAAGGGCAATTTCTGGCACTTGACCCGGCTTATCCCGAACATGCGACGCTTGGGGGCATTGTTGCTACTGCGGATGCCGGTTCCTGGCGTCAGCGATATGGCGGCGTGCGGGATATGCTTTTAGGATTATCTTTTGTGCGCTTTGATGGACAAATTGCCAAAGCGGGGGGACGAGTTGTCAAAAATGTTGCCGGATACGATTTGATGAAGTTATTTACCGGATCTTATGGCACGCTGGGAATCATTTCTCAAGTCACGTTTCGGGTTTATCCGATACCCGATGCATCCCAGAGTTTGGTATTAACTGGAACGGCGGATAATATTGCACAGGCAACTAAAACTTTACTCGCTTCTGCTTTAACACCCACGGCAATTGATGTGTTATCAAGTGGGTTAGTGAATCGTTTAGGTATTGGCGAGGGGATGGGGTTAGTGACTCGGTTTCAAAGTGTAGAGGCGAGCGTTCAAGAACAGTCTGCCAGACTTTTGGAAGTGGGTCAACATTTGGGTTTGAAAGGTAGCTGTTATGCGGGAAGTGATGAGTCTAATCTATGGCAGACGTTAGGAGAACAAATGCAGGGTTCTGCTATAAATGGCGGAATTAGTTGCAAAATAGGAGTGTTACCAACGGCGGCGATCGCTACTTTATCTTTGTTGGATGATATGAATGCGATCGCTCTGATTCACGCTGGTAGTGGGTTGGGTATGTTGCGATTGGATAACATAGATAAAGCAGTGGTGGAGAGGGTGCGATCGCATTGTCAATCCCACGGCGGTTTTCTTACTGTTTTGGCAGCTCCTGTTGCTTTTAAAGGGCAATTTGATGTCTGGGGTTACAGTGGCAATGCTTTGGCTTTAATGCGGAAAATTAAGCAGCAATTCGATCCGGAAAATATGTTTAGTCCTGGTCGTTTTGTGGGTGGGATTTAGAGAGATTGAACCGCTCCAGACGCAGAGAATGCAGAGAAGAGGTAGAAAGAGATTATGCAAGTTTCAGAGAATTCGGTTAAGGTGACTGGAAATAAGAATTTGAATGGGTTTGATGGTGACCATCCGCCAGATCCTAAGTTGATTGATACTTGCGTTCATTGTGGTTTTTGTCTTTCTACTTGTCCGAGTTATCGGGTGATTGGAAAGGAGATGGATTCGCCTCGAGGACGGATTTATTTGATGGATGCGATTAATGAAGGTGAGGCGGCGCTTGGGGAAGGAACGGCGCAGCATTTTGATAGTTGTTTGGGGTGTCTTGCTTGTGTTACGACTTGTCCTTCTGGGGTGCAGTACGATAAGTTAATTGCCGCAACTCGTCCCCAAGTTGAACGGAATTATCCCCGCAGTTTGCCGGAAAGGTTTTATCGGAAACTTATCTTTTCTTTGTTTCCCTATCCGAATCGGTTGCGGGTTTTGTTGGCTCCCATGTTACTTTATCAAAAGTTGGGGTTGTCTAAGTTAATTCGGGCGACGGGATTGGTGAAGAAAATCTCGCCCCAGTTGGCAGCTATGGAATCGATTTTGCCAGAGATTCCGCTTGATGCTTTTTACGAACCTTTGCCGGAAGTTATCCCAGCAGAAGGGAAAAAGCGCTATCGAGTAGGGGTGATTTTAGGATGCGTGCAGCGGCTGTTTTTCTCGAAGGTTAATAATGCTACGGTACGGGTTTTAACGGCGAATGGTTGCGAAGTTGTCGTGCCAAAAATGCAAGGTTGTTGTGCTGCTTTGCCGGAACATCAAGGACAAAAAGCACAAGCTCAAGCTTTAGCTAGGCAGATGATTGATAGTTTTGAAGATACGGGGGTTGATTACATAATTATCAATGCGGCGGGTTGCGGTCATACTTTGAAAGAATACGGTCACATTCTAGAAGATGACCCTGATTATCGGGAAAAAGCTAAAGCATTCGCAGCGAAAGTTAAAGATGCTCAAGAATTTTTAGCCCAAGTTGGATTAACGGCAAAGTTATCGCCTTTGTCGGACAAACCCCTGACAATGGTTTATCAAGATGCCTGTCACTTATTGCACGGTCAAAAAATTAGCGTCCAACCGCGTCAATTGTTACGACAAATTCCAGGTGTGACTTTGAGGGAACCGATTGATGCGGCTTTATGTTGTGGGAGTGCGGGTGTTTATAACATGCTGCAACCAGAAGTTGCCGAAGAGTTAGGACAGCAGAAAGTAGAGAATTTGTTGAATACTGGGGCAGAATTAATTGCTTCTGCAAACCCAGGTTGTACGCTGCAAATTACCAAGCATTTGGAATTGCAAGGGAAACAAGTTCCGATTATGCATCCAATAGAATTGTTGGATTATTCAATGCGGGGCATAAAGCTTCAATAGTTCTGTTGTAGGGTGCGTTAGCGCTAGCGTAACGCACCTATTATCCAAGTTTGATCGTAGGGTGCGTTAGCGCTAGCGTAACGCACCATATCTACATAAAACCATAGACAATCAACAATGAAAAAATCTATTGTCTGTTTTTTATGTCTGTTCTTTTTGGGGTTATGGTTATTTCCTTGGCAACTAACTCTTGCAGTAAACAAAACCCAAGAATTAACTCAAAATTTAATTGTTTCAGCCATTAACAAGCAAGATTCAAGCGAACTTTTTCCAATTGTCGAGAACGAGCAGCACGGTTTTATTGACAAAACTGGGAGAATAGCGATCGAGCCGCAATTTGATTTTGCTTGGTTTTTCTCAGAAGAATTGGCAGGTGTCGCTATTGATTCTAAGTGGGGTTTTATTGACAATACTGGCAAGATTGTTATTCCCCTCCAGTTTGATGCTGCTTCACCTTTTGAGGAAGGAATGGCAGCAGTAAAAATTGGCAACAAGTGGGGCTATATCGATAAGACTGGCAAGATCGTCATCCCAGCAAGATTTGCTGATGCTAGAGATTTTGTAGACGGGCGGGCTGCGGTAGAAATTGCTAAAAAGTGGGGCTATATAGACAAAATGGGAAGGTTAGTTATTCCCGCAAAGTTTGAGCCTGGTAATCGTTTTTCGGAAGGACTAACTGTAGTAAAAGTTGGTGATAAAGAAGGCTACATAGATAAAATGGGAAGGTTAGTTATTCCGGCAACTTTTGATACTTGTTGGAACTTCAGAGAAGGACTGGCAGCAGTTTTAAGTGATTTTGAATGGGGATTTATTAACCCAACGGGAAATACAGTTATTCCTTTACAGTTTCAGTATGCTGGGAGTTTTTATGAAGGGATGGCTGGGGTAAAAATTAGCAATAAGTATGGCTATATAGACAAAAATGGAAAGATGGTTATCCCACCAAGTTTTGATGAAGTTAGAGAGTTTTCAGACGGGCTGGCTGCGGTACAGATTGGTAGCAAGTGGGGCTATATTGACAAAACAGGTAAGATAGTTATTAAGCCACAGTTTGCTTCTGCTTACGAATTTAGTAAAGAGCTTGCTGGCGTAGAAATTAGCGATAATCGACAAGGCTATATTGATAAAACGGGCAAGTTGGTTTGGCAGCAGACAAATTGAGCGACGCGAATCACTTACTTAGCAAAAATATTTAGGAGGCGATCGCATGGTACAAACACCCAGTAAAACCCCGACACTCGAAGAGTTTCTGCAACTACCAGAAACTCAACCAGCTAGCGAATATATCGACGGTGAAATTATCCAAAAACCAATGCCAGGAAAACACAGCATTCTTCAGGGTGAACTTATCATCACCATCAATGCCTTAACCAAAAATCAGCGGATTGCCTTAGCGTTTCCAGAATTGCGATGTACCTTTGGCGGACGATCAATTGTGCCAGATGTGGCTGTGTTTGCTTGGGAAAGGATACCCGTCGATGAAAATGGCGATATTGCCAATATCTTCGAGACTTATCCAGATTGGATAATTGAAATTTTTTCACCCGATCAAAGCCAGACTAAAGAAATCAAAAAAATTCTCCACTGTCTCAAATATGGTAGTCGATTATGTTGGCTGCTAGATCCGACTGAAAAATCAATCCTAGTTTTTCCACCCGGACAACAACCCGAATTGTTTGAGGAAGCTAATGATGCTTTACCCGTGCCAGATTTAGTATCCGAATTGCATTTAACTGTGGGAGATATTTTTGGTTGGTTAAAGCTAGGAGGAAGTTAGGAAAATTGGGCGCGATATGCCTCCGACACGCTACGCGATCGCACCCAATTGTTAAAATTTTAGACAAAATTAGATCGGATGTATCAATCGCTGAGATTATAAGTTATGAGTGAAACAATTTCCAAAATCGATCTACCCCCGCCATTTCCTGACCATACGCAACTACCAGAGTCAGATGGAACTTTTGTGAAAAATTTCCAAGAACATCCTCAATGCATCATTCTGACCGATTCAATTGCACCAGTTTTAGAGCGTTTGCATCCTGACGGACAGTATTGCATCGGTCAAGATTGCGGCATTTATTGGCGAGAAACCGATCCGCCGGAAAAAGGCGCGGAAGCACCAGATTGGTTTTATGTCCCCGGAGTTCCACCTAGATTAGAAGGTCAAATTCGTCGCTCTTATGTGTTTTGGCGCGAATACACGCCTCCGTTAATTGCAATTGAATTAGCGAGTGGGAATGGTGATGAGGAAAGAAATGATACGCCCTTGACTCCAGCTTTGGTAAAAGCTGGCAGTAGACCAGGTAAATTTTGGGTCTATAGGCAAATTATTCGCATTCCCTACTACGCGATTTATGAGGTCAAAAACGACAAGTTAGAGGTCTATCACCTGATTGATTTTACCTACCATAAGTTAGAACCAAACGAACGAGGTCATTATCCAATTCCCCTGCTAGAAGTGGAACTAGGACTTTGGCGAGGAACTTATTTGAACAATCCCGAACAGCTTTGGTTACGTTGGTGGGATTTAGAGGGAAATTTGTTGCTTACAGGTCAAGAAGAAGCTGCACTGCAACGACAACGTGCCGAACAAGCTGAGCGAAAAGCAACACGATTGGCAGAACGCTTGCGCGCAATGGGGATTGACCCAGAGGCAGAATAATATCAGTTTCCCTTGATAATGCTACACATCAACATATACTCAGATCTTGCACCATTCTCAACAACCCTTGAAAAACCGGGGTTCTTTAGGAAAATTCAGGCTTTCAAGTTTAGCTATTCGCAAGAACCCCGGTTTTTAGCCCTGGTGCAAGATGTGAGGATACCGATTTACGGTGTGGGTTTTACCAATAACCTTTGACAAAGAAACCGGGTTTCTGTGAAAAATTCTACAAAGAAACCCGGTTTCTAGTATGAACTAAACCCGCCCCCCCATTGTGTAGCGCATTGATGGGAAAACGGTATAACTCTTCTCACATTTTGCACTACGGGAGGTAGAACCTCCTGGATCTCGTTCCCAGGTTGAACCTGGGAACGAGAAACGCGAGAAACCGAGGCTCTGCCTCAAGGTGCAAGATATGAATCTTGCAAAAATCAACACAGATCTTGCAGCAATAGGCGAAGCGGTTCCTATCACCGACAATTTTTTGTAGGATGGGCATTTTACCTCGTCCATTTACAGCGGATTGTAAGTGGATGAGGTACAGCGTTTTCGCTTTGTTTGTATAGTGGCAGCATTAATGCTGCCACTATACAAACGAAAGTGTACCTCATACGGCTGCAATTCGCTATAAGTGCAAGATCTGCGAGCGATCGCTAATTTATATAAGTACTTTTACTTAGAAGCTTGCGTTCGAGAGGATCTTGCTTTTAGGTTAATTCCCGTAGAGGGTTTTTGTATATTTAAACGCGAAGATCCACTAGATTGGTTGTCGTTTTATCCAAAACTATTAAGAGCGCTAGCGCTCTTAATAGTTCGGTAATCCCACGCAAAAATTTTCACACGAAAACCAGGCTCTTGTTTCAGTATTTACGTAAGCTTCACCAAAAATTTACAATTGCACAGGCTAGGGCTACCTGGATTAAAACAACTAGAGGCTTTATTAGTTAAGCCTTTCATCGATTTTAAGCCCAAAGCAACTATATAAAGAATTTGTAAAGCTCTCTTGGCCTCTTTGTCTTCCAAGTTTTTTTGATTACTCAAATCTTGCACCAAGCCCAGAAATAAATTTCTGGCTTAAAGCTAAAACCCGTTAAAACGGGTTACAACGTTCGTTAAAACGGGTTACAACGTTGATTTTAGTTAGCTTTAGCTAACTTAAGCTTTCAGCCCCAAATTTATTTGGAGGCTGTTTATCTCTTAGGTGCAAGATGTGAGATTACCAACAGTTGGCGATCGCATCTGCCAGGGGAAGAGGTTAACCTGCTTGACTGACCAAAGTTTTGGCGATCGCTTGCCGCTGTCCCTTCATTACCATTCTGACGCCGCCAGCTGGTGCGATCGTTACGCCTCGACGCACAGGTTTGACGGGACGATTTTCTGCCAGTTCTAGTTGATACCGCGACATAATTGTTGCCAGTACCAGCTTCATTTCAAATAGCGCCAATGCCATCCCCAAACAGCGGCGATTGCCGCCACCAAAGGGTAAAAACTCATAAGGGGAATATTGTCTTTCTAAGAAACGTTCTGGTTTAAATTGCTTCGGTTGAGGATATAAATCCTCCCGATGGTGAGTCAAATAAATACATGGAGATAGTATCGTTCCCGGCTCAAATTCATAGCCCATTATCTGAATCGGTTCTTTAACAATCCGAGCGAATGTAAACAAACCAACTGGGTAAATTCGCAGTGTTTCAGAACAAACTGCGCTGAGATAAGGCAGTTTAGTAATAACGCTTGGATCGGCATTTTCATCCAACGTATCTAATTCTTGCAGCAGCTTTTCTTTGACTTCTGGTAAAGAGTGAATCCAATATAATGCCCATGCCAAAGCCGTCGCTGTTGTTTCGTGTCCGGCAAAGAGCAGTGTCATTAATTCATCGCGTAATTGTTCATCGGTCATTGGTTCGCCTGCTTCATCGCGAGCCGATAACATTAAGCTTAAAATATCTTCTCGCTCGGGGTCATTTTCAGCTTTTCGTTCGCGAATCAGGGCATAAAGCAGTTCGTTAATTTGTTTTTTTTGTTCCACAAAGCGCCCCCAGGGACTCCACTTGCCTAAATCTTTTTGCAGGGCTGGTAAATAAATAAAGCTGGCGCCCAAAGGATTGGTGAAAATATCAAATATCGAACCAATAAGTTGCTTGAGTTGTTCAAAAAGCTCGCCTTGAGCAACGCCAAAAACGGTGCTTAAAATAACTTGCAGCGAAATTTCTTGCATCGCTGGACGGGCTAAGAAATTTTCGTTTATCCTCTTTTGGCTGATGACTTTATCGGCTATATCGCAGATCGAATTACCGTAAGCCCGCATTCGTTCTCCGTGGAATGGAGGTAGTAAAAGCCGTCGCTGACGTCCGTGATAATCTCCGTCATGCAAAATCATGGAATATTCCCCTAATATGGGGAGCAAAATTTTGTTGCCTTTACCCGAATCAAACTGTTTTGAATCGGCAGTAAAAATTTCTTCGATCGCCTGTGGGTTGCTTACTACTACAACCTTTTGGTAGCCGATAAATTTGGTGGTAAAGATGTCGCCGTATTGCCGCGCATTTGTTTCTAATAATTCCAAAGGACGAACAATTGCTTGGAGAGTGTTGAGCAATTTCGGTGCTTTTGGCCCATCAGGTCGTTGCATAATCTTGTTTTTCATGCATTATCTATCCAAGGTAGCAGAAAGAGGGTTTATAGGCATCCGAATGTTAAGAAATCTGCCTTCAGGGGAGTAGGAGGAGGCGGGGAAGCTTAGTAAAGTCGAAGGAAAAAGACGAATCGCTATGGATATATACATTCTCGACCTGCTGGTTATCGGCTTGCTTTTGCTGATCGTTACGTTAGGATCTGGCTGGATTTCCAGATTACCGCTATCTTTCGCCCTGATCTATCTGCTGGTTGGTATTTTTTTGGGGCCTTATGGAGTGAAATTGCTCCAATTGCGTCCCGACGCCGAGTTTCTAGAGCGACTGACGGAATTTGTAGTGCTGATTTCCCTATTCAGTTGCGGTTTAAAAATGAATCGCAATCTGTATTTAGGCGCGTGGCGTTCTACGGTGCGGCTGATTGGATTTTTGATGCCAATTTCCATTTTTGCGATCGCTGCTGTGGGGCATTGGCTGTTAAAAATGGAATGGGGGCCAGCTATTTTATTGGGTGCTATTCTCGCTCCTACAGATCCGGTTTTGGCTAGTGAAGTGCAGATATCTCATGTGGAAGATAGGGATGAGTTACGCTTTGGTTTAACTTCAGAAGGCGGGTTAAACGATGCTTTGGCGTTTCCGTTTGTTTATTTTGGCATTCGCGCCCTCAAAGATAGCAACTGGGATAACTGGTTTAAACAATGGGTGGCGGTTGATTTAATTTGGGCGATCGCAGCCGGTTTAGTAATGGGAATTCTGGTCGCCAAGGCGGTGGTTTGGATTGACAAGCGAATGCAAAAAATTGAAACCGTCGATGCATTAATGGAGGATTTTGTCGCCCTCAGTATTATTTTGTTAGCCTATTCTTTAACCGAAATTGTCAACGGTTATGGGTTCTTAGCAGTTTTTGTGGCTGGCATTGTGGCGCAGCGCAGTTATCGCAATCCAGAAAAAAGACATGCCCAACTTGAATTTATTGAACAACTGGAAAAACTGCTGGAAGTAGGGACAATTTTGTTATTGGGATCGCTCCTGCGATGGCAAGCAATTGTTGCTCACTGGGGTGAAGCACTTTTAGTTGCAGCTTTGTTAATTTTTATCATCCGCCCGGTGGGTGCTTGGATTAGTACAATTGGTGCGAGATTCCGTCCGGTTACGCGCTGGTTATATGGTTGGTTTGGCATTCGCGGTGTGGGTTCTATCTATTATCTTTGCTATGCGTTTGGCAATGGTTTAAAAGACCAATTGGGCGAACAGATTGCTTGGATTACCTACATCACGATTGTGATTTCTGTAGTTATCCACGGGATTAGTGCTACTCCAATCATGAATTGGTATGAAAAGCTGATCGAGAAGGAGAAAAGTAAATTGGTTGCACCTGATATTGCGATCAAATAATTCAGCATCAAGGTGGGACGGGGTTAATATTATCTCCGGTTGATTATCCATAATCAGCAGCCGGGACACGGCAATATTAAAGTTATCTATTTGTGCGAGATATCTCTGATGCCGTGTCCCTACGCAACGACTCTGTGAGGTGTTTTTATTATGGGCAATTCAACGGAAATCATATAATATCATCACCACTGGCATCGGCATCGCGCGGGGGGCGGGGTTAACAAAATATCTCGTGGTTCCACTTATATCATGTCCGTTCGCGTGCTGCACGTCGGGGCGGGTTTATTTATCTTTTGCGCTGCGTTTAAACATATCTCGTAAAACCCGCCCCTACAGCATAAACAACTATACACAAGCTTTGCTAACGGACAGGATATTAATTGTTGGTAAAACCTGCCACTACTCTGTTTTACTTTCCTCTCCTTTGCCATTGTTTAGGCGGTTGTTTAAGTTAGCTTCGGTTTGAGGGGAAAGATCTATTGGTAAGCTGGTACGAAAGTGCAAATCTTGCTGGGGAAAAGGGATTTTAATGTTGCGATCGCGCAAAATTTCATCAATCCGAAAATACAAGTCGCTCTTGATCTGGGGATGTCGCCGCGGATCGGCGATCCAAACTAACAATTCCAACTTTAAACTACTTTCACCATATCCGATAAAAAATACGCGGGGTGCGGGTTGCGATACCACATGAGGATAATCTTTTGCCGCATCGATTAATGCGTCTCTTACCTGACTCAAATCCTCACCAAAAGCAACGGGTACGGGTAATCGAAGCCGCGATACGTAGTTGCCGTGATTCCAGTTAACAAACTCTTTTTCTAAGAAGCGGGAATTGGGTACAATTATGGCAACTTCATCGAGGGTGCGGATTTGCGTACTGCGAAGGCCAATCCGTTCTACTGTTCCCATATATTCGCCTGCGTTAACAAAGTCTCCGACTTCGATGTGACGCTCAAAAACGATCGCTAAACCGCTGACAAATTCTTTGGCTATTCCTTGCAAGCCTAAACCAATTCCTACCCCCAAAACACCGGCAAAAATATTCAACGAACTTAAATCTAATCCCCAGAGTTGGAGTAAGACTAAAGTGCCGATAAAAATTAGCGTGTAGCAAGCAATCAGGGCGATGGTTTCTTGCGCGCCGCGACTGATGCCGGTGAAAAGTAAAATGCGCGATCGCAACAGTTTTGTAGCCGAGCTAGAAATCATCAGGAGTCCGACAAATAGTCCCAGTAAAATCAGAAGTTGAATTACCGAGTAAGACTTGTCCCCCAAGGGAATAATCGGCTCAATAAAACTGAATAATAAAATATCGATGATTCTGCGACTCCAGATCCGCGTTTGGGCAAATTGATTGCTGATATAGATAACAGTAAGAAGCCACAAAAACAGGCGTACAACCGCAAGAGTTAATGGCAAAAACGATTCAATTAGCTGTGGCGCGTTTGTTTGGCGCAACTGAATCAACCGCGGTAACCAATGACGCCAGATCCAGCCTAGTGCCAAAGTGAGTGCGATCGCTCCCATCACGCAAAAAGCGGAAAGCAAAATTGCCTTGCGGATATATTCGGGACGCCTTTGTTCTTGTGCTAGCTGAATCGCAAATTCTATCCGCGAGATCCACTGTTGTGCTTGTTCTTCCCGCGTGATTCCTTCTGGGGCGTCTTTGCGCGTAACTGTCAGCAAGTTTATCCCGTTTACCCGGATGACGGGTAACTCGTTAATTTCCACCACTTGCACCGTCACCGGCTCGCCGGATTGCACCGCCCGATTTAAGATTTGATTGGCATAATCGGCGCGCGGCTGGGCGTCAAAACCTTCCAGACGGCTGACTCTAAACAGCACCCTTCCATCGACGCTAATCGCCGCAGTAGAATTTGCTTGCGCCCAAACCGGCATTAGACTTGTAGAGCAAGTCAAAATAAAGCTAAGGATAAAGATCCAGATGGTTTGAGTTCTATGTGACCGAAACAGTTTCAAACAACTCATACATCTGAATTACACAATAGTCCCCATTCAGCAGTCACCTATCGGTGGTTATAACTGACAACTAACAAATTTACAAGGGAGCAAGTGCAGCCATGACATACGATTATGACCTTTTTGTGATAGGTGCCGGATCTGGGGGGCTAGCGGCTTCCAAACGGGCGGCGTCTTATGGTGCTAAGGTAGCGATCGCAGAACAAGATCTAGTCGGTGGTACCTGCGTTATCCGAGGTTGCGTACCCAAAAAATTATTAGTTTATGCCTCGAAATTCTCCCATCTTTTTCACGATGCGGTTGGCTATGGTTGGAGTGAAGTGCAAAGCCATTTAAACTGGGAACATTTGCAAACTTCTGTCGATAAAGAAGTCCACCGTTTAAGTCAGCTACATATCAGTTTTCTCGAAAAAGCTGGCGTCGAACTCATCCCCCATCGCGCCACATTACTCGATCCTCATACCGTCGAAGTTGATGGACGCAAAGTCACCGCCGATAAAATTTTAATTGCCGTCGGAGGTGAAGCCGTCAAACCAAATATACCGGGGATGGAATATACCCTCACTTCCCGCGAAATGTTTCTGTTAAAAGAACAACCGAAACGTCTCGCAGTTTTGGGTGCAGGTTATATCGCCGTCGAATTTGCCGGAATTATGCAAGGATTGGGAACCCAAGTAACCCAATTAATTCGCGGCGATTTATTTTTAAGGGGGTTTGATGAAGATGTTCGCATCGGCATTTTCGATGGCATGAAACACCGGGGAATTAATATTGTCGGCAATATGAGCCTTAAAGGCATTGAGAAAACCGCAGAAGGTTTGCAGGTAAAATATTCTGAACTTGGCAAAGATAGCGAATCTACATTGACGGTAGATGCGGTTTTAGTTGCCATCGGGCGCGCCCCGCTTTTAGGCGGATTGGGTTTAGAAAATGCCGGGGTAAAAGTTGTCAAGTGCGAAGATGAAGATGTGCCGCGATTGCACGGATACAGCGTCACCTGCGCGATTCAAGTTGACGAATACAGTCGCACCACTCAACCGAATATCTTCGCCGTGGGAGATTGCACCAATCGGATTAATTTAACTCCCGTTGCGATTGGGGAAGGGCGCGCATTTGCCGATACTGAATTTGGCAATAACTCGCGAGTTTTCAGTCACCAAGATGTGGCGACGGCGGTGTTTTCCCAACCCGAAGCAGCTACCGTAGGGATGACAGAAAGAGAAGCAAAACAAAAATTTGGTGAAGACGAAGTGCAAATTTATCGCGCCCGTTTTCGTCCGATGTTCCACAGTTTTACAGGTTCTGAAGAGAAAGTGATGGTCAAGTTAGTTGTTGACAAAAATACCGACCGGGTATTGGGCGCGCACATGTTGGGGGATAACGCAGCGGAGATTATTCAAGGAATTGCGATCGCTGTAAAAATGGGCGCAACTAAAAAAGACTTCGATGCCACAGTCGGAATACATCCTTCCACCGCAGAAGAGTTTGTAACCTTGCGATAAATTGACTGTTGAGCAACAAACCCGCCAGGGAATAAATTCCCTGGCTAATAGCGAAAGTCCTCTCAAGAGGACTTGAGAAGATGATAGTACAAGAGAGAGCATGTTAGGATTAAACTAAACTCCTTTAATCCACAATAAAACTATGAATACTCAATTAATGGTTAAACCCTCTTCGTTGATAAATTCAGGCATCAAAATGGTAGAATTTGGCAATATTCATCTTTTTCGCTTTACTGATGAGTTACAATCTCGCATTGAAGAACTTTTAGAAAGAAAAAAAATCGGTTTACTGACTCCAGAGGAAGATGCTGAATATGCTGGAATCTCTGAATTAGAAAGAATTTTTACCTTTATTAACGCCCAACTTTCTACACAAGCCAAATGGTGTCCAATCAATCCCGACAACTGGTTAGAAGACGAGCCAGATACCTCTGCGAATACTGCCACTCTCCAGAATACCTAAGTCCACATCGCTTTACTATCGACCATATAATTCCCCAGTCGCTAGAGGGTTCGGATGACCCCGAAAATCTCGCCTTGGCTTGTAGTCGATGCAATGGTCGTCGATACAATTTTACTACGGGAATCGACCCAGAAACACAGCAAGAAGTCTCGGTATTTAATCCTCGGACTCAGGAATGGTCGGAACATTTTATCTGGACGGCAGATGGTTTGAATATTAGAGGAACAACGCCAATAGGTAGAGCCACTTGCACTCGTCTTGATCTCAATGATGAACGTTACGATGAGGATGATTCTATTCGGAATGTTCGTCGATATTGGGTGCAGGGAGGTTGGCATCCTCCTAGTGAAGATCCTCGTCAAAGTGAATCTGTTTAACCGATCGCCCTTAAAGACACCAGGTTGAAACCTCTTGCTCTACAAACCAAGTCCGCGTAGGCGGACTTTATTAACCCGCGTAGGCGGGTTTTGTTTGTGTAGCCGCGAATTCTATTCGTTGGGGGTTTGGGTGGTGCGACAGTGTCAAGCATGTTTTATTCCTATACTTTAATATTGTTCCAAGCAGTAGGTTATGCAGCTCGTGAATTTTACGAGGCAAAGTCGAAAGCAAAACCATTGGTAGAGTTAGGGAAAAAAGTGGAAGCCTACTTAGAAGAAGCTATCTCGGAAATGGTGGCTGTAGAAGAAGTTGTAGCTCAAGCAGTTTCCATGAAAGAGCAGCTAGTATTAAGTTAGGACGACACAAAGCAATCTCTATCTGTTCTTATACAACGAGATTCGGTGATTAAAATTTTATATCCATCCCCAAAACAAGGGATGGATTTTTTGTAATTATTATTGCAGTTGGACTGTATTAAAAAAGTATCATATCAGTGGGAATGCGATCGCATATCACCCAACTGCTACAAAATATACGAAATAATTGCTTAGATCAATTTCGCTTGGGACTCACTTCAAAAGCCAATTGAGATCCATAAAAACAAACATCAAACTCTGAAAAGAAATTTACCCGCCCCAGAAGTAATGGAACTTCATTAGACTGTGACCAAGCAAAAACCAAATTAACCGGATCAAATTCACCAACTTTAGCCGATACAAGCAACCCACGCGCCGGAAATTGAGCCAGATTACCAGTTAAGATAACAGATGTTGTTTGCCGCTCCCAAACAGCACCCAATTGCAGCCCAACTTCATAGGGCAAAACGTTAACACTCGCCCCTGTATCCAACAATCCAGACACCTCTAAAGAACGATTCTGATAGTTCAAAGTTATCGGTAGGTACGGTACGCGGATTGTTGCGCCCACTTCGTTGCGTCTTTCAACAAAAGGAAATCTTTGTGCATTAACCATTATTATGATTCTGAGTTTTCTGATGTTCTTCCAACATTTTTTCTAGTACCTGGGCAGCTTCAAAAGCGTCATATGGCGACCAAATTTCATAAGTTCCTCCATTTTTTAGCTGCTTAAGAGTTTCTTCTTCAGCAATTTCAGAGGATAAAAAATCTATAACCCGCTGCTTATCTTCGCGGGATAGTTCTTTCAGGATTGGCAGTAATTCCGTCAAAACCATAAAATTATGTGGGTATTTAACGACAGTAATCTATGCAACTATATTACCACAATAATTACAAATGCGCGTGGCACAGATGAACTATGCCACACACAAATTATTAACTACTCAAAGCGCGTAAAAACCGCTGCAAACTCTTGAAAACTCCGGGTTTTTTAGGCTGCGGTGCTGCCTCGATGCTGGTACTTGTATCGCTGGGAGTTGGTGCAGTTGCTTGGAATAAAATCCGATCCAATTCCTCACCTGCGGGTCTTTTATCGGCTTCGGCAATTAATTTATAATCGTCGCCAACTTCTAACCAAACTTGCCACGGGGAAGGATAGCAACGATATACGGCAGCGCCTTCTAATGGGCGAATATAGTAACAAGATTGCAGGGTTTTGATGAACCGTTCTCGCAATTGTCTTGCGGCATATCCAATCCCCACAGTTGCTGCATCTTCTAAGCGGGGAAGCAACATCACCACCGGGCGTCCTTCAGCGGCGTTGCACAGCTTTTCCACTTCGCCAACTTCTACCGCACTCGGTTCGATCAGCAAGAATACCTCATCTTCTGGTGCCAATTTATCGGCGATGGGGGTTCTACCAGTGCCGATGTCGTCGATTTTAAACGTTTCAGGTTTCCAATCGCGACGGGCGAGGGCGGCGGCACCTGTGTCGGGAAAGAATACTTTGAGTTGCATTCCCTCGAAAGTTGGCAGGAATTGTTCTGCTATCGGCATCGCTTTGAGTTCGGGGAATACCAACTCAACGCACAGACGGGTATGTCCATCAGCAAGTGCTGCCTTCGTTGCTTCGCAAGCTTGCGCGATCGCATCTTCTAGGGTTTTAGGGAGTTCAGCCATTTTTTTTGTTATCTGCCTACAATATTTCAGTCTAAACCTCTGGGAAATCATTTCCAATGCGACAATAAGATCGGATGACATTGGAGGCTTTGTTATGCCGCTTGAAAGAAGAATGTCGAGAGATATCTTTGCCCCTGGCGAGATCGTTCAGCTAAAACAAATGTGTTTGACTCCTGGTAAGGTATTTCAACCAGGAAAGTATATCGTCGGTGAGTTGCCTGATATCGCCTTTGAAATGGGTTTAGTGGAAAAATTACCCCCTGTTAAAGGCAAAAATGCTGAAATAAAACATACCGATTCACCTGAAAATCAATCATAAATCAAGATGCCTACCGATCCTTATGCTTGGATCGAGCGATCGCTCGCCACCATCCATCAAGCTGACTGGTATCGTTTCGTACAAACTATTTCCAGTCCTCCCGGTGCGGTTGTTTGTCTGGATGGACAACAAGTTATCAACTTTGCCAGTAACGATTACCTGGGATTGGCAGGAGATCAGCGATTGATTCAAGCCGCGATCTCTGCCACCTCAAAATTCGGCACGGGTAGTACTGGTTCCCGATTACTCAGCGGACATAGGCAAATACACGCAGAATCGGAAAGAGCGATCGCATCCCTCAAACAAACAGAAGACGCGCTAGCCTTCAGTTCAGGGTATTTGGCGAATTTGGGAGCGATCGCCGCTTTAGTAGGCAAGCGCGATTTAATTTTATCCGATCGGTACAATCATTCCAGCTTAAAAAATGGCGCAATTTTAAGCGGCGCAACGATAGTAGAATACGCTCACGGCAATGTAGAAGATTTGAAGGTCAATTTAGAAAAACAGCGCCAACTCTACCGTCGTTGTTTGATAATTACCGATAGCGTCTTCAGCATGGATGGCGATCTTTGTCCTTTACCTGCTTTATTAGATTTGGCAGAACAATTTAACTGTATGCTGCTAGTCGATGAAGCGCACGCCACAGGAGTTTTAGGCGCAAATGGTGCGGGATGTGTAGAACATTTTGGCTGCACGGGAAGGCAGTTAATTCAAATCGGAACCTTAAGCAAAGCTTTGGGCAGTTTAGGCGGTTACATCGCCGGTTCATCGACTTTAATCGACTTTTTGCGTAACCGCGCCCCTAGTTGGATTTATACCACAGCACTTTCACCCGCCGATACTGCTGCGGCATTAGCAGCGATTAAAATTATCCAACAAGAACCAGAGCGCCGCGCCCAATTGTGGCGTAATGTAGATTATTTAAAACAGCTAATTATTCAAGAATTACCCAATTTAAAATTGCTGCCTTCCGCATCTCCCATCCTCTGCTTGCAATTAAACGATGCTGCCAGCGCTGTAAAACTAGGCAATCAGTTAAAAAAAGAGGGCATTTTTGCCCCCGCGATTCGTCCTCCTACAGTCCCTACCAGTCGCATCCGGATTTCAGTAATGGCAACCCACGAAATCAACCATCTGGAAAAATTAGTAGCAGTTTTAAATAGTGTTTAAAAATGGGTGGCTTTCATAATAGCTTCACTCACATCTTGCACCATTATCAACAAGCCTGAAAAAACCGGGTTTCTTGACCAAAAATCTAGGCTTTCAAGCTGAGTTATTTGCAAGAAACTAAGGTTTAGCCAAGGTGCAAGATGTGAGTTCACTAAAATGTTGCACCTGTCGTTTGAGCAACACCCGGAAATCAACAATCCTGTTGGCGAATCAAAAAACCTAACCCCCCAACCCCCTTCCCTGCAAGGGAAGGGGGAGCCAGAAAGCCCCTACTCGATAAACAGCCCTGAAATAAATTTCAGATCTGAAAGCTTAAGTTAGCTTTAGCTAACTTAAATCAAGGTTTTAACCCGTTTCAACGGGTTTTAGCTTTAAGCCAGAAATTTATTTCTCGGCTTGGTGCAAGATGTGAGTATAGCGATACGCTAAAGCGTATCAACGGTTTGACGCAGATATTGTTTCACCGAACGCGGTTTTTCTGCGTCAATCTATTATTGCGGTTGTGCAGGCACAATCTTGGCGTTGACAACGACACTCTTAACGCCTTTAATTTCCTTAGCCAAACGATCGATTTTGCCTAAATCTTGTTGATTAGGAACCGTACCGCCTACGGTTACGACGCCATCTTCAGCTTCAACGGTTAGCTGACCTTTTTGGATATTAGCTTCTAATTTGCTGCGAACTTCGCTTTCCAGGTCGTCATCAGCTCTGATAGCGTCGCCGCCGGTAATATTGTTGCGTTGCTCTCGCGCCCGAATATCAGCATTGAGCTGATCTCTACGAACTTGGCTAGCAGCATCTTGTTGAGTCTCTTGCACGCTTTCTACGGCTGGAGCTTGGGTGGGTTGGGCAGCATTGTTAGGAGCATCAGCGCTAGTTCTTTCACCTTGGCTGCAAGCAACCGCACCAACAAGCAGGACACTGCTGAGCATTAATGTAGCGATCTTTTTCATTTTTATCACCCGTTAATTTGATGTAGTTTTTGAATTGCTAATGGCTAATTGCTAATTGGTCATGGGAATATTTTCTGGCTTTACCATGAGCCATTAGCAATTAACAATTAACGATTAGCCATTAGCCATTAGCAGTCGTGGCATTAGTACTGACTAATTAGCGAACTTCTTCGCGACGGTCGATGATGATAACTTTGTCATCTACATCGGTAACATCACCTTGTTGGTAAGTTACGTCACTGGTGTAGCCGGTGCTAGTTGTATCAGCTGCGGCATAGTCAGCGCGCGAGCCGTAAGATTCGGGCATATCGTAGATGCCCCATTCTTGAATACCCCCGCGGCTCAAAATTGCTTGAGCGCGATGAATATCATCTTGGTCACCTTCTACCATCACCAAATATTGACCGCGGCTAACTCTTTCGTTGTAAATTCTGGCTCGTTCTTCGGGAATTCCCAAACCAATTAATGCACCAATTAAACCACCAGCCGCTGCGCCAATCGCAGTACCAGAAAGCGTCGTAGCAAGAGCTGTTGCCGTTGCGCCTGCTAACATTACAGGGCCAATTCCGGGAATTGCCAATGCACCCAGACCAACTAATAAACCTGTTAAACCACCCAGCGCGCCACCTGCAAGCGCACCTGTAGCAGCACCTTCATCGGCTTTGTTACCAATGCGATCGCTAGTATCTACACCAGCAATATCATCTCTGCGATCGCCATCTTTAGCAACCACAGAAACTCTGTCCATTGGAAAGCCAGAATCTCTTAATTCTGTTAAGGCACGTTCTGCCTCTCTCCGCGTAGGAAATACACCAACTGCACGCTTGCGAGATCCTAAAGCCATGTTTCCTCCTTCGACAATCTTTTAAAAGTGGTAATGGGTAATTGGTAATTGGTAATTGGTAATTCGATTAAAAGGTAGATGCAATTATCGATTACTCATTACTTTTTACCAGTACAAGCAATTGAAGTATTTTTTAATTTGCTCTATATCTATAGTTCTTCTTTAAACAAAATCAAACATCAGCCGTAGGTGTAAAGCTCATCTCTATCCAAGGAAAGGCTTTTGATAGGGGAAAGGGGGAAGGGGAAAAGGGGGAAAAGAGGGGAAAGGGAAAAAGGGGGAAAAGAGGGGAAAGGGGGGAAAGAGGAAAGGGGAAGAAAGGGGGAAAGTGAATAGCTAAAGTAGTAGATCTGTTTTCTTAGTCGATTCCCATCCCACATATCTATTCCTCCCCAAGAGTGTTTCCCTTTTCCCTCTTTTCCCTTTCCCCCTTTCCCCCTTTTTCCCTTTCCCCCTTGTGCGAACGGAAATTACCAGCACTTGGTTCGGTTCTACTACCACTACCAGAGGGCAGATATTGATAATCTCATAGTGAAGTCGTAGGGAGGCATCAAAGATGTTGGCGATCGCTCAAACTATTTGTCTCCCGCGTCGCTAGTTTCAGTTACATTTTCCCGGGCGAGGTTAGAGAGGTGATGTCGGTGCAAAAGTGGTTGCTGCCAACTGTAAGTGAAATCATAGCCCAAAGCGAAAGCCAGGGGGCAGATGATGCCGCCTTGTGTGCCAAATCGACGGATGGTTCTATAACTTTTGAGCGCGTCAAAGCCGAACAACAATGGCAAAGCGCGATCGCATCGCTGGAACATCTGCTTCACGATGCTGTCACGGTCAACGATTCAGCCCTTGATGGATTGGTTTTAACCTGTCCCTCACCGATTATCGGCGATCCGGCGCTCAATTCTCGCTTCCAATCGTGGATTTTTACGCCTCAAATGCTGGAAGTCGTTTTAGCTGGGATGCTGTTTCAGTTACCACCCGCGCAAGACGAGCATATCCTCATCCCGCCCAATTCTTCTCATTCCCTGCCTTTACTCCCCATCGATCCGATCGCCGCCGAGCAATTTTGCTTGGTTTTAACCAAAAAATTCAGTTTTGTGATGGTTTTGGGAGAGAACCTGGCTAATCAACCGGCTTTTCTGTTTTCCTTTGATCCAGAAGTTGTGCAGCAAGCTTGGGATTGTCTCAAGTTGCGGATGTTGTTGATGCACCAGCCACAATTTGGCGCACTCGATAGTTTGGTTGAGCAATTTGGCTTCGCCGCACCCGACTATCGCACAGTGATGAAATTTAGCCGCTTGATGCTGAAATACTTGCCAATGCAAGAAGAAACTAAATCGGCAAAAGAAAGACTTCGCATCACTAAAGCTACTGACTCAATATCGGATGCGCCCAGCACTATTTCTAAATCTGATGATGTCGAGTTATTGCAAGCATTCGCCCACGAAGTTCGCACGCCTTTGACCACAATTCGCATGTTGACGCGACTGTTGCTCAAGCGCAAAGAGTTAGCCCCAGATGTCATCAAGCGTTTGGAATATATTGACCACGAATGCACCGAACAAATCGAGCGCATGGAGTTGCTTTTCCAAGCAGCAGAAATAGAAACAACTGATGCCAAATCTTCCAATCTTCACTTAACCACAACCAATCTCACCCAGCTATTGCAAGATAGCTTACCTCGCTGGCAAAAACAGGCAAGTCGGCGCAATTTAACTTTAGATGTGCGGATGCCGCAGCAGATGCCATCTGTAGAAAGCGATCCGACCATGTTGGATCGAATACTCACCGGCTTGATCGAAAATTTTACCCGTAACTTGCCTGCGGGAAGTCATATCGAATTACAAGCCATTCCGGCGGGGAATCAAATTAAAGTGCAATTAAAGCACTTTATCGAGCCAGAATCTGGACAAGATGGAATGCTTGCATCTTCTCCCAACTCCAACAAGCGCAAGCAAATCGGTCAATTATTAATGTTCCAACCAGAAACAGGCAGCATCTGTCTCAACCACAGCGTTACTAAAAATATCTTCCAAGCTTTGGGCGGCAAATTAATTGTCAAACAACGTCCGCAACAAGGCGAAGTGATGACTATCTTTCTGCCCATCGTCAAAGGGAAAAAATAAACATGCGAGCGATCGCTACGAGAGCAGAAACCGGGTTTCTCTGACGATTTTTCCGAGAAACCTGGTTGCTTTGGGCGACAATCTATCCCTGATACGGCTTACCTATTTTATCGACAAACACATTGTAAGATAATGGCAGACGTCCGGGATTTTTCCTTGGTTCTGCGGCATATCCGATGGGTAATAACAGTGCGATCGCTAAATCTTCATCTGCCTCCGCACCGATAACTTTTTTCACTTCTGACTCTATCCAGCCATTCATAAAACAGCTAGATAAACCAAAACTTTCCGCCGCTAGTGCTAAATGAGTCGCGGCGATCATCGCATCTTTAATCGCATACTCCCGCGTCTTTTCCCCGATGCTGATTGAGAACTGAGGAATGGCATTTTGAAAATAATTTACCGTTCCTTCTGTCCACGCACCCGTTTGCAATCCTTGGTCAAAAATGGGAGATAAATCTTTTTTCCAAGCTGCCGCATCTGCTGCAAATACAAACGTAACGGGTGCTTGAACGATTTGTTGTTGATTGTATGCAGCTTGACAAAGTGCTGCCTTTTGTGCTTCGTCTTGCACTATGACAATGCGCCAATCTTGGAGATTATAACTGCTAGGTGCGGCTACGGTTAATTCAACTAACTTGCTGAGCAATTCTGGGGATATTTGATCGGGTTTGAAGCTTTTAATCGCTCTGCGGCGCGCGATCGCTTCTGGCACGTCTAGCGGCTCTAAAACCAAATTGCGCTCTTGATGGACTTGAGTCATTGGTTGAAATTACCTTAGCTCGTGATAATTTACGGGAAAATTATCGCCGCCCTCTACATTTGAGCGATGAAAATTCCAGATTTTTTAATATCTACCTAAATAAATTAATAGCTAACTTCCAGAAAGTTGGTTTCTTTGGGTAATTACTGAAAAACATCGATTATAGAACTTACGCAACTGGCATATTTTTTCTGTAGGGTGCGTGACGCTGCGAGAATATTTGAACGCAGCTATGAGACTTGTAGCGTCACGCACCAACCACCGATTGTGACAGGCAATTTTGATTGCGTAGGGGCACGGCATCGAGAGGCTTTTCTAATTACGAAAAGATGCTGATACGCCGTGCCCCGACAACCAAGTCTGAATTTACTAAGCTACAACCAAAATATCGTTATTAGTCAACCCAAGATCGGGTGATAGGGAGGCTAATTGCATTTGCGCCATTCCGCCAGTACCATCAACATCAAAGAACAGCGCACCAGTTTTGCTGTTATAAATAAACCGATCCGCTGCATCGATTGCTGATGTACCGATGACAAATTGGTCAGGTGTAATGACAGCACCTACTATCAATCCCCCACCAAAACCTTTAGCAGAAACGACAATCGTATCATCGACAACTGAGAAATCTGTAATCGTATCAATCCCTTCAGTTGGCATGACAAAGTTAAAGCTATCCATACCCGCATTGCCAGTCAAGGTATCGTTATTAACTCCGCCGGTGAGGGTATCGTTACCATTACCGCCAACGAGTATGTCTTTTCCCATACCAGCAGGTTCTGGTACGCCAACCGCAGCCAAACCGATGAAGTCGAAATTGCCATTTCCCACCATTCCCAGAGATGTGGCAGCCCCGGTAGCTAAATTAATGCTGTATAAAGTCGAACCAGAAACCGCATAGGCAATATTGATCCCGTTACCAGGGGAAACGATATCAAATCCTACCCTGGAACCAAAGTCAACACCCAAAGATCCTACAGTCAGGAGTTGCCCTTTATTGGGAGATATCGGAGTGTTGGGATCTCCCGGTTGGAAATTGGCGCTACCTTGGGTGACGAGCAGATCCAAGTCAGAGTCAATATTGTACAGGGTGGTGCGTCCACCGCGAGGAGAGGGAAAGAAGGAATTGGTATAAGCTGCGGCAGTAATGTTGGGGTCTTTTCCTTCGTTCGGGTCGCCCTTGCCGTAGAATAAATTGCCGTCGGGTTGAATGCCTGCTTGGATGGTATCGCCATCTGCTACTTGACCGTTATCGACGTTGGCGCGCAGGTTTTGGTCGTTGCTGCCAACTAGGCGCAAGAGATTGGGAATCGGGTTAAAGTCCACACCAGAAAATTGTCCGGCGTTAAAGGGAATGGGTGAAATCGTACTCTTTAACGTTGCCGCGCCGGTGTTGGTATCGATGGTGTAGATTTTGTTGGTATCGGTGACACCGTACAGCATCCCATCCGCCGGACGAGTATCGATGCCAATCAAGTTGCCGTCAACACCAGTTACCCTGATAGTTGTAGCTTGGTCGGGACTGGCGGCATCGAAAGCAACCAGAACATTGCCGTTGGTTAAACCAAATAAAGTCGAACCACCTCCGCCAACGAGGATATCGTTACCATCGCCGCCGTTGACGGTGTCGTTACCAGCGCCTCCAATCAAGGCATCATCGTTATTGCCGCCGTCTAGGAAATCGCTGGCATTGCCGCCATCTAGAATGTCGCTGCCTTCTCCACCGCTGAGGATATCGTTGCCCCGTCCGCCCAACGCTAAGTCATTGCCATTGCCAGCGTTGAGGAAATCGTTGCCCCGTCCGCCTTGGAGGATATCGTTACCTTCTTCGCCCAGGAGAAAGTCATCATCATTGCCGCCTTGGAGAACATCATTGTTGCGTCCACCGATGAGAATATCCTCGTCGCCTCCGCCGCTGAGGAAGTCATTGCCATTGCTGCCTAAAAGAATATCGCTGTCATTTCCACCCAAAAGTACATCGTTGCCGTCTCCGCCGTCGAGGAGGTCATTGTCACCTCGACCGTTGAGGGTGTCATTGCCGCCAAAACCTGTGATAATGTCTTCTTCTTGAGTTCCCACTAGGTTATCGTTGTTGGGTGTACCGTTAATAATTGCCATTTCAGTTACTCCTTTGATTTGTGCGTTGGTTTTTCAGGCATAGTAGGGTCGCCAACTTCTGCACAGAAGTTAGCTAGCGGTTATTTTTGGTTTGTGCATAGCAAGGCTAGACTTACGCCGGTGTGGATAAAAACTTGTTTGGGTAAGTCTGACAATAATTACGCCGGATAGTTGTATTTGGATTTAAAAGTTTTGCTGATTCTTTCAGGCGTCAGTAGTATTTGCAGATGGGATTGATAAAAATAATACTAAGTCTTTTATCGATGATTTCAGGCGATCGCGGGCAATTGGGCGCCTAACGACTGAAGTCGCGGCTATACAAACTAAGCCTGCCTACGCAGGCTGATATGAACCAGAAGAAACCCGGTTTTTTGGAAAAACCGGGTTTGTGAGGGGATTATTAGCCGATTCTGGCTTGTAAGGCTTCTCTGGCTTGTTCTCGGTCGTCGAAATGTATTTTTTCAGTGCCGAGAATTTGGTAATCTTCGTGGCCTTTTCCGGCTAGTAAGACGCCGTCGCCTGGTTGGGCTTCTAGGATGGCTGTGCGAATGGCTTGGGCGCGATCGCACACTACTAACGTCTTCTCCTCCGCTCCTGCCATTCCTGCGAGGATATCTTCTAAAATCCGCTCTGGGTTTTCGGTGCGGGGATTATCGGAGGTGACAATCGCAATATCTGCAAGTTTGGCGGCGATCGCTCCCATTTTGGGACGTTTGGTGCGATCGCGATCGCCTCCACATCCGAAGACGCAAATCATTTTACCCGGTATAAAAGGACGCGCGGCTTTGAGTAAGTTTTCTAAACTATCCGGCGTGTGGGCGTAATCGACAATTACGCTAATGTCTTGATTGGTACTAATTTGCACTCGTTCCATCCGTCCGGGTACGCCGGTAAATTCTGGCAGCACGGAAACCAAGAATGACAAGTCTAATTCCAGGTGTAAAGCGGCTCCTATTGCTGCTAGCATGTTGGCTAAATTGTACTGACCCACTAATGGCAATTGAAAAGGAATTTCTCCTTTGGGGGTGTGTAGAATGCCGCTGACACCTGTGGGTTCGTATTTTAAGTCGGAAGTGTACAAATCTGCGGTGGTATTTTGCGTGCTGTAACTCCAAACTTGTTCGGGTTTGAGGGTTTTAATTAATGCTTGTCCGTAGGGATCGTCGGCATTAATAATTGCCCGTCCTTGGAGATAGTCTGGGTTAAATAAAAGCGCTTTGGCGGCAAAGTAATCTTCCATATCTTTATGGAAGTCTAAATGATCTTGCGTCAGGTTGGTGAATACTGCCACATCAAATTGACAACCTAATACTCGCCCTTGTGCTAAAGCGTGAGAACTCACTTCCATGACGCCGAATTTGCATCCGGCGGCGACGGCTTCTGCTAATTGTTTTTGTAAGTCTACCGCGAAGGGTGTGGTGTAGTTTGCGGTTTGATTAAAACCTTGCCAGCGGGCGTAAAGCGTTCCCATCAACATCGTCATTTGTTCGGCTTTGTTGAGGAAATATTCGATTAAATGGGTGGTTGTAGTTTTACCATTGGTGCCGGTAACGCCAACCATTTTCATTTTTTTGGCGGGATAGTCGTAAAAAGCTGCCGCGACGGAGGCACAAGCTTTGGTCATATCCGTTACCTGGATCACGCATTCGGTGCTTTCTCCCGCTTTCATTGCCGCTGAGGGGGTAACCAGCGCAGCAACCGCACCCGATGCGATCGCGCTAGGCCAAAATTCTCCCCCATCTACCCTAGTCCCCGGCATCCCGATAAACAAATCTCCCGGTTCGCAGGCATGAGAATTAGTCTTTAATCCCTTAATTTCCGCATCTAATGCCGGATGTTGGGGTAAAATTGCCAAATCCGCCACTTTGGTTAAAATCTCGCGCAGTTTCATTAATCTCCTCACCTTGGGAATACAGTGATTGTCTATTGCCGTTAGCTTAAGTATTTTTTTAGCATTTCTTCTAGATGTTGCACAGTAGCGCGAGGAGACGGACGGGGAATCGGTTGTTCTATCCCGTCATCTGGGGATGAAACTTTGAATAAGACGGGAATTTCATATTGAAATGCCTCGAACCAGTCTTCGCGGGTGGTAATATCTCGCACTTCTAGCTCAAAATCCAAATTGGCGATCTGTTGTAGTTTCTCTTGTAAACCTTCGCACAAATGACACCCTGGTTTACTGTAAAGTATTAAACGCATTGCTACTCTTGTTTCGACAATTTCTAGACTAAACTATGTTGACTCACATCTTGCACTGAGCCAACAGAAATAAATTTCACATCACAAAGCAGGCAACCCGTTTCAACGGGTTAAAACCTTGATTGTAGTTGTTAGCTTTAGCTAACTTAAGCTTTCAGCCCCAAATTTATTTGGAGGCTGTTGATCGGGTAGGTGCAAGATGTGAGTTGACAAAAATTTTTTAGCATTGACTGGAAAATAAAAATAGATTACAACTAAAAAAATATACTGATTAGTAGAGTAAAAATTTAGACATTGCAGCTCCAGAACCCAGACGCCAGAAAAAAACATATATAATAAATCGCCGAAAGCAGTAAGGGTGAGAGTACGCAAGAAGCCAAACAAAATTTACCAAGGATCGCCCAGATGACACAAGATAGTTTAAAAAAAGCGATCGCAGCAGCCCAGCAACGGCTAGAAAGCTTGTTGCATCGGGTACAGGCTGAATCTACCGAACTCCTGCAAGAGGCGATCGCAGAAGTTTCTCAGCATCTAGAAGAACTACAAGTACTAGCAGAGGAACTAGAAGCACAAAATAACGAATTAACTGCTACCCGCGAGGCTATAGAAGCAGACCGCCAGCGTTACCAAACTTTATTCAATTCTGCCTCAGATGCTTACCTGATTACCAATGCGGCTGGAATTATCCAAGAAGCCAACCCAGCCGCAGCTTTTTTGCTCAAAACTGAACTATCTTTCTTAGTCGGTAAACCCCTCGTTGTTTTCGTGCATCCCCAACAGCGGCGGAAATTTCGTCAAATTTTAACTCAGTTGGGGCAACAAGAGCAGATCCGGGACGAAGAGTTGCAGATATTTTTACGCAGAAAGAAAGTAAACTTTCCGGCTGAACTGACAGGCGTGGTGATGCGGGATACGCAGGGAAATTTGCAAAGCTTGTGCTTTTTGCTACGGGATATCAGCGATCGCAAACAAGCACAAGAGAGTGCAAATCTGGTTCGCACGATTGTTGAATCAGAACCAGAATGTGTCAAATTAGTAGCGCGCGACGGCACTTTATTGGATATGAACCCCGCCGGATTAGCCATGATTGAGGCAGAATCCCTAGCGCAGGTGCAAGGTAAGTCAATTTATCCGTTTGTGGTATCGGATTATCGAAAAGCTTTCCAGGCGCTGACAGAACGAGTTTTTCAAGGAGAATCGGGGATACTGGAATTTGAAATCCTGGGTTTGAAAGGGACTCGTCGTTGGTTGGAAACTCACGCCACTCCCTTTCGCAATAATAAAGGCGAGATCGGTGCTGTTTTGTCAGTGACTCGGGATATCAGCGATCGCAAACGTATCGAAACCGCTTTAGCTGCTTCCGAACAGCAACTGCGGGGGATAATTAACAGCGCTGGCGCAGCGATCGCCCATCTTCGCATTTATGCTAACCACACTTGGCAGCAAGAATTCTATTCTGCTGGAACTTTACAATTGTTCGGTTATACCCCCGAAGAAATGGCAGCAAACAACAGACTTTGGTTTGATAGCATTCATCCAGAAGATCTAAATAATGTCATCCTGCCAAAGTTCGAGCAAATTTTTTCTGAAACAGCAATAAGTTACGAATATCGCTTTCGCCATCGCAATGGTGAGTGGATCTGGGTTTCAGAAACGCTCACCTCTAATCGCGATGAATCCCTTGACTGTTGGCTGGTAACCTGCATTGCCTTCGATATCAGCGCAAAAAAACAGGCAGAAAATAAACTAGCAAAAATGACAACTGCCATGAGTCATGCTCTAGAAGGAATTTCGCTTTTAGATACTCAAGGACGTTACGTCACAGTTAACCAAGCTTATGCCAATTGTCTTGGTTATACTCCCGAAGAAATGATCGGCATGTTATGGATGCCAACGGTTCATCCCGACGATTTAGATACGGTAATTGCTGCCTATGAAAAAATGCTTAAAACTGGCAAAGGGGAAGCTGAAGCTAGGGGAATTCGCCAAGATGGCTCGATGTTTTACAAGCAAGTAGTGATGGTTTCTGCTTATGACGAACAAAAGCAATTAATCGGTCATTATTGCTTCATGAAAGATATCAGCGATCGCAAGCAAGCCGCATTCGCACTCGAAAGGCAATTTCAACAACAGCAGCTACTCAATCGAGTCATGCAAGCGATTCGCAACTCGTTAGACTTGAAGGCAATTTTTAACACCGCCGCTACGGGATTTACTCAACTTTTTTCAGCCGACGGAGCATACATCGTACAGTATTTATCAGAACGCAAAATTTGGCAAATTGTTGCCGAATATCATCAAGATTCCCAAGCACAAAATAGAATCGGGCTGGAAATTCCAGATGAAGCCAATCCGATTGCCGAGCAACTCAAACAACTAGAAACAGTTGTAGTAAGCGATACGAATACGATTGCAGATGAAGTCAACCAGGAAATTGCCAAAATATTCCCAGGAAGTTGGTTAATGATACCATTGACCGTTGGTGGGGTGATTTGGGGTTGTCTCAATTTATACAGATGTCAAACTAATTCTGCCAACCAGGATGGGGAAATAGAATTAGCGCGTGCCGTGGCGGATCAGCTAGCGATCGCTATCCAACAAGCCAACCTCTACCAAAAATTAGAACAAGAACTAAGCGATCGCAAGCAAGTCGAACTCGCACTGCAAAGACAAGCAGAACAAAAAGAAGTACTTAATCGAGTCATACAAACGATTCGCAACTCCCTGGATTTGAACGCAATTTTTCAAACCGCTACGGCTGAGATTGCTCAACTTTTTTCAGCCGAAGAATCCTATATCACCCAATATTTTCCAGAACGGCAAATTTGGCGAGTTCTTGCGGGACATCAGGAAAACCCAGAAATCCCAAACAAGACAGGTTTAGAAATACCAGATATAGAAAACCCCGTTAATGTTAAACTTAAAAAACTGGAAATATTCCAAATTTCCGATGCCAACAACCTCGAAGATGAACTAAATAAACAACTTGCTCAAATCTGTCCGGGTTCGTGGTTAGTCGTACCCTTGAAATCTGGCGAGTCACTTTGGGGATCTCTGAACTTACTGCACTCTCAAACCAATATAATCTGGGATGACGAGCAGGTAGAATTAGCGCGTGCAGTTGCGGAGCAACTAGCGATCGCTATCCAACAAGCCAACCTCTACCAACAATTACAGCAAGAACTGAGCGATCGCAAGCAAACCGAAATCCAACTCCAAAAAGCCAAAGAAGCCGCCGAAACCGCCAATGTAGCAAAAAGCACATTCTTGGCAAATATGAGCCACGAACTGAGGACGCCACTCAACGCCATATTAGGATTTACGCAGATGATGGGACGCGATCGCACGCTTTCCCCCCAACAACAAGAACAAATCAAAATTATCAACAATGCAGGCGATCACCTACTAGCCTTAATCAACGACATACTAGAAATGTCCAAAATCGAAGCCGGACGCACCAGCTTTAATCCCACCAGCTTCGACTTAATTAACTTCCTCACCAGCTTAGAAGAACTGTTTAAATTAAAAGCCGAATCCAAAGGATTACAACTAAAATTTGAACTCGCCCCCGACCTACCTCAATACGTCCAAACTGACGAAGGAAAATTGCGCCAAGTTTTAATTAATATCCTGGGAAACGCCATCAAATTCACTGAAAAAGGTCAAGTAATCCTCAGAGCAAAACAGATTGCTCAACCACCCCTCGATGACCAATTACCAATTACCAATTACCAATTAAGCTTTGAAATAGAAGACACCGGCTTAGGTATAGAGCAAGAAGAAATAGGGCGCATCTTTGACCCTTTTATCCAAAGCGAAACCGGCAAAAAAGCAATGCAAGGCACTGGATTGGGTTTAGCCATCAGCCGTAAATTTGTGAAAATGATGGGAGGCAATATTAGAGTTGACAGCCAACCCAAAAAGGGAAGCGTATTTACTTTTGAAATCCAAGTAACCCCAACCGAAACAATTGCTCAAAACACAACCCACATCCCAGGTCAGATCGTTGGCTTAGCACCTAACCAACCAGAATATCGCATCTTAGTAGTAGAAGATCATCCAGAAAGCAGTTTATTATTAATCACCTTATTTAGTTCAATTGGTTTTCAAATCCGCCAAGCCGCTAACGGTAAAGAAGCAGTATCGATTTGGTCAACCTGGAAACCCCATCTAATTTGCATGGATATTAGAATGCCAGTAATCGATGGAATACAAGCAACCCAACAAATTAGAGCCAGAGAAAACGAACTACTGGAAAGCAAAGCGGAACCCTATGACCGCACGATAATTATTGCCCTCACCGCCAACGCTTTTGATGCCGATAAAAATCTGGCTTTATCGGCAGGGTGCGATGACTTCATCAGCAAACCATTACAACAAGATATTGTTTTGCAAAAAATTGGGCAATATTTAGAAATTAATTATATCTATGAAACCGAAAACCACCCTAGCGCCAACCCCAACCCAAGTAACGTTGCAATAAAAACAACAATTGATGAACTCAAAAAATACTTAGCTCAAATGCCAGAGGATTGGTTATTAACGCTCCATGACAGCGCTTACATAGGAGACGACACAATAATTATTGAATTACTAAAACAGATACCTAAAGAATTTGCTACTTTAGCAAAAACCCTAGCGGATTTAAATCATAACTTTGAGTTCGATAAAATCATCGAATTAACTCAGAAATAACTGGCTAATGGGAAAGGGGAAAGGGGGGAAACGGGAAAAAAGGGGAAAAGGGGGAAAGGGGGAAACGGGAAAGAGGAAACATTGGCAGGGAGGAATAGATATTTGGTAAAAGTGGGTCTGTGCGAATCGACTTTGACAACATATCTCATGCTTTAGCTTTTCCAAATCCCCTTTCCCCTTTCCCCTTTTTCCCCTTTCCCCCTTTTTCCCCTTTCCCCCTTTCCCCCTTTCCCCCTTTCCCCCTTTTTCCCCTTTCCCCTTTTCCCCTTCCCCCCTTTCCCCCTTTTTCCTCCTTTCCCCTTTTTCCCCTTTTTCCCCTTTTCCCCCCTTTCCCCCTTTTCCCCTTTTCCCCTTTCCCCTCTTTTCCCCCTTTCCCCCTTTGTCAATCTCCAACAAGATTGCTATATCATAGAAAACTGGCGTTGTCTGGCATTAGCCGCACGGGAATCACTTTATGCAACTAACGGCTGGCAAAGTTCTTCAAAACGGCAAGTATGTCCTAGATACAGTAATCGGACAAGGAGGTTTTGGCATCACCTACAAAGCCACCCACAGCCTTTTGGGTCAAACCGTCGTGATCAAAACCCTACAACAAAATCTACGCCAGCAAGAAAATTACGGCTATTTTGAACAGCAATTTATCGGTGAAGCGCAGCGACTAGCCAAATGCCAGCATCCTCATATTGTCCGAGTTCTAGACTTTTTCCAAGAAGACGGACAGCCGTTTATTGTGATGGATTATATTCCCGGCCCGACTCTGGCAGAATTAGTGCAACCAAGTCAACCATTACCGGAAGCGCAAGCAATTCACTACATGCATCAAATTGGCGCAGCGCTGAGTACGGTTCACCAAAATGGGTTGCTGCACCGGGATGTTAAACCCCAAAATATCATCCGGCGAGAAGGAACGGACTCGGTGATTTTAATCGACTTTGGCATCGCCCGCGAGTTTACCCTTGGAGTAACCCAAACTCAAACGGGAATGCTTTCTGCTGGATATGCACCGCCGGAACAATACGTACTGCGCCAAAAACGCAGCCCCGCTACCGATATCTATGCCTTAGCTGCGACTTTATATTGCTTGGTAACAGGACAACCGCCCGTACCAGCAGTATTGCGCGATCGCTACCCGTTATCAACCCCCCGCCAGTTAGTCCCCCACCTCAGCGCCGCCATCGAACAAGCGATTCTGCGCGGCCTAGAAATGGACGCCCAAAAGCGCCCCCAAACCGTGGAAAGCTGGCTAAACCTTTTACCAGACCAAAACTACACTCCCGAACCCACACAGCGTCCTGAAACTGTCACCAGACATCCATTTAACCTGGGATACCTATCTCCCAAAAACGCCCTGCAAGTAGTGGGAACCGCTGCCCTTTTTGCTGCCATAGTCGGGTTAGCATTTGGTTTATCCGTGCGTATAAATGGCAACGGATTGCCCTTTTTACAACGAGAGCAATCTTTCCCGCCAACAGAAAACTGGCCTACCGCCGCCCCCACCATCGAATCCGAATCTAGTCCCGAACCCGAATCTACTCCCGAAACCAACTCCAACACCGAACCACCAGCCCCCGAACCAACCCCTTCGCCTCGCCGCCGTTCCAGAACATTCCGCTCCTACCAAATTCAACCCACCCCATCCCCCGAACCAGAAACACCGCGTTATTCCAGACCCTTACCAAGTAGAATCATTACCACCCCGTCCCCCACACCAGAAGCCGCCCCAACCCCATCCGAACCAACTCCAACGGAAACCAACTCCACATCCGCACCAACCCCAGAAGCGGCACTAACCCCAACAGCAGAACTATCTCCAATACCCAGTCCAGTGACTGCCGAACCCGCACCCACAACCGAATCACCTGCCAACCCACCCAGCGAAATCGAACCACTACCAAAAGCACCCGCATCAGAAGCGCCTGTTGCACCGAATGAATCACCTTTAAATCCTTAGAGGCAATGGGGAGCTGAGGGAGCTGAGGGAGCTGAGGGAACGTAGATTCAAATTCTCCCCTGCCCCTAATACCAAATCCGGGTTTAATACCCCCTTTATAACTTAGACCGCGTAGGCGGTCTTTGGTTGTGTAGGCGCGACTTCAGTCGTTAGCCATAAAAGGGGTAATCGAAGCGGATTTGGTATAACCCCTAATATCATGTCCGGTGGCATCGGTTGCGTAAAGTCAGGGCGAAGCATTCGGATATAAAACCTTGAGTTAATTGCAGAAGTTATCGCCCGAATGCTAATGCCTCCGGCACGCTGCGCGAACGCCCCTACAAAATCTAAAAAGATACACTACCGATGCTAACGGACACGATATGATGCCGTGTCCCTACGCAAGGGCGGGGTGAGGTTTTTTTATGATGGGCAATTCAACGGACATCATATAACCCCTAACCCCTAACCCCTAGCTAGCAAAAAAGATGTTGAGCAGATATGGAAAATTTTCAATCCTGCTCAACAATTAAGAGGGAATAAATATTGATGAGAACGGTTGCGACCGTTCCATTGGGCGATCGCTTTATTTAAGTAATCTGGTTACGCGAACATCGTATTCAATACCTAATGGATGTTCGTTTCTGGCTTGGATTCGCGCCATGCCGTCGGCTTTAGCTTTGGATTCTGCATCGATTTCATACCTTGTCGTCCCGCAGCGAAAAGCATTGGTATTCTGTTCGGTGCATTCTTTAATATCGACTAATACTTCATATGTGTGAACCATTTGGGGCCTCCTCGTTTAATGTGCAAACGAATAGGATACACGGATCAGTATATGAACCCGCCGAGTTGTCAATTCTTAAACAATACAATTCTTATCAAGTCTTTATCTAGATTTAATATTGTGTATATCACTTGATATATCCCAGCTGCCGCAACAGTGGACAGTGGACAGTTGACAGTTGACAGTGGACAGTTACCGTGGCCTCAAGCTGATAAAATTGCACTGGTAATTAACGCTTTTTTTGCCCTAGCCCCTAGCTATCATAGGCTCAAAATGTTGCGATCGCCTCCAGCTGAACCATCTTTCCCGATTGCGGATGCTGAAAGCAAAGTTCCCTGGCGTGTAGGTGTAACCGACTAGCGACGGCACGACAACCATAAAGTCTATCTCCCAAAATCGGTATCCCAAGTCCTCTGGTATCCGCCGCATGAACTCTCAACTGATGAGTTCGTCCTGTGAGCGGCATAAACTCAACGCGAGTGCAATCTTTTTTCCTTTCCATTACCTGAAACTCAGTCAGACTGGGTTTGCCATATTGCCAATCAACCTGCTGATAGGGGCGGTTTTCGGGATTGCCCCAGAGTGGGAGAGCGATCGCACCTCGGTCAGCCGTTACAATACCTGCAAGCACCGCTTCATAAACTTTGTTCACCTGTCGTTGTTGAAATTGCTGGCTCAGTTGGCGATAAGTTGGTAAATCGCGAGCTAGTAGAAGAATACCAGAAGTTTCTAGATCCAACCGATGCACCGCAGTCAGCGAATTGCCATCGGGTAACAAATTACGCAAGCGACTGAGAACGCTGTCTTGATTTGCCAAATAACGCCCCGGAACTGATAGTAACCCCGCGGGTTTATTGATAGCAATTAACCATTCATCTTTATAAAGAATCGATAGCATTTGCTCAGTTCCGCCAGGGAATAAATTCCCTGGCTCATAGCTGAAGTCGGTTTTAACCGACTGAAATGAAGCTTCAGCAGTCAGTTTTAAGGAACTTTCAGTATAAGTGAGAAACTTTATTTCTTGGCGAGTTAGTGATGGCGAAACTGACTCATAGCAGAATTCGGTTAAACCCGACTGGGATTTATTCTCAGCAGTCGGTTTTAACCGACTTTCGCTATGAGCCAGGGAATTTATTCCCTGGCGGGCTGTTGATGGTGACACAAGATAATTTTCAGACAATCCTGATAGCAAAAACCCCATTAATGGCTGACAGCGTTCTACACAAGCCCCGTAGAATTTCCCCTGAATTTTGTCACCATTAGTACAAGAAGAACCCCACCAAAACTCCGCCATCGCCAAAGGTTTTAGATTGTGCGTTGCGGCATAGTGTAACAATTTTGGCGCGCAACAGTCACCCGTTCCAGTAGGTAAACCTTGGGGCATTAATTCTTGAAGCGATCGCGAGTTACCCAAAAAATTCATTACACTGTAAGCTGCGTGCATCTGCGCCTGAAGTTGGCGGGAAAGTTCTTTCCGTTTTTGTTTCAGTTCCCTCATCCGCCCATCTGCTGTTGCAATTAACTGCTGAAGCGGTTGCAATGCTTCATCCCGTTGGCGTTTGAGCCTTCGTCGCTCAATTCCATCTCGGCGACTTTCCTCATCGAGTTGTTCTAGGGCAATTTTAAGCGCTTCTCCGGTTAGCGTTTCGCAGCATATCCGGCGTTTTTCTTGACGTTGTTGCTGGCAATTTTTATGATGCAAGCTAAGTGATTGCAAGCGCAATTCAAACTCGCGAGATAGAGTTTCATATTGCTGTCGTTCTGGAAGTTGTTTGAGGGTAATCAGTTCCTGTTTAATAGTTTCTAATTCGCTTAAAGCGCGGGCTTCATCTAAGGCAACTTGTTCGCGTCCAGGAATGGGCGGCACCCACCCTGCAACGACGCTGCAACCATTTAACAGCCCAGAGAAGGCTTTGAGTATTCCTTGCGCGCCAGAAGGTTGTTCTACAAGTAATACGCCATACATCTTGCCCTCGCGGGAAAAGCGGTCATCGGTGGCGAGGTGTTGCATTAGAGTGTGTGCGATCGCTTCTACTAAACCATTACGCGGCAATCTCAGCAACTCCCCAGTTTGAGAACACCGCCCTTCATACCAGTAGGTGGGAGAATTGTCGTTGACTGAGCGATCGCCGTCAATAAAATCTGCAAGTGGATGCAAAATTACCATAAACAGTATACGATATCAATTCTGTATAAAAATAGATTAAGCAAAAATTAGATTCTTGTCATGATGCAAACTAACCAAAAACTCACTTTTCCCACAATGGGATGCGGCACTTGGGCATGGGGAAACCGACTGCTCTGGGGATACGATGAAAGCATGGATAACCAATTGCAAGAGGTTTTTAACCTTTGCGTCAGCAACGGCGTCACTTTATTTGATACAGGTGATTCATACGGAACTGGGCGATTAAATGGACGCAGCGAGCAACTATTAGGACAATTTTCGCGCGAATATCAAGGTGCAAACAAAGAAAATATTTGCATCGCCACCAAGCTAGCCGCTTATCCCTGGAGATTAACCCGCAATTCAATGGTAAAAGCTGGTAAATCTTCAGCTCAACGCCTGGGAAAAAACATCGATTTAGTGCAAATGCATTGGTCTACAGCTAACTACGCACCTTGGCAAGAAGGAGCGCTTTTAGATGGCCTAGCTGACCTTTACGAGCAAGGGTTAGTTAAAGGAGTCGGCTTATCAAATTATGGCCCGAAACGGCTCAAATGGGTGCATAAAAGATTTTCCGAACGAGGCGTTGCGATCGCTAGCTTGCAAGTTCAATACTCGCTACTCTCTACTTATCCCGTCACAGAATTGGGTTTGAAAGAAGTTTGCGATGAATTGGGGATAAAACTGATCGCTTACAGTCCGTTAGCCTTGGGCTTATTAACCGGAAAATATTCGGATAAAGGTGCTTTTCCTAAAGGAATTAGAGCGATATTGTTTAGGCAGTTAGTACCAGGAATTCAGCCGCTTTTAGCATGTTTGCGAGAAATAGCTCAATCGAGGAACAAAACTTTGTCCCAGGTTGCGCTTAACTGGTGCATTTGTAAAGGAACCATTCCCATCCCTGGAGCGAAAACAGTGGAACAGGCAAAACAAAATATAGGTGCATTGGGTTGGCAATTAGATAGTGGCGAAGTGGCAACTTTGGATAAAGTGGCTGCGAGTCTTGATAAAAAAATGGTGCAAAATATATTTCAGACCAAGTAATTAGTAATTCTGGACATGGCAATCATGACAAATTGTATAACCTCTTAAACCAATTCACAAACTTCTGGGCATTCGGATGTTGTGGATTCAGGATACGCTCCATAATCGCTTGATGCAGCTGTCGTCCTGGAGGATTTTGCCATGCCAACCAGGTATAAATATTGGCTTTATCGCAATGAGCATCTGTAAATACTGCGCCTCGAATTTTTGCCTCTGCTGCTACTTCTTGAGCAAATTGCCAAAGTAATTCGCTGCTATTGGGAATCATGTATGCCAAAAATGTTTCTAACATGCCACGCATTTTGTTATCTGGCATTATCCAAATACCGAATTTAACTTGATTAGGAGCGATGTGAATTAGACCTGTTTCTGGTAATGTTTCAGGAAGATCGGGGATGCTGTTTAAGCAGGCATTCCTAATACTTTGCCATCGTCCTATAGGATTATCATCAGCATCAATCGCGATTCCAAGTGCAGAAAGACCAGAGGCTTGCAATTCAGTTGAAATAACATCTGGATCTACTAATTGGACATAGCCATCATAATCTCTGATATATACAACCGGATTCTTTCTGGTTCCCCAATCAACACCATTAGCTTCGATTAATTCTGGTATAACGCGGAGATCTTCCTTTCCCTCGACCAATAGGACATTTTTATGAACTTCAGCCATTAGCTAACGCACCTCTATGCCCCGTTCAGCCGCAATTACGATTTGACGTTCGTTAAAAACGACGCTGGTCGATTTACCTCGTTCGATTCTGTGAATTGTAATGCCCTCTTCACTGGGGTTTTCAGAACTTGCGATCGCTGCTAAACTTGTCCAACAATCACTGTTATGAGTTGTGGCAAAAACTTGAACATCAAGCCGCTTGGCTGTTTCCCAAATCAGCTTCCACATATCAGACATCGCACTGAAGTGCAACCCAGTATCAATTTCATCGACTAATAAAACTCCACCTCTGGCATTAACTATTGCTAAGGTAAGCCCCAACATTCGCCATATACCATCCCCCATACTACCAATTGGTATGCGCTGGTTGCTATCAGCAAGGCGCATAACAAATCCACTGCGCGAACCTAAATACCTAGCGCTTTCAGCCCCAACTGATGCAATTCGTTCTATTTTGGGTTCAATTGTTTGAAGTGCTTGTGTAATCAGAGATTCTTCAGGAGTTAAAACTACTTTGTCAAATAAGCCAATCATTTTTTCCGCTGTTAACGAGGATGATGTGATAAATTGCGTTTTTATGCCGGGATTTTTAGTTTCTCTACGCATACGAATGCGTCGAACATAATCTATAGAAAGACCCTTATTGGCAGACAAAGGTAATTTAGTATCTTCTTTTTCCTGTTCTTTGCCTGTCCACTCAATTACCAGCAGAAGTTCTCGTAAATCTTCAAAGAAGGTGAGCTGAGGACTTTGTTCTACAGATATAACAAGTTTTTCCACATCATTATTGTTAGCAGCCACTATTGAAAACCGCTCGCCCACGTTTATTTCATGACCGCAAAAAAGGTGACTAATATCAAGTTCGCGAATTATTCTTTCACGCTCATTCCCCCAAAAATATTCACCTCTATTAAGCATTATTTCAGCCAAGTTTTCCAGGCTAGTCCGCGAACAAAAAAGTTGAATAGCTTCTAAAATAGATGTTTTGCCGCTGTTATTTGTACCCACCAGCAAGTTAACTCGACCTAGCTGTGGCAGCTCGAAAAATGGGAAACAACGGAAATTTTCTATTCTTAACGACTTCAACATGAGGTCATATGCTTAGATGAGCAAAGTTTGGCGATCGCACGTTTCCTATTATACTCTATAATTTAGAACAGGGGCCAACCATCAAGAGGTTGAGATAAGTTCAGCAATCAGATCTTCAGAGATAAACTGCTTAAAATCTAAAATTTCAATCAGTACTAACTTTTCATCGTTTGAGTAATGAAGAATGACTTGTCCTTCATCTTCTGCATAAGCGATCGCATCATTCGATAGCTCAATCAGAAGTGCATCAACATCTTTGCTGTACCTAACTCTTTTCATAACGTCACTCTGTCGTTGCGTAGGGACAAGGCAATAGAGATATCTAGGACAAACAGATAACGTTTATCTTGCCGTGTCGCGGCTGTTAATAATCGGTAATCGACCGGACATGATATCAATCCCGTTTTTAAAATCTTCATCTTTTGATAAGTATTATAGGCCAATAGACAGCTAGCTTGCTCGCGGTTTGATTCCCTTAAATCGTTCTTGCGCTGCTTTAAATGATTCTTGCATTACCGATTGAATTTTCTTGGGATCTGGTTTATTTCCTCCCATTAAATCGCCAAAATAAACGCAGGCAGATTCCCCTAACGACCATGTATAAGCAGCTGCCCAAGATGCGGCAATGACGCTACCAAAACCAGGAATAAATTTGATTAATTCTCGTCCAACTGCTTGGGCAAAAAAACCGCCGCCGATTGCACTTACCACTCCCCCGGCTTGGGAGGGAGTCAGCGTCTGTCCGTATACTGTCCCCAAAACCCCTACCATCGAGCCTTGCAAGGCAGTCAGTACGGGCATGGTAGCAAATGGTAGGGGTACTGCGGCGACAGTGGCTGCCATGATGCTAAATGCTAATACGTAACGCCGCCCTACATCCCGATAAAGGTTGCCGATTTTTTCCCCTGTTTCTCGATCTAATAATTGATGAATTGCACCGGCTTCGGCTGCCGGGAGTAAATCTGCTAAGCGATCGCGCAATGCTTCTAAGCCATAAAATACTGGCGTGTAACCGTCTTCTTCTAAGGTAAAGTCAATTAAAACTGAACGATTATACAAACCTTTAAATGCTTCTTCTATCGCCGCAAAAGCTCGGTTTACTTCCTCATATTCTGGTGGATAAGCTGGATGATTTTCCGTACCGGGCGGATAAACTTCATGCAAGCAAGTCACTGCTAACAAACAGGGAATTTCTGGATATTTTTGCCGCAATTTTTGGGCAATTTGTCGCAGGGTATCGGTAGCAAAGTCGTTAATCTTAACCGTTAAAATCAAGACTCTCGCGCCGCGGCTATCTTGCTCCAAGTCTCCTACTAATTCTTGAATAATTACCTCAGTATCAAGATTGATATCTCCCAACCCAACTGTATCGGTAAAAATCAGCAACGGTAGATCGCTAGAAGGATAAGCATAGCGTTCGGTATGTTGGGTATGGGGGCGAAAACCCTGCCCGACAATTTCTGCGGAAACTCCCGTCAATCCCCGCACAATTGAACTTTTCCCCGCTTGCGGTTTACCAATTAACAGCGCTTCTGTAGTCGGCAATTCTGCCCGCACAGTTTCTAAAATTTCTGCTACTTGCGCTTCGCTGACGCTAAACCATTCCACCACTTTCTGGGAGACTTGTTCAACTGGTAAAAATTGCGTCAACCGCGTTCTTGCATTCTGCCAAATATCCGCAATCCGGTTTTTCCAAATATCATTTACCGGCTTTGTTTTATTTTCGCGATCGCGTTGCTCTGTCATATCATGTTCGGTTGCATCGCAAGTGTATATTAGAGGCGGGTTTTACCAACGATTGTGTGCTACACCAGATATTTCCTTAAACCCGCCCCTACAACCATGAAAGATAACCTGGTTATGTCCCTTTCTCCAACTTCCGTTAGATTGAATTTAAATCTGCAATCTGCCATCTGCAATCTGCCATCTTATATTCCCCCAATGGTAAAAGCAGCCCAGTGATAAGGATGGGCAAAAGGTGGTTGTGAAGAACTGATTTTAGCCGTATCTTCTTGCAGGATGTTCGCTTCTGTTCTCAGGTGTTCGCTGATACTAGGCGCGTACTCGGCTAATTGAGTGGCTAGGTTTTGATACCATTGGGCGAGTTCGCTGTAGGTGATGGCGCGCAACCATTGCTGTGCTTGTTTTAAGGCGGCTGCTGGGGGTATGTTTGCCTCGATCAGTCGATAGAATTCAATCGTTAATAAGGCACGGGAAATCGCTTCTACCGTCCACAAAGTACTTACTACATTAGTTACACCCCGGCTGAGGAAAGCACTGACTAAACCAACGGCTTCGCTGGCGATCGCACTCTTCCCACTCATAACAGTTTCAGCCGCCGATAGGTAAACCAGTTTATAGCTGTTAAGGTACAGGCGGCTAATATCTTCCAGGATTAATTGGTCTGGGTTGGTTAAAGCTAGAGCAGATTTACTGGGGATTTTGGGGCGATCGCTCGCTTTCCCCGTGTAGTGAAAGATACCGTATCCCGACGCCAGCGCGGTGAGAATCCTGTCTTTAGTAGCGATCGCATCATCTATCCGCGTCGCATTCTCGAACATTTGGGTTACACCCGCTGCCTCAATTTGGCTATAAAGTAATGCTGTTTCCCCTTCCCGGTGAGGAGATTCGACGCACAGCAATCTTGTCGTCTGTTGTAGATCTGATGGGGCAGGTGAAATTTGTTGGAGTCGTTTTAAGGTTAAACCAATTTGGGCGCTGGGCAGGTAAGAAACCGCGAACCTTTCTGGGAACAAGGCATGAAGGGGTAAGCGGTGCAAATCCCGGTGCGGAATCAGGATCAGGTTGTGAATATTTTCAGGTATTTCTGCTATTAGTTCTGAGATATTCAGAATAATTGCCAGATTGTTCAATTTCTCGATTAAATTGTCTTGCCATCTGAGTCTTGTTCCCGCTGGTTGCGGTTCTGACTGGCGATATTCTTCATATTGTTGATTCCAATCTTGCACCCAATTATCTAATTCTCGCAGGCGTTGCACAGGCATCGGCAATTCTTCCCCAACGGGTAAGAGTGCGGTTTGGACGAGCGGTTGGGGAACGTCTGGTCTAAGAATAAAAGTGTTGAGGTTAGCGGGACTAAGGTGCCAATAAATAATAGCCGTTGAGGGATTGAGCAGTTGTTGCATTTCATCCCAGGTAGGGCTATTTCCTTGATCGAACCAATCACCCAAGAACCAACTAAAGCAGGCGTTTTTGCCTTTTTCTGCGAGTTCGAGGGCGGTTGTCAGTTCCTGGGATTGTACCGCTAAATCTACCAGTAACTGATGAAAACCGATCGATTGAATCAGTAGGGGGATACCAATAATACCCGATTGTTTTTCTTGCTCGATTAAACTTTGCAATAACTGGTAACCTTGTTGACCAAGTGCTTGCGATCGCTCGATTTGCCCTAAACTCATCGCGGCTCGCATTAAGTCTTGCAATACTAGCAAATGTTCTAGCGGCGATGTGGATGGGGTGAGGGTATTAAGGGCTATTTCGTACTCGGAAATCGCTTTGCGCCAAGAACCGTGGGGATAAAGCGCCTTGCGTCCTTGGTCGTAGTAAGCATTACCTTTAGCGCGATGCAATTGACCCCAACCTTCCGGTTGAGCGCTGGGTTGGATGTATTTTAATCCTTCGTTAAAGCTGGCGATCGCATCTTCAAACCTGCCTAATTCGGCTAATGCTTGTCCCCGGTTATTCCAAGCCCAGTGCGAAGTTGGTTCGATTTGTAACACCCGTTCAAAAGTAGCGATCGCTTCTTCATATCGCCCCAAATCTGCTAAAGCGACGCCGCGGTTACTCCAAGCAGCACTGGCATGAGGATCGAGTTCTAAAGAGCGATCGTATGATGCGATCGCACCTTCCGGATCGCCAGAGGTTTGTTGCTGCACGCCTAAATTAAACCAGCCATCCGCCGTATCCGGTTCTGGTTGATTCATCGCCGTGGCTTTATTAATCAGTTCCTGAATAATCGCCTGGGGATCTGTAGCCTCAATTTGCAGTTGATCCGCAAGTTGCGCTACTAAACTTTGGTCTTGCTGTAACAAATCATACAACTCATCGATGGTAACGGGTTGAGCTTCTAAAGGCTGTTCTGGCTCAATCGGCGCTGATATCGGTGAGGGTGGCGGCGTCGGGACGGTTACGGGTGGCCTGCTGTCCCGCAGCAACAATTGCATCCCAATTTCATAGGCAGTATTTCCTAAAGGAGTGGTATCGAGTTCGCCCAAGCGCGCCATTCTGTTTGCCAACTCGTTATTGGGTGCGGGGGATGTCAGCAACCTTTCTCCAAACCGACGCAACCAACTTGTCCATTCTTCGTCGGTAATGCGCCCTTGCAAGTCCCCTAGAAACTTGGCAACCCGTTCTTTAGGCCAACCGTGGGCTACTCCTTCCAACAGCTGCATAAACAAAAACTCGTAATCTGCATCTCCCAAAGGAGGTAGATTTAGCTGACGGGGTGTAGGTGTGGTAGAGGATAAGGAAGCTCTTCGCCGCCTTCTTTCTGGGGTATCCTGTCCCAACAAGCGCCGAAACCAATTAGCGATCGCATTCCATATCCGCCTTAACATTTATCACCCCAAAGGAATTGCACTGCATATTGATTGTAGAGAAACATCGATACCCCTCACCAGGATTTTTTGCCTTCTGTGGGTCTAGATGCGGTTTTTCCTTTGCGCTCCATAGGCAATCTGTTCTGGCTTGCTAGAATTGACAGGCAGTTGGGCAACCAGCTTCTACTCATACCAAATCCGGGTTCTAAACCCGCTTTATTTTATAGCCCGCGTTCGCGTAGCGTGCCGGAGGCATAGGCGTTGCTCTGTTTGTGTAGCCGCGACTTTAGTCGTTCGGCATAAAAGATCAAAGCGGATTTGGTATCTATAGTTAGTTTAATTCGATGATAGGAAAATAACTATGAGTTTTACAATTCCTGACGAAGTTTTAGCTGCTACTCGCATGACTGAAGCAGAAATGAGACAGGAAATAGCAGTTATGCTCTTTCAAAAGGAGAAACTGACCCTGGCTCAAGCTAGTCGATTTGCAGGTATGAATCGCATGACATTTCAGCATTTGCTTGCCAGTCGTCAAATCCCGGTTCACTATAATGTAGAAGACTTTGAACAAGACATTAAAAATCTGAGGGAGATGGGCAGACTTTGATTATTGTCAGCGATACTTCACCCATTAATAACCTGGCAGCTATTAACCATCTTCATCTTTTACGAGAACTTTACGGCGCTGTGATTATCCCCACAGCTGTTTACCGAGAATTGACCGATCCAAATTTCCCAGTAGCAGGTGCAAATGAAGTTCAAACCTTTGGCTGGATTCAAACTTGTCAGGTAAATAACCGTGCGGTAGTTGAAGCTCTGCAAAATGAACTGGACATTGGTGAAGCTGAAGCGATTGCTTTAGCCTTGGAACTACAAGCCGAGCAAATTCTAATTGATGAACGTTTAGGTCGTATTGTTGCTGCTAGGCTAAATCTTCGATACACAGGAATTTTGGGCATTTTAATCGAAGCTAAAAGTCAACAATTAATTCCGGAGGTCAAACCTTTGTTAGAAGCCCTAATTAACCAAGCAGGGTTCTGGGTGGGTGAACCTTTGTATAACAGCGTTTTGAGGCTTGCTGGTGAGAGTTAATTCCAGGAATTAGGTTGACAAGAAGCGGCACAACAGTAGGGGCTTCACTAAGTTGGTTTTAGGGTTTCTGCTTGCTTTAAGCTGGCTTCTGCTGCTTCGGTACGACCTAAATTACTCAGTGCTATGCCTCGGTTATACCAAGTTTCATAGCGATCCGGTTTGTATTCTAAGGCTTTATCCCAAGATGCGATCGCTTCCTCATATCTGCCCAAATTTCCTAACACCAAACCCCGGTTAAACCAAGCTTCATGCTCGTCTGGTTTAATTGCTAAAACTCGATCGTAACTCTCAATTGCTTCCAGCAAAGAGCCGATATATCCTAATGCCACGCCTCGGTTATACCAAGCTTGGTGATAATTGGGTGAAAGTTCCACAGTTTTATCCCAAGCTGCGATCGCTTCTGCCATTCGTTCTAATTTAAATAGGGCATTTCCCCGATTATTCCAAGCATCGGATTTGCTTGGTTTGAATTCTAAAGCTTTATCGTAACAAGCGATCGCATCTTGATAGCGTTGTAAGTGAAAAAAAGCATTCCCCCGGTTGTACCAGATTTCTGGGGCGTTGGGTAAGATACCTAAAGCGCGATCGTAATATGCGATCGCACCCGCATAATTCCGCATATTAAATAGCTCTATTCCTTGCTGGAACCATATTTCCACTTGTTGAATCGGGCTTTTTGTCGCTTCTTCCGTCGCGCCTGGGAATGCTTCTTCGAGTCGTTGGCGCATTTCCCTACCAATATCCCCAGCCACAGAGCATAATTCGCCGCAGTCAATTTCGCCTAATTTTACCATTCGCCTTGCCATCTGGCTGTTTGGCACTGGCAATGCGAGTAATTTTTCCCCATAACCGCGCAACCACGCCACCCAGTCACCTTCCCGACTGCGATGGGAAAGCGCCGCTAGCGCCCTTAAAACCTGCACTCGCCCCCACCCGCTTTCGACGCCTTCCAGGATTTGGCTGAAAAAATGTTCGTATTCCTTTGGCGTTAGGGGTTGATTGTTGGATTTTCGGTTCGATTCCGGACGTTGTGACGGGTTATTCGCCTCAACTTTAGGTCGAAACCATTTTAAGAGCGATCGCCTCACCGACTCTATCATCTGTTACATCCCAGGGTCGCATTCATCCCAAATTTTATCGAGGTTTTCCGTTATATAAATCCTACCCAAAGCTACCCAAGATTAGACAATATTGGACTT
>ERZ1066119.192-NODE-192-length-47566-cov-14.317211_pt1 | contig 47566 bp, 45 predicted proteins | sample MGYA00382766_ERZ1066119 | MGnify/ENA primary metagenome ERZ1066119 (study PRJEB33369, sample SAMEA5778349) | biofilm metagenome | biome: Industrial cooling water; feature: Water cooling tower basin; material: Biofilm | place: United Arab Emirates | collected...
CCCCCGGGTGCGGCGGCATCGGGCGCAACGGGCGCGGGCGGGGCGGCCTCGGCCGCGCCGCCGAGGCTGGGCGGATAGCCGCAGAGCGGCTCGCGCTCCGCGTTCACGCGCGCCACCCAGGTCACCTGCCCGCCGAGCCCCGCGCGCGCGAAGACGCAGCCCCGGCTGTCGACGTAGGTCTGCCCCTCGAAGCCGGCGGGGGGCATCTCGGCCGGGCCGCCGATCGCCTCGAGCGTCTGCGCGCCGGACACCGCCGGCAGCAGCCCCAGCGCAAGCCCCGTGACAAGGACGCGGATCCCGCCCGAAACACCTGCCGCCATCATGCGAAAACCCCTTCAGGACAGGGCCGAACCTAGCGGCAGGTCCCGCCCCAAGTCAAAGGGGCACGGGATCTATTTCGTGCCGAACATGCGGTCGCCCGCGTCGCCGAGGCCCGGCACGATGTAGCCGTGCTCGTTGAGATGGCTGTCCACCGCGGCCGTGACGACCGGCACGTCGGGATGCGCGGCCTTCATCCGCGCGAGACCCTCGGGCGCGGCCAGAAGGCACAGGAACCGGATCTGCCGCGCCCCCGCCGCCTTCAGCAGGTCGATCGCCGCGACCGAGGAGTTGCCGGTGGCGAGCATCGGGTCCACGACGATGCTCATCCGCTCCTCCAGCCGGTCGGGCACCTTGCAGTAGTACTGCACGGGCTGCAGCGTGTCGGGGTCTCGGTAGAGTCCCACGAACCCCACCCGCGCCGCCGGGATCAGCTCCAGGATGCCGTCCAGGAGCCCGTTCCCCGCCCGCAGGATGGAGACGAGCGCGAGCTTCTTGCCCTCGATCGCGGGCGCATCCATCGGGCAGATCGGCGTCTCGATCGACTTCGTGGTCATCGGCAGCTCGCGCGTGACTTCGTAGGCGAGGAGCAGGCTGATCTCGCGCAGGAGCTTCCGGAACGACGCGGTCGAGGTATCCCTCTCGCGCATCAGCGTCAGCTTGTGCTGGACGAGCGGGTGGTCGACGATCGTCAGGTGGTCAGGCATGGGCGGGCTCCAGCCGGTCGGCGACGCGGGCGCGCGTCTTGGCGTCGCAGAACGCCGCGTCGAGGCTTGCGGCGGCGATCGCCCGGAACGCGCCCTCGTCCCAGCCGAAGGCCTGCGCGAGGCGGTCGTACTCCCGGACCATCGAGGTGCCGAGGAACGAGGGGTCGTCGGTGCCGATCGCGACCTTGACGCCCCGGTCCCGAAGCCGTCCGACCGGATGCGCGGCGCAGTCGGGGTAGAGGCCCAGCGCGAGGTTCGCGCCCGGGCAGACCTCCAGCACGATCCCGCGCCCGGCCAGTTCGTCCACAAGCGCCGGGTCCTCGACCGCGCGGACCCCGTGGCCGATTCGGTCGGGCCGCAGCGCCGCGAGCGTGTCGCGGATGCCCTCGGGACCGCGCCGCTCGCCCGCGTGCGCCGTGAGGCGCAGCCCCGCCTCGCGCGCGGCGTCGAAGGGCCAGGCGAAGTCCCGAGGGTGCAGCATCGTCTCGTCGCCGGCGATGCCGAAGCCCCGCACGAAGCCGTCGGCCGCCTCGGCGGCGCAGAGCGCGGTCTGCCGCGCGCGCTGCGGGCCGAGGTGACGGAAGCAGGTGACGATCCCGCGCATGACGATCCCGCGTTCGGCCTCGGCCTGCGCCGCGGCCTCCGCGATGGCCGCGACATACTCGCGGAAGGCGATGACCGACCGGCCGCCGCAGAAGTCGGGCGACAGGAACGCCTCGGTGTAGATCACCCCGTCGTCGGCCGAACGGTGAAGCACCTCGAGCGTCAGGGCGTGATAGTCCTCGGGCGTGCCGAGCACCCCCGCCACCGCGTCGCGGACCTGCAGGGCCTTCGCGAAGCCGTCGATGCGGTACCCGCCCGCCTCGTCGAAGAGGCCGCCGATGTCGATGTGCCGCGCCCGGGCGCGGTCGCGGACGAAGGCGGGCGGCGCCGCGCCCTCGAGATGCAGGTGAAGGTCGATCTTCGGCAGGTCGGGTGCGGTCATGCGGGGATCCCCAGGTGCGCGGCCACCATAGCCCCCACATCGGCGAAGGCGCAAAGGCCGATCTCGCCCGTCCCCGACCCGTGGACGAGCACCGGCACCCGTTCGCGCGTGTGGTCGGTGCCGGGCCAGGTCGGGTCGTTGCCGTGGTCGGCCGTGACGACCGCCAGATCGCCCGGACGCAGCCGGTCGAGGAAATCCCCCGCCCGCCGGTCGAACCACTCGAGGTGCCGTGCGTAGCCCGCCACGTCGCGCCGGTGGCCGTAGAGGCTGTCGAACTCCACGAAGTTGGCGAAAGTCAAGGATCCGGGTTCGGCGAGCGAGGAGAGCCGATCCAGATGTTCGAAAAGGTCAGCGTCCGACGCGCCCTTGTGCAGCCGGCCGATCCCCCGCATCGAGAAGATGTCGCCGATCTTGCCGATGGCGTGGGTCGCGCATCCCGCGGCCTGCGCCCGGTCGAGCAGGGTCGGCGCGGGCGGTGGAACCGCGAAGTCGCGCCGGTTCGGGGTGCGCGTGAACTTGCCCGGCCCGCCGGTGAAGGGCCGCGCGATCACGCGGCCCACGCGGATCGCGTGAAGGCGGGGAGCGAGCGCGCGGCACAGGTCGAGCAGGCGGTCGAGGCCGAAGGCCTCTTCGTGCGCCGCGACCTGGAAGACCGAGTCGGCCGAGGTGTAGCAGATGGGCCACCCCGTCCGCAGGTGCTCGGCCCCCCAGGCCTCGATCACCGGCACGCCCGAGGCATGGGTGTTGGCCAGCGTGCCCCCGGTGCCGGCAAGGCCGGCCACGAGCGCGAGGAGGTCGGCCGGGAAGGCCGGGTCGGTGTCGGGGAAATGGTGCCAGTCCCAGGGGACGGGCACGCCCGCGAGCTCCCAGTGGCCCGAGGGCGTGTCCTTGCCGCGCGACGCCTCGGTCGCGGCCCCCCAGCGCCCCGACGGCACCGCCTCGAGGCCGGGCGTCGCCTCGCCCGAGGCGAGCCGGACCGCCGCCCCGAGGCCGAGCGCGTCCAGCACCGGAACCCGCAGCGGGCCGCGGCGGCCGTGGTCGGCCTGCCCCGCGGCGCAGGCCTGCGCGATGTGCGCAAGCGTGTTGGCGCCGTCGTCCCCGAAGTCGGCGGCGTCGGGTGCGCCGCCGCAGCCGACCGAATCCATCACGATCAGGAACGCGCGCGTCATGCGGTGATCGCCTCGACGATCAGCGGCGGGTCGTCGGGGGCCTCGTCCGCGATGGCGTAGGCCGCCTGCACGGCGCGGACCGCGGCCTGCGCCTCGTCCTCGGTCGCGGCATGGACGAGGCAGAGCGGCAGGTCGGGGCTGATCTGCTCGCCGATGCCGGCGAGGTCGGACAGGCCGACCGAGGGGTTGATGCGCTGGTCGGCCGTCAGGCGTCCCGCGCCGAGGCGCACGACCGCCTGCCCCAGGGCGAGCGTGTCGATCGCGGCCACGAACCCCGTCCGGGGCGAGGGCACCTCGACCACCACGGGGGCCGCCGGAAGGCGGTCCGGCCAGCGGTCGATGAAGTCGTGCGGCCCGCCCTGCGCCGCGACCATGCGCCCGAAGACCTCGGCCGCGGCGCCCGACTCCAGCGCCTGCGCGATGCGGCCCGCGCCGTCGCCCGCATCGGCCGCAAGGCCCCCCAGCGCCAGCGCCTCGCCGCCCAGGGCCGCCGTCAGGTCCCAGAGCGCCGCGTTGACCGAGGTGCCGGTCAGCGTCTCCATCACCTCGATGACCTCGAGCGCGTTCCCCGCGGCCGTGGCCAGCGGCTGGCTCATGTCGGTGATGAGCGCGGTGGTCATGCAGCCCGCGCCCTGCGCCGTCGCCACCAGCGCCTGCGCAAGCGCCCGCGCATCCTCCAGCGTCCGCATGAAGGCGCCGGAGCCGACCTTGACGTCGAGGACCAGCCCCTCCAGCCCGGCCGCCAGCTTCTTCGACAGGATCGAGGCCACGATCAGGTCGAGGCTGTCCACCGTGCCCGAGATGTCGCGGATCGCGTAGAGCCGCCGGTCGGCCGGGGCGATGTCGTCCGAGGCGGCGACGATCGCGCAGCGGATGTCGGCCACGTTGCGCCGCAGGTGCTCGGTCGTGATCTGCGTGCGCAGGCCGGGGATCGATTCGAGCTTGTCGAGGGTGCCGCCGGTGTGCCCGAGCCCGCGCCCCGAGATCATCGGGACATGGGCCCCGCAGGCGGCGAGCGCCGGCGCAAGCAGCAGCGAGACGCAGTCCCCGACCCCGCCGGTCGAATGCTTGTCGAGGACGGGGCCGGGCAGGTTCCAGTCCAGCACCGCGCCGGTGTCGCGCATCGCCCGGGTCAGGGCCACGCGGCCCGCCTCGCCGAGGCCCCTGAGGCAGACGGCCATCGCGAAGGCCCCGGCCTGGGCGTCGCCGACGCGGCCGTCGGCCAGGCCCTGCGCGAAGGCGGAAAGGTCGGCGGCGGACACCGGATCGCCCGCGCGGACGCGGGCGATCACGGCGCGCGGGTCGGTCACGTGCGTGCCATGTGCGCGGCCGTGAACACGCCGGGGAGGAGGTCGGCCACGGTCATCGCGCGCGAGGCCCCGTCGGTGGTGCAGAGCGTCACGGGGGCGCTGGCGTCCGCGAACTCCGCGATCTTCTGCCGGCAGCCGCCGCAGGGCGGGACGGGGTCGGGGCTGTCGGCGATCACGAGGATCTCGGCGATCCGCGCGGCGGGCCCTTCCGCGGCGATCATCGCGGCGATCGCGCCCGCCTCGGCGCAGGTGCCTTCGGGGTAGGCCACGTTCTCGACGTTGCACCCGGCGTGGACGGCGCCGGAAGCGGAACGGATCGCGGCGCCGACCTTGAAGCGGGAGTAGGGGACGTAGGCGTTCTTGCGCACCTGGGTGGCGGCGGAGAGGAGGGTCATGGGCGGCTCCCGTAAGGGGTTTTGGGGGAGTCTGCGGCGGAGGCGGGCGGGATGCAAGGGGGCGCGGCGCGGGTGGGGGATGGGGGGCAAGGGGTTGATTCTTCTGAAAATGGGGCTGGAGCGTCAGGGTGGCGTCAAGGGATGGGGAGGGGTCCCCGCAGGGCAGGAGTCAACCCTGCCGTGCGCGGATGGCCAAGACGGCGGGGTGAACCCCGCCCTACGAGGCCGGATCGGTGGAACGGTCGGTCCGCAGGGCGCGCTTCTGGGCGTCAGCGTAAGCGGGCCCGGACGGGACATGATGCACCGAAGCGCACCCTGCGGCTTGCTCATGTTGCGGGAGGAACGACAGCCTCGTGTCCGACGACGTCGTACCCGAAGGATCTGCGATGCTCGCGACGTCCAAGTGAGTATCCGCCCTGCACAGTCTCGATCAGGCGAGTAATGAGCAACAGGTGTCCGGTGAACGCCAACCCGCCGGTCCGCGGACCTTGACGGATGGGTTGGCACCCCCGCTACGGTTTGCTACGCACCAAGGTTGCCCGAGCCATGACGCAGAAGCGACTATGGCAGCCTTGATCGGGGAGCTTAGGCGGAGACACGTCTGCTTTGGTCGAGGAAGGACGTGATTGATGGATGCAAGGCTCCACGTCTGCATCAGCGAGAACCGGACTTCGGACGCGTTAGCGGTAAAGCTCCTGATCCTCAGCTTCGCGCGCCACGAGCCGTCGGCGACCCTCCATCTGTTCGTCTCCGGCTTCGGGGACGATTCATGGACTGGGTGCGGCGGCAGCCCAACGTCGTCATCGAAACAGCCGCATTCGATGACCGCGGTGGCTGGAACGTCAAGCCTTCCCTTCTCGTCAGACTTCTTGAGCAGGGATTGCCGGCAGTCATCTGGATCGATTCCGACATCATCATCACGCGGCCGATCAGCGGATGCTTTTCGGGCCCGGGCGCTCATGTGCTCAACGTGGCGCCCGAAGCGTTTTTCGCGCACGGACTTGGGAGTGCTGCTCGAGCGCGTGACTGGGGGATCCAACCGGTTCGCGCCTTTCCTCTGGGCGTGAACACCTCGGTCGTTCGTGTCACGCGTGAGCACCTGCCGCTGCTGCAGCGCTGGGGGGAGATGCTGACGGACCCTGCCTATCTCTCGGCGCAGCAGATGCCGTTCTCGCGCCGTTCGCCTGGCTTCGCCGGCGATCAAGATGTGCTCGTTGCCTTGCTATCGGGTCCGGACTTCGCCGACATCGAGGTGCGAAGCCTTCGTCTTGGTCGCGACATCGCACAGTGCTTCTTCGCCGACGGTTTCGGGCCGATCGACCGCCTGGCTCACATTGGGCGGCTGCCGCCGTTTGTGCACGCGCAGGGACCAAAGCCTTGGCGCGAAGATCGTCACAAAGAGATCTACCTTGAATTAAGTCCCTATCGTTATGCCGCGATGCGTTATCGCGAGCATCTTTCTGGTGATGAGGCCCAATGGCTGGTGGGGCGGTCGCCGGCTGCTGTTGCGCTTCACTGGATTGGCCTGGGTGATGCAAGTCTCGCAGGCCTGCTTCCAGCGATCGTCAAGCGTGCCCGACGAATGTATCGACGCTCAAGGCCGAAGGTCGCCCAATAGGCAGAGCCGCGGGCTGTGCGCCAAAAGTTGCTTGATCCGGAATCGCCTGGGCTGGCTGAGGGGCACCCTCACCCCGCCATCGCCGTCTCCACCACCCCCGGCAGCGCGACCTCCAGCAGCTCCAGGTCCGCGGTCGGCTCCGCGTAGCGCGTCCGCAGCCCCGGGGGGATGACGAAGGCGTCGCCGGGCTCCAGCCGGAAGGCGGGCTTGCCCTCGCCCTCGAGGGTCATGCCGCCGGCCATCACGAAGGTGAAGAGGATATCGCCCCGGTGGACCGTCCACGGGGCGGGGGTGCCGGTGGCGTCGGGCCTTGCCACCATCACCCCCGCCACGCCCTTCGTGCCCTGGGCGATGCCGGTGTCGCGGGCCTCGAACCCGGGGATGCGGAAGGGGGCGAAGGTGCCGTCGCGGCCCACGTCGTGGACGAAGCGCTGGCCCTGCCATTCGCGGTCGGGGCGCCGGTCGGGCGTGGGCAGGGTCATGGCGTGGTCGATCTCGGTCACGTGCAGCGCGGGGACGCCGATCTCGATCACCTCGATCCCCGGCGAGGCGTGGAGGACGCGGTGGCGGATCTCGGGCGGCTGGATGAAGCAGTCGCCGGCGGCGAGGCGGATCGGGGGGCCCTGGTCCTCGTAGACGACGTCGACCCATCCCCTGATGCAGAAGATGAGCTGGAAGCCCACGCGGTGGAAGTGGACCATGTCGGGGACCGGGCCGCCGCCCTCGATGCGGATGTGGCTGGCGATCATCGCGCCCCCCAGCCGGCCGGGCACGAGGTCGCGGTAGTGCATCCCGGCCCGCCCGATCACCCAGGGCGCCTGGTCCGCGAGGCGGCGGACGACGAAGGCGTGCTCGGTCGCGGGCAGGACCAGCGGCGGCTCGGATTCAAGGATCTCGACCGTGGTGCCGCCGGGGGAGGTGAGGCTCCGCCGCCCGCCCGCGAAGGCCCCGGGGTCGGGGGCGAGGATGCGGATGTGGCCCGGGGCCGCCCGGCGCGACTGGTCGAGTTGCACTCTCAGGCCGTGGCCCGAGACGACGGCCACCTGCGGGTCGTCGGCGGGATAGATGCTGTCGAGCCGCATCCCCAGCGTCGTCGTGAAGAACGGCAGGTCCTCGCGCAGCGAGGCGGTGGGAAGGGCGATCTCGGCCCGGAGCGGAAGGGGGGGCTTGTCCATGCGCGATGGTTCGCGCGGGGATGGCGGTTTGTCCAGCGGCGGGAACCTTCGGCCGACGAGAACAATATGGCAACATTAGGACAGGAGGCCATCATGGCGGACGATGCGAACACCCCCGATCCCGCGACCGGGGCGAACCCCAAGGTGTCCGCCCCCGGCAACGCCGAGAAGCCGGTGGAGGACTGGGTGACGGGCGACGGGCCCATGACCGGCGCGCAGGCGAGCTATCTCAAGACGCTGAGCGAGGAGGCGGGCGAGCCCTTCGACGAGACGCTGACGAAGGGCGCGGCCTCGCTGCGGATCGACGCGCTGCAGGGGAAGACGGGCCGGGGCAGGTAGGCGCGGCTTCCCTGCCCGCCGCCTTTGGGCTAACCCGGGGGCGGGAGCAGGGGAGGCCGGGATGGACGCGGATGCCGAGGGCGCGCGCGAGCGCGAGGAGAGCCAGCGCGATGCGGCCCGGAAGGCGGCGCTGGACTACCATGCGCTGCCCAAGCCCGGCAAGCTCGAGATCCGGGCGACGAAGCCGCTCGCGAACGGGCGCGACCTCAGCCTCGCCTACAGCCCGGGCGTGGCCGAGGCCTGCCTCGAGATCAAGGCCGATCCGGGGGCCGCGAGCCTCTACACCGGTCGCGGGAACCTCGTCGCCGTGGTGACGAACGGCACGGCCGTTCTGGGGCTGGGGGCCATCGGGGCGCTGGCCTCCAAGCCCGTGATGGAGGGGAAGGCCGTCCTCTTCAAGAAGTTCGCCAACATCGACTGCTTCGACATCGAGGTGAACGAGACCGACCCCGAACGGCTCGCGGCGATCGTCTGCGCGCTGGAGCCCACCTTCGGGGCCGTCAACCTCGAGGACATCAAGGCGCCGGACTGCTTCGTGGTGGAGCGGCTGTGCCGCGAGCGGATGGGGATCCCGGTCTTCCACGACGACCAGCACGGAACGGCGATCGTGGTGGGGGCGGCGGCCACCAACGCGCTGTTCGTGGCGGGCAAGCGGTTCCGGGACATCAAGGTCGTCAGCACCGGCGGCGGCGCGGCGGGGATCGCGTGCCTCAACATGCTGCTGAAGCTGGGGGTCCGGCGCGAGAACGTCTGGCTCTGCGACCTCGAGGGGCTGGTCTACCGGGGCCGGACGGCGCAGATGACCGAGGAGAAGGCGGCCTTCGCCCAGGGCGAGGCGCCCGCCGCGCTGGACGACGTGATCGGGGGGGCGGACCTCTTCCTCGGCCTGTCGGGTCCGGGCGTGCTGACGCCGGCGATGGTGGCGCGGATGGCGGCGCGCCCCATCGTCTTCGCCCTGGCCAACCCCGTGCCCGAGATCCTGCCCGCGGCCGCGCGAGCGGCCGTGCCCGACGCGATCATCGCGACGGGACGCAGCGACTTCCCGAACCAGGTGAACAACGTCCTCTGCTTTCCCTTCATCTTCCGGGGGGCGCTGGACGCGGGGGCGACGACGATCAACGACGCGATGCAGATCGCCTGCATCGAGGGGATCGCGGCCCTGGCCCGCGCCACCACCAGCGCGGAGGCGGCCGCCGCCTACCACGGCGAGACGCTGGCCTTCGGCGCGGACTACCTGATCCCCAAGCCCTTCGATCCGCGGCTGATCGGCGTGGTGGCCACGGCCGTGGCGCGCGCCGCGATGGAGACGGGGGTGGCGACAAGGCCCATCACGGACCTCGACGCGTACCGGCGCAGGCTCGACGGATCGGTCTTCAAGTCGGCGCTGATCATGAAGCCGGTCTTCGACGCCTCGGCGCTCGCCGACCGGCGCATCGTCTTCGCCGAGGGCGAGGACGAGCGCGTGCTGCGCTGCGCCAACGCCATGCTGGAGGAGACGACCGACCGCCCGATCCTGATCGGCCGGCCCGAGGTCATCGCCGTGCGGGCGGAACGCGCGGGGCTTCCGATCCGGCCCGACCGCGACTTCGAGATCGTGAACCCCGAAAGCGACCACCGCTACCGCGACTACTGGGGCAGCTACCACGAGCTGATGCAGCGCCGCGGCGTGACGCCCGACATCGCCCGTGCGGTGATGCGCACCAACACCACCGCGATCGGCGCGATCGCGGTCCACCGGGGCGATGCCGACAGCCTGATCTGCGGCACCTTCGGGCAGTACCTGTGGCACCTGAACTACGTCGAGCAGGTGCTGGCGCGCGACGGGCTGCGCCCCCAGGGCGCGCTGAGCCTGATGATCCTCGAGGACGGCCCCCTGTTCGTCGCCGACACGCAGGTGAACGCGGTCCCGACCCCGGCCCAGATCGCCGACAGCATCGTCGGGGCCGCGCGCCACGCCCGCCGCTTCGGCGTGACGCCCAAGGTGGCGCTCTGCGCGCATTCGAACTTCGGCAACCTCGACACCGACTCGGGCCAGAGGATGCGGGCGGCGCTGGAGATCCTCGACGCGAAGGGCGTGGACTTCGACTACGAGGGCGAGATGAGCGCGGACGCGGCGCTCGACCCGGACCTGCGCGCGCGCATCTTCCCCGCGTCGCGGATGCAGGGGCCGGCCAACATCCTCGTCTTCGCCTACACCGATGCGGCGAGCGTCGCGCGCAACATGCTGCGCTACAAGGCCGGGGGGCTGGAGGTCGGGCCGATCCTGATGGGCATGGGCAACCGCGCGCACATCGTGACGCCGTCGATCACCGCGCGGGGCCTGCTGAACATGAGCGCGCTGGCGGGGACGCCGGTGCAGCACTACGGGTAGCGGGGCGCCGGGCGGGCCGCGGCGGGCGCGTCAGCCCGCGATCCGCCCCCACAGGTCATACTCCCCCGCGTCCTCCACCGTCACGCGCACCATGTCGCCGGGCCTCAGCGCCTCGAAGCCCTCGTCGACGAAGAGGTTCCCGTCGATCTCGGGCGCGTCGGCCCGGGTGCGGCAGGTGGCGCCCTGACCGTCCACCTCGTCCACGATCGCGTCCACCGTGCGGCCGACCTTTGCTGCCAGCTTCGCCTCCGAAATGGCCTGCGCGCGTTCCATGAAGCGGTCCCAGCGGTCCTGCTTCACCTCGGGGGGCACATGGTCCGGCAGCGCGTTCGACCGCGCGCCGGCGACGTCCTCGTACTGGAAGCAGCCCACGCGGTCGAGCTGCGCCTCGGAAAGCCAGTCGAGCAGGGTCTGGAACTCCGCCTCGGTCTCGCCGGGGTAGCCGACGATGAAGGTGCTGCGCAGCGCGAGGTCGGGGCAGACGGCGCGCCAGGCCGCGATCTCGTCCAGCGTGCGGGCGGCCGCGGCGGGGCGGGCCATGCGGCGCAGCGTGTCGGGATGGGCGTGCTGGAAGGGGATGTCGAGGTAGGGCAGAACCAGCCCCTCCGCCATCAGCGGGATCAGGTCGCGGACGTGCGGGTAGGGGTAGACGTAGTGGAGCCGGACCCATACGCCGAGGCGTCCCAGATCGCGCGCGAGGTCGGTGATGTGCGCGCGGTGGCCGCGGTCCGTGGCGTGGCGCAGGTCGACGCCGTAGGCCGACGTGTCCTGGCTGACGACGAGAAGCTCCTTCACCCCGGCCGCGACCAGGCGTTCCGCCTCCCGCACCACGGCGTGCGCCGGACGGCTGACGAGCGTCCCCCTCATGTCGGGGATGATGCAGAAGCGGCAGGCGTGGTTGCAGCCTTCGGAGATCTTCAGGTAGCTGTAGTGGCGCGGCGTCAGCGTGACCGCCTGCGCGGGAAGAAGGTCCACGAAGGGATCGGGGCGCGGCGGCACGGCGGCATGGACCGCGTCGAGCACCTGCTCGTACTGGTGCGGCCCGGTCACGGCCAGAACCTTCGGATGCGCGCCCGTGATGTACTGCGGATCGGCGCCGAGGCAGCCCGTGACGACCACGCGGCCGTTCTGCGCGAGGGCCTCGCCGATCGCCTCCAGGCTCTCGGCCTTGGCGCTGTCGAGGAAGCCGCAGGTGTTCACGATCACCGCGTCGGCGCCGGCGTAGTCGGGGCTGATCGCGTAGCCCTCGGCGCGCAGCCGCGTCAGGATCCGCTCGCTGTCCACCAGCGCCTTGGGGCAGCCGAGGCTGACCATGCCGATGGTGGGCTGGCCGGGGCGGGCGGGCTCCACAAGGCGCGCGCGGGGGGCGAGGTCGGGGCGGAGGTCGGGCGGGTTCAGCATGGTGCGCGCCTTAGCAGGGATCGCGCGCGGGTTCCACCGGTCAGGACCGGAGCCGCCAGCCGGTCCGGAAGATCCAGGCGACCGCGCCGACGCAGAGCCCGAGGAACACCAGGACCGCGGCGAGGCTGACGCCCACCGGAACGTCGGCGAGGCCGAAGAACGACCAGCGGAAGCCCGAGACGAGGTAGAGCATCGGGTTGAGATGCGCGACGCCCTCCCAGAACGGGGGCAGCATGTCGGCCGAATAGAAGGCCCCGCCGAGGAAGACCAGGGGCGTGATGACCATCAGCGGCACGATCTGGAGCTGCTCGAAGTTCCGCGCCCAGATCCCGATCAGGAACCCCAGAAGCGAGAAGGCGACCGTCGTCAGCACGAGGAAGCCCAGGGCCCAGACGGGGTGCAGGATCTGCAGGTCGACGAAGAGGAAGGCCGTGCCGAGCGTGATGAGCGCCACGATCATCGCCTTGACCGTGGCCGCGCCCACGTAGCCCAGCGTGATGTCGACGAAGCTGACGGGAGCCGACAGCAGCTCGTAGAAGGTGCCGATGAACTTCGGGAAGAAGATGCCGAAGCTCGCGTTCGACACCGCCTGCTGAAGGACGGTGAGCATCACAAGCCCCGGGACGATGAAGGCCCCGTAGGCGATCCCCTCGACCTCCTGCACGCGCTCCCCGATCGCCGCGCCGAAGACGACGAAGTAGAGCACGGTCGACAGGACCGGCGAGGCGATCGACTGCCAGACGGTGCGGAAGAAGCGGCCCATCTCGAAGACGAAGATCGCGCGGATCGCGGTCGGGTTCATGCGGCCCGGTCCACGAGCCTCAGGAACACCTCCTCGAGCGTCGACTGCGCGGTCGAGAGGTCGGCGACGGAAAGGCCGGCGGCGGCGAAATCCGCCAGGAGCCGCGCGATGCCGGTCTGGCCCGACCGGGTGTCGTAGTCGTAGGTGATCGCGACGCCGCCGTCCGCCAGCGCGAGGCCGGGGCGGGCAAGGGCCCCGGGCAGGGCCGCCAGCGGCGCGCGGAGCTGGATCGTCAGCCGCTTCCGGCCGAAGCGGCGCATCAGCGCGCCCTTCTCCTCGACCAGGAGAAGCCGGCCGCGGTCGATCACGCCGATGCGGTCGGCCATGTCCTCGGCCTCCTCGATGTAGTGGGTGGTCAGGATGATCGTGGTGCCGCCCTCGCGCAGGCGGCGCACCAGCGCCCACATCTCGCGCCGGAGCGCCACGTCGACCCCGGCCGAGGGCTCGTCGAGGAACAGGACCTCCGGCTCGTGGCTCAGCGCCTTGGCGATCAGGACGCGGCGCTTCATGCCGCCCGACAGCTCGCGCGTGCGGGTGTCGCGCTTGTCCCAGAGCGACAGGTCCGCAAGGATGCGCTCCAGAAAGGCGTCGTCGGGCCTGCGGCCGAAGAGGCCGCGCGAGAAGCGCACCGTGCGGATCACCGGCTCGAAGGGCTCGAGCGCGATCTCCTGCGGGACGAGGCCGATGAGGGACCGGGCGGCGCGGAAGTCCGTCCCGATGTCGTGGCCGCCGACGCGGACGGTCCCCGCGGTCGGCGTCACCAGGCCGCAGACCGCGCCGATCAGCGTCGTCTTGCCCGCGCCGTTCGGGCCCAGCAGCGCCAGGATCTCGCCGCGTTCGATGTCGAGCGTGACGTCGGCCAGGGCGGCGGTCCCCCCGGCATAGGTCTTGCCGAGGCCGCGGATCTCGATGACGGGGGCCATGCCGCGCTCAGCGCCGCCGGTCGCGGCGCGCGCTCATGGGCTGGAACGCAACGCCCACATGCGCCTCGCAGTAGGGCTTGCCCTGCTGCGAAGGCAGGCCGCAGAACCAGAAGTCGTCGGTCGCGGGATCGCCGATCGGCCACTTGCAGGTCCGTTCCGTCAGGTCCATCAGCGTCAGCCGCCGGGCAAGCTTTTCCACCTCGCGCACGGAGGCCAGCGCCTCGGGGCTGATCTCGTTCAGCGACGGCTGGGGGGGGAGGGGCTGTCCGGCGGGCACGATCGGCTTTCGCAGCGGCAGGGGCGTGACGGTAGCCCCCGAGGCGGGCGGGGCGGGGCGGTCGGTCGCGCCGGGGCGCGGGTCGGGCATCCGCAGCGGCTCGGCCGCCGCCTGCGCCTCGTCGGCGGGCGGCGGGGGGGCGGCCTCCTCCTCGTCGGCGGGCAGGCCTCCGGCGCGGTTCGACAGGCCGAGGCGGTGGACCTTGCCGATCACCGCGTTGCGGGTCACGCCGCCCAGCTCCTTGGCGATCTGGCTGGCCGACTGGCCCTCGGCCCACATCTTCTTGAGCGTCTCGACGCGCTCGTCGGTCCAGGACATCGCAACCCACCTTCGATTGATCGGGATCGGTCGGCGGCCGCGCCCGGCGACCGCGCAAGGTCGCATCCTACCCCGTCCGGCCGGGCGGGCACAAGCCGGCGCAATCGGCGGCCCGGGGCGCGGGGGTCATTGACGCGGGGGGCGGCGTTTGGCACCCCTGCACCCCAGAAACCGGGAGAGCCGCGATGATCCCCGCCGTCCTGCCGACCTACGCCCGCGCGCCGCTCGCCTTCACCCATGGCGAGGGGTCGTGGCTGACCGCCGAGGACGGCGAACGCTACCTCGACCTCGGGTCGGGGATCGCGGTCAACGCGCTGGGGCATGCGCACCCGTCGCTCGTGGCGGCGGTCACCGCGCAGGCGGGGCGGCTGTGGCACGTGTCGAACGTCTACCGCATCCCCGAGCAGGAGCGTCTGGCCGCCAGGCTGGTCGACGCGACCTTCGCGGACACGGTGTTCTTCACCAATTCCGGGACCGAGGCCTGCGAGCTCGCGATCAAGATGGCGCGGCGGCACTGGGACGCGGCGGGCGACCCCGGGCGGGTCGAGATCGTGACCTTCGGCGGGGCCTTCCACGGGCGGTCGACGGGGGCGATCGCCGCGGCGGGATCGGAGAAGATGGTGAAGGGCTTCGGCCCGCTGATGCCCGGCTTCACGCACCTGCCCTTCGGCGATCATGACGCGCTGCGGGCGGCGGTGACGGCGCGCACCGCCGCCGTGCTGGTGGAGCCGGTGCAGGGCGAGGGCGGGATCCGCGTCCTGCCCGACGCCTGCCTCAAGGGCCTGCGCGACCTCTGCGACGCGACCGGCGCGCTTCTGGTCCTGGACGAGGTGCAGTGCGGGATGGGGCGGACGGGGCGGCTCTTCGCGCACGAATGGGCGGGGGTGGAGCCCGACGTCATGATGGTCGCCAAGGGGATCGGCGGGGGCTTCCCGCTGGGGGCGGTGCTGGCGACGGAACGCGCCGCGGCCGCCATGACGGCGGGAACCCACGGCTCGACCTACGGGGGCAACCCGCTCGCCTGCGCGGTCGGCGCGGCGGTGCTGGAGATCGTGGGCGAGGAGGCCTTCCTCGCCGAGGTGCGGCGCAAGGGCGCCCTCTTCCGGCAGGGGCTGGAGGGGCTGGTCGCGAGCCATCCGGCGGTGTTCGAGGCGGTGCGGGGCGTGGGCCTCATGCTGGGGCTGAAGTGCCGGATGCCCGGCGCGGAGGTCGTGAAGGCCGGCTACGCGCACCGCCTTCTGACCGTCGCCGCCTCGGACAACGTGGTGCGGCTGCTGCCCGCGCTGAACATCCCCGACGCGGACATCGGCGAGGCGCTGGCGCGGCTCGACCGCGCGGCGGCGGCGATGGAGCGGGCGGCGGCATGAACCACTTCCTCGACCTCCACACGACCGACGCGGGCGCGCTGCGCGCGATGATCGACGCGGGCCTCGCGATGAAGGCCGCGCGCCGGGGCCGCCCCCGGGGCACGCCCGACGACGAGCAGCCGCTCTCGGGGCGGATGGTCGCCCTCATCTTCGAGAAGCCCTCGACCCGCACGCGCGTGTCCTTCGACGTCGGCGTGCGGCAGATGGGCGGGCAGACCATGGTCCTGTCGGGCAAGGAGATGCAGCTGGGCCACGGCGAGACGATCGCCGACACGGCGCGCGTGCTGAGCCGCTACGTCGACCTCATCATGATCCGCACCTTCGAGGAGGCGACGCTGCTCGAGATGGCCGAGCACGCGACGGTGCCCGTCATCAACGGCCTGACGAACCGCACGCACCCCTGCCAGATCATGGCCGACGTGATGACCTACGAGGAGCACCGGGGGCCCATCGCCGGGCGGCGCGTGGTCTGGGCCGGCGACGGGAACAACGTCTGCGCGAGCTTCATCCATGCGGCGGGGCAGTTCGGGTTCGACTTCACCTTCACCGGCCCCGAGACGCTGGACCCCGATCCGGCGGCGCTGGGCTTCGCGCGCGGCCGCGGCCGCCGCGTCGCGATCGAGCGCGACCCCGCGCGCGCGGTCGAGGGGGCGGATCTCGTCGTGACCGACACCTGGGTCTCGATGCATGACCCCGAGAGCGCGCGGGAGCGCCGGCACAACCAGCTGCGCCCCTACCAGGTCAACGAGGCGCTGATGGCGCGGGCCGCGCCCGATGCGCTCTTCATGCACTGCCTGCCCGCGCACCGCAACGACGAGGCCACGAGCGCGGTGATGGACGGGCCCCATTCGGTGATCTTCGATGAGGCCGAGAACCGCCTGCACGCGCAGAAGGCGGTGATGCGCTGGTGCCTCGGGCTATGACGGGTCGCGCGCCCCGTCCCGACCTGACCGAACTCGCCGACCGCCACGGGTCGGACAAGGGGTCGGGCAAGCACCGCTACAGCGAGCTCTACGAGATGCTGTTCCGGCCGTTCCGCGACCGCGCGATCACCATCCTCGAGATGGGCCTGCTGATCGGCGGGCCGGAGCACGGGGCGGGGGCGGACCGGGCGACGCGCGACCTGCCGTCGATCCGCATGTGGCTCGACTACTTTCCCAGGGCGCGGGTCCTGGGCCTCGACGTGTCGGACTTCGGCTGGTTCGCGCACGACCGGTTCCGGTTCGTCCGGTGCGACATGGACGACCCCGCGCAGATCGCGGCGGCGGCGGCGGCGATGCCCGCGCTGGACATCGTGATCGACGACGCGAGCCATGCCTCGCACCACCAGCAGGACGCGTTCCTTGCGCTGTTCCCGAGGCTGCGGCCCGGCGGGCTCTACGTGATCGAGGACCTGCGCTGGCAGCCCGAGGCCTACGAGCGGCCGGGGATCACCAAGACGGCCGCGCTGTTCCGCGGGTTCTCGGAACGCCGCGCCTTCGCGCATTCGGACGCGGCGACCCAGGCCGCGTTCGGGGCGCTGGCCCCCGGCATCGGCGGGTGCTTCCTGTTCCAGGCGGGCTACGACCGCACGCGCCGTGACCAGGTCGCGGTGATCCACAAGCGCTAGGCGGCCGCCCGGGCGCCCCGCTCGGCGTCGGCGGCATGCGCCGCCAGCAGCGCGACCACCCCCAGCAGCAGCGACAGCGCAAGATAGATGGGCGCGAAGCCCATGCGCTCGGCCAGGAAGCCGATGGCGGAGGGGGCGACCAGGATGCCCGCGTACCCGGTGGCGGTGACGAAGGACAGCGCCTCGCCCGGGGCCATGCCGGACAGGTTGCCGGCGGCCGAAAAGAGGATGGGCACCATGTTGGCGATCCCGATCCCGGCGAGGGTGAAGGCGGCGATGGCGGCGGCGGGCCCGGGGGCCAGTCCCGCGCCGAAGATCCCGGCGGCGGCGACGAGGCCCGAGAGCCGCAGCGTGCGCACCGCGCCCAGCCGGTTGCGGATGCCGTCGCCGAGGAAGCGCATGAGGGCCATGGCCGCCGAGAAGCAGGCGAAGGCAAGGCCCGCGGTCACCGTGTCCGCCCCGTGCGCGCGCTCGAGGTAGATCGCCGCCCAGTCGAGCACCGAGCCTTCCGGGACCATCGAGAAGAGCGCCATGGCCGCCAGGAGCCAGACGACGGCCCGCCGGGGCAGCGCGGGGCCGCGCCGCCGGGCCGGCGCGCGGGGACCGCGCGGCGGCGGCGCGTCGCCCGCGAGATGGCGCGAGGCCGCGATCACCAGCGCCAGCGCCGCGCCCGAGACGACCAGCGCCTGCGGCCCCACGCCCCAGCGCGCGACCATCCAGGCCCCCGCGCTGCCCCCCACGAAGCCGCCGAGGCTCCAGAACCCGTGCGACGAGGACATGATCGCCCGGCCGAGCCGGCGCTCCACCTCGACCGCGTTCGCGTTCATGGCGACGTCCATGCAGCCGATCGCGGCCCCCAGCAGCGCCATCGCGGGGGCGAGCGTCCAGACGCTTCCGGCCAGAGCGACCGGCAGCAGCGCCACCGCGGCGAGAAGCGCCAGAGGCCGCAGCACCGCGACCGAGCCCCGCCGCGCGATCAGCCCGCCCGAGAGCGCCATGGCGACGACCGCCCCCGCCCCGAAGCCGAAGATCATCAGGCCCACCAGCGTCTCGGTGAGGCCGAGGCGCGGCAGGAACTGCGGGATCTGGGCCGCGAAGGCGCCCATGACGATGCCGTTGGCGAAGAACATGGCGGCGACCGCGCGGCGGGCGGGCAGCGCGGCGGGGTCGGTCGGGATCGTCATGCGGCACCGTCGGTTCGGACCCGGCCTTGCTAGCCCCGATGCGCGCCGGGTTGGAAGGGCCCGGGACGACACAAGATGTTGCAGCGCCGTCGCGCGCCTCACGGCCCGCGCGGCTTGGTGCGCAGCGTGGGCAGGGCCTCCGTCGGGTTCTCGGGCCAGGGGTGGCGGGGGTAGCGTCCGCGAAGGTCGCGTCGCACCTCGGCGTAGCTCGCGGCCCAGAACCCGGGAAGGTCCGACGTGACCTGCACGGGCCTGCTGCCGGGGGACAGCAGCGTGATCCGCAGGGGCAGGCGGCGCGCGCCGACCGTGGGATGCCGCGCGACGCCGAACATCTCCTGCACGCGGACGGCGATGGCGGGCGTCTCGCCGTCGTAGTCGATGGGCACGGCGCGCCCGAGCGGCGTCGCGAAGGCGGCGGGGGCCAGCGCGTCGATGCGGCGCAGCGCGTCGCGGCCCAGCAGCGACTGGAGGATGGCATGGAGGTCGAGCGCGCGGAGATCCGCGAGGCTGCGCGCCCTGCCCAGGTGCGGCAGGAGCGCCCCGCCCGCCAGCAGCGCCGGCTCCGACAGGTCGGGCAGGGCGTCGTCGGCCGCGCGGCAGAGGGCGGCGCGGCGGGCGAGGCGGCGCGCGGCGGGGGTCCAGGGCAGGCCCGCCTGCCGAAGCCCGTCGAGGGCCGCGCGCGCCAGCGCCTCGGGCGGGGCCTCGGCCCAGGGGCGCTCGGCCAGGACCAGCGCCCCCAGCCGTTCCTGCCGGGTCGCGCGGACGCGGCCCTGCTGCGGCTGCCAGGCGCAGATGTCGTGCCAGCGGATGCGGTCGGCCAGCACCGCGCGCAGGTCGGCCTCGGGGATCGGCGCGGCCTGCCGGACCTGCGCCTCGCGCGGGTCGCCGTCGGTGTCGGTGACGACGATCAGCCGTTCGCCGGACAGGGCGAGGCCCGCCGCCATGGCGACGCCCTTGCCCCCCGAGAGCACCCAGCGCGGCGCGTCGCCGGGACGGCGCAGCCCGATCCGGTCGGGGTAGGCGAGGGCCGCCATCTGCGCGGGCGAAAGCTCCGGGCCTTCGGCGGGCAGCCGCCGCGCGAGCCGGCGCGCCTCGTCGCGGATGCGGTCGACCGTGGGACGGTGCGCCGCCGGACCGGGCTTCGCCAGCGCCTCGAGGCGGAGCCCGAGGTCGGGCGCAGCACCCCGCAGGGGGTCGCGGTCGGCCAGCAGGGCCGCGAGCGGGGCGGCCGCGGCGCCGGCGCGCAGCAGCATGTGGGCAAGGCGCGGGTGGAGCGGCAGGACGGCCATCGCCCGGCCGTGCGGGGTGATCCGCCCCGCGTCGTCCAGCGCGCCGAGGTCGGCGAGAAGCGCGCGCGCCGCCGCCAGCGCCGGGGCGGGCGGGGGGGTGAGGAAGGCCATCGTGCCCGGATCGCCGCCCCACAGCGCCAACTCCAGCGCAAGGCCCGCGAGGTCGGTCGCCTCGATCTCGGGCGGCGGGAAGGGCGCGAGGCCCCCCTCCTCGCCACGCGACCACATCCGGTAGCAGCGCCCCGGGGCCACGCGGCCCGCCCGGCCCCGGCGCTGGTCGGCCTCGGCGCGCGTGACGCGCTCCGTCACCAGCCGCGCCATGCCCGATCCCGGATCGAAGCGCGCGCGGCGGGCAAGCCCCGCGTCGACCACCGCCGTCACGCCCGGGATCGTCAGCGAGGTCTCCGCGATCGCGGTGGCGAGCACGACCCTGCGCCCCACCGCCGCCGGGGCCAGCGCCGCGCGCTGCGCCGCAAGGTCCATCGCGCCGTAGAGGGGGGCCGTCGCGCAGCCCGGCGGCAGGCGGGGGCGAAGGGCGGCCTCGGTGCGCCGGATCTCGGCCTCGCCGGGCAGGAACACGAGGACGGTGCCCGCCGGCATCTCCTCCAGCGCCCGCAGGGTCAGGGCGGCGGCCTCGACCTCGGTCCGCGCGTCCGCGCGCAGGGGGCGGGGAAGCCAGTGCGTCTCGACGGGATGGGCGCGGCCCTGCGCCGTGACGACCGGCGCGCCGCCCATCAGCGCCGCGACCGGGGCCGCGTCCAGCGTGGCGGACATCACGACGACCATCAGGTCGGGCCGGATCGCCGCCCGCGCCTCGAGCACCAGGGCAAGGCCGAGGTCGGCGTCGAGGCTGCGCTCGTGGAACTCGTCGAAGACGACGCAGCCCACGCCCTCGAGCGCCGGGTCGGCCTGGATCATCCGGGCGAGGATGCCTTCGGTGACGATCTCGATCCGCGTGGCGCGGCTGACGCGCGCCTCGCCGCGGATGCGGTAGCCGACGGCGCCGCCCACGCCCTCGCCGCACTGTGCGGCGATGCGCTCGGCGGCCGCGCGGGCGGCGAGGCGGCGCGGCTCCAGCATCAGGATGCGGCCGGGGACGAGCCCTGCGTCGAGGATCGCGGGCGGGACGGCGGTGGTCTTGCCCGCCCCGGGCGGCGCCTGCAGCACGGCTGCGCCACGGTCGCGCAGCGCCGCGAGCAGAGCGGGCAGGGCCTCGTCGACGGGCAGCGGGTCGCGCAGGGCGCGGCCCTAGCGCCGGATCAGCCGCGCGCGGCCGTAAAGCGTCTCCATCGCCACCTCGACGACCTGCATCCGCCCGTTCGCGCCGGGCGCGTAGGTCAGCGTGAAGGGAAAGCGCGTGCGTTCGGCGAGGTCTTCGGCGGAATAGCCGGCGATCCGGCGGTACTCGCCCGCGCAGGTCACGCGGTCGCCCTCGGCCGCGCGGTCCGCGGTGCGGATGCGGGTGTGCCGCCGGCCGTCGAACATCGGCAGGTCGACCCGGCATTCCTGCCCGGGATCGACGTCGCGCAGCGTGGCGAACAGCCCCGTCAGCGGATCGACGGTGCCGCCCATCGTCGCGGGATCGACGTCGTAGGGGCGCGGCTCGCGCGGCGGGTCGTAGGCCTTCACCTGCGGCACGCCGGCGCGGTAGTCCATCACCGCCCGCGACTGCCGCCGGCCGGTGTCGGCGTCCTCGGTGTAGCGCCGGGGCACGAACCGCCCGTCCCGGATCGCGCCCTGCACGGTCGCGTCATAGCGCACGCGGCGCACCAGCGCGACGAGGCCCCCGGTCCGCAATTGCCCGCTGACCGCGTAGGAATCGTCGTCCACGACCGCGGCGAAGGCGACCGAGCCCGCGCCGAGGCCGCGCAGCACGAGATCGAAGGCGGCGCGCTCCTCGGCCGCGAGGGCGGGGCCGCCGGCCAGCGCCAGCACAAGGGAAAGGATCGTTCCGCGCATCCGGGCCTCTGTGACCGCCGTCGCGCCTGCATAGCGCGTCGGCCCGCGCGCGAACAGCCCGCAGCGCCGGGATGGGCTGACGATCGCGTCAGGGGCGCGCCGGCCGGGCGCGCGCGCCCTGCGGGGCGGCTCCGGGCCTTCGCCGCTTGACGCCGCGCGCGAATGCCCCTAAGGCCCGGCGGTGGATTTCGGGTGCGCCCCGCCCTGCCCGGCGGCACCGCCCCAGTTGACAAGGATGACGACGATGTCTCGCGTCTGCGAACTCAGCGGAAAGGGCCCGATGTCGGGCAACACGGTCAGCCACGCGAACAACAAGTCGCGCCGGCGCTTCCTGCCCAACCTGAACGAGGTCACGCTGATCTCGGACGTCCTCGGGCAGTCGTTCAAGCTGCGCATCTCGGCCCATGCGCTGCGCACCGTCGACCATCGCGGCGGGCTCGACGCCTTCCTCGCCAAGGCGAGCGACGGGGACCTGTCCGCGAAGGCGCTCCGCATCAAGAAGGACATCGCCAGGGCGCAGTCGCCGGCCGCCTGAGCCGCCCGCCCCCCGCCGATGCCGGACAGGCCCCGCCCGCGCGGGGCCTTCTGCATCGGGACGGTCCCGCGCCGGGGAATCCGAGGGCCGGGTCAGCCCGCGCAGTAGGCCCCGGCCATGTCGCCGAACGCCTGGTAGCGGACCCAGAAGGCGTCGTCGGCCGCGCGCTGCGACAGGAAGACCTCCTGCGCGCGGTCGGGATCCCTGAAGAAGCCGGCGGCGCGGCGCTGGTCGCGCCCGGTCAGCGTCATGTCCGCGGCCTGCTGGATACAGGCGCAGAGGGCGCGGTTCGCGCCCCGGTCCGAGGCCATGCAGGCGCGCTCGACGACGCCGGCACCGGCCGGGCCCGGCGACACGGAAAGGGACGCTGCGGCCGCGGCCGCAAACACGTGGAGTTTCATTCGCTCTGCCTCGTTGCCGGTCCGGGAAGGGCGCAACCCGTTCTGCCTCGCCGGTCGTTATCGTCCGCCTGCAATGCCCTGTCCGGGCGGATTCTTCAAGCCCGGCCGTCGCCGGGAGCGGGGCAGCCCGTCGCATCCGGCCGGACGGCAGCCGGGGGCGGGCCATGGCGGCGGGAACCGGGGGCATCGGCGGCCGTCAGTCGGCCCACATCCGCAACAGGTTCGACCGCGACCGCGTCAGCCGCAGAAGCTGCGCGGCGGGTGCGCCCGAGGCCAGGGCCTCGCTCACCGCCGCATCGAGGTCATACAGCACCTCGCGCCGCGCGGGGTCGCGGACCCGGCTCGTGACCCAGCCGACGATGGCAAGGCGCAGGCCCTCGGTCACCGGCTCGACCCGGTGCAGGGTGTCGGAGGGGTAGAGAATCGCCTCGCCCGCCGGCAGCCGGAACCCGCGATCCTCGATCCGGTCCTCGATCACCAGCGCGCCGCCGCGGTAGCTGTCGGGATCGGACAGGAAGATCGTGAAGGACAGATCCGCCCGCCCGCCCGCGACCAGCGCGTCGTCGACATGGGTGCCGTAGGATTCCCCGCCCTCGTAGCGCGACACGATCAGCCGGACGAAGGCCTTCGGAACGGCGGCCGAGACGAAGCCCGGATGGGCCATGAGGGCGGCCTCGGCCTTCCGCAGGACGGCGTCGCGCGCGGGCGTCGCCCTCGCCTGCGCATTGCGCTTGACGCGCGCGGCCAGCGCGCCCGCGGTGCGCGCGCCGTCCTCGAAGTCGAGCCCCGACACCGCCTCGCGGAGCGCGGCCAGCGTCGGGGCGTCGAAAAGCCCGCTCAGCGCGTGGAACATGCCGGCGTCAGTCCAGCTGCAGCCGCGCGAGTTCGATCCGCGCCGCGGCTCCCTGCAGTTCGCGCGGGTCCGCGGCGATGCGGCCCTCGGGCACGATGGCGGGGAACAGCGCGTCGGTCGGGGCCAGCGCCTCGGCCATCCTGGCCGCGACCTCGGGGGCAACGGTGGCCAGCGCCTCGGTCTGCGCCTTGGCGACCTGCATGAAACCCCAGGCGTCCTGGTATTCGGCCAGCTCCGCCACCTGCCCGTCGACGATCCCGATGACGTATTCGTCCGCCGCCGTCCGCACCAGCGCCTCGACGGATTGGGCGATCTCTGCGGGGGTCGCCCCGGCTGCCTCGCGTGCCCTGTCGATCGCCGCCAGCGCCGCCGCCTCGGCCGCGGCGACGGTTCCGGCGTCCTGTCCGCCCATCACGGCGTTCGCCGCCGCCTCGAGTTCGGGCGCGAAGCCGGGCGCACCCACGGCATCCAGCATCGGCGCAAGGTCGGCGTAGATCTCCTTCGACGGATGCTGCTTGTGGACGAGCGCCATGTCGGAGACGCCCGCCCTGTAAAGCGCCGAGCCCGACAGCAGGTGGCCCTCGACCAGCCCCAGCGCGGTCAGCAGCGGGACGTTGCCGCCGGCCCCGGCCGCGGCGCCACCCTCGCCGCCTGCACCGCCGTCGCCGCCCGCGCCGCCCTCGGCAACCTGCGCCCGCGCCGGGTGCACCATCAGCGCCCCCGCCATCGCCGCCCCGCCTGCAAGCACCATGCGCCGCGGCAGCACCAGCCGTGTCGTCCGTTCGTCCATGAGGTCGGCCTTTCCTTACTATTTTACTATGGAAACATCCGGCCATGGCCGTGTCAACCCCGCCCCCGGCGAAGCCCGGTCTTGACCGCTCCGGGCTTTGCCCCCATAGCGCCGGCCATGACCGACCTGTCCCTGATCCGCAACTTCTCGATCGTGGCGCATATCGACCACGGCAAGTCCACGCTCGCCGACCGGCTGATCCAGATGACGGGCACGGTCGCCGACCGGGACATGAAGGCCCAGCTTCTCGACAGCATGGACATCGAGCGCGAGCGGGGGATCACCATCAAGGCCAACACCGTGCGGCTGGAGTATCCGGCGAAGGACGGGCGGACCTACATCCTCAACCTCATCGACACGCCGGGCCACGTCGACTTCGCCTACGAGGTGTCGCGGTCGATGCGCGCCGTGGAAGGCTCGCTGCTGGTCGTCGACGCCAGCCAGGGGGTGGAGGCGCAGACGCTCGCCAACGTCTACCAGGCGCTCGATGCGGGGCACGAGATCGTGCCCGTCCTGAACAAGATCGACCTGCCGGCGGCCGAGCCGGACCGCATCCGCCAGCAGATCGAGGACGTGATCGGCCTCGACGCCTCGGACGCGGTGCTGATCAGCGCGAAGTCCGGCCTCGGCATCCCCGACGTGCTCGAGGCGATCGTCCACCGGCTGCCCGCGCCGAAGGGCGACCGCGCGGCGCCCCTGAAGGCGATGCTGGTCGATTCGTGGTACGACGCCTACCTCGGCGTGGTCGTCATGGTCCGCGTGATGGACGGCGTGGTCCGCCGCGGCGACCGCGTGCGGATGATGCAGACGGGGGCGGTCTACGGGATCGACAAGCTCGCGGTGCTGAAGCCCGAGATGCGCGACATCGCCGAACTCGGGCCGGGGGAGATCGGGATCTTCACCGCCTCGATCAAGCAGGTGCGCGACACGCGGGTGGGCGACACCGTCACGCACGAGCGGGGCGGGGCGACCGCGCCGCTGCCCGGCTTCAAGCCCGCGCAGCCGGTGGTCTTCTGCGGCCTGTTCCCCGTGGACGCCGCCGACTTCGAGAACCTGCGGGACGCGATCGAGAAGCTGTCGCTGAACGACGCGAGCTTCAGCACCGAGATGGAGACCTCGGCCGCGCTCGGCTTCGGCTTCCGCTGCGGGTTCCTGGGCCTTCTGCACCTCGAGGTGATCCGGGATAGGCTGGAGCGGGAGTACGACCTCGACCTCATCACCACCGCGCCCAGCGTGGTCTTCCGCCTGTTCATGAAGGACGGCGAGGTGCGCGAGCTGCACAACCCCGCCGACATGCCCGACCTCACCACCGTGGACCATATCGAGGAGCCGCGCATCCGCGCGACGATCATGGTCCCCGACGAGTTCCTGGGCGACGTGCTGAAGCTGTGCCAGGACCGGCGCGGCATCCAGCTCGACCTGTCCTACGCAGGCAGCCGCGCGATGGTCGTCTATGACCTGCCCTTGGCCGAGGTGGTCTTCGACTTCTACGACCGGCTGAAGTCGGTCACGCGCGGCTACGCGAGCTTCGACTACGCGCTGTCGGAATACCGCGAGGATCACCTCGTGAAGATGTCGATCCTCGTGAACGACGAGCCGGTGGACGCGCTGTCGATCATGGTCCACCGCGACCGGGCCGAGGCGCGGGGCCGCGCGATGGTCGAGAAGCTGAAGGACCTGATCCCCCGGCACATGTTCAAGATCCCGATCCAGGCGGCCATCGGCGCACGGGTGATCGCGCGGGAGACGCTGAGCGCGATGCGCAAGGACGTGACCGCGAAGTGCTACGGCGGGGACGCCACGCGGAAGCGCAAGCTGCTGGACAAGCAGAAGGCGGGCAAGAAGAAGATGCGCCAGTTCGGGAAGGTGGAGATCCCGCAGACGGCGTTCATCTCGGCGCTGAAGATGGATGGGTGAGGGTGGCTGTTTTTCGAGATAGCGCGCAAGATTTTGCGGATCCATATCAAGGTTTAGCAAATAAGTCTCTACTCAATCTTGTTGCCAAAGCAATTGAAGATATTGATCGCAATGGATGTGGGATTAGTGATCTTGGATGGCGGAATATAAAGCCAATATTTCCTGGGAACTGGCGAGAACATGGTAGCGAGCCTTTTGACTATTTAGTCACCTTCGATCTTTGTTTGTTAGCTCTTGAGTATATACGCTTAGCCAATCTTAAATTGGTAAGCGGATTTTCAGAGAATGAAGATAAGGTAGAGTTTGCCAGAATACAATGCGCAGGTTCGCTAATTGAGTTCATTTTGTTGCATGCTAAAGCAATTAGGTTATTGGTTTTCGATGGATTGGACACACCAGGCCGTGCGCTCACTCGATCGGTTATTGAAGGATGCGATCTCTTGATTGTTACGGAGTCCGACCCGGAGGTTGCTAAGGCATTTATGAAATCAGGAGAAGACTTCAATAAATTCTGGCATGGATACATGACAAAAGGGAAACTTTCAAAAAAGAAGAGACATGTGCTTATCAAGTTTTGGGGATATGATACGGATCAAGTTAATGCCATAGAAGACAGCCAAGCTGCTGAGTTTGATATGTTTTCACGCGCCGTTCACCCATCTTTCGCCGCAGGCCTTGTGCAGTCCGTAGCGAACCTTCCCCCGGCTGTGAGAGTTGCTAATGGGTGGAACTTTTTGCAACATTGGCAAAGCCAAAGAACAATGCAGCTCGCGGTTCAGTCAATTGGTTCGGCTTGCAATAATTGGATGCTTAGTAAGAGGAGTAGTCAAAAAATAGTTGGTCATTTGGACGCTAGGGTAGCAGGTAGCAATAACAAAGAGATCATGCAGGCGTTTATAAACGTGTTATCAGCCTTGGTTAAGCATTTGTATGATCAACAATTGGCGAAGAGACGTAGCCGTACAGAAAATAAGCCTTAGCAAGCGTAGGGTGGGTGCAACCCACCATGTTGCGCCAACGGTGGGTTTCACCCACCCTACTTGGGCCAAACACACCGTCGCGCGTAGGGCGGGCTTCAGCCCGCCGGTCTTTGGCGTCGGGATGGCGGGCTGAATCCCGCCCTACGGGAGTCGGGCGGACCGCAGGGTGGGTGGTCCGGTCCGCTTGCGGGCGGGTTCGCCCATCGGGGGCGCTTGGCGGCGGGTGCATCCCGGCCTTGCCGGGAACCACCCACCCTACGGTCGCGGGTCCGCGTAGGGTGCTTGCTCGCACGCACCGTCTGTGCCCGGCCCATGTCGGGGATGGTGCGTGCGGGCACGCGCCCGACGGGTATGGTGCGTGGGCGGTGCGTGCGAGCACGCACCCTACGTCGCCCAACCGTCCGCTTCCCCCGGAACCCCCCTCCCACCCCGGCGTTCCCCTTCCCGCAACAACCGAAAGGCCATGCCATGACCGACGACCCCAAGCGCGACGCGAAGATCGAGGCGCAGTTCTGGACGGCGCTGCGGAAGGACATGACCGTGATGCTCTCCATCGTCGAACCCACCAGGGTCGCCCCGCGCCCCATGACCGCGCAGCTCGACGGCGACGGGGACCGGGGGCCGGTGTGGTTCTTCGGCTCGAGGTCGTCGGAGCTGGCGAAGCACGCGATCAGCCCCGCGAAGGCAGGCTTCACCTTCGTCGACAAGGGCCACGGCGTCTGGGCGACGGTGGAGGGGCATCTGGTGGTCGACATGAACCGGGCGAAGATCGACGCGCTCTGGAACCCCCACGTCGCCGCCTGGTACGAGGAGGGGAAGGACGACCCCGATCTCTGCCTCATGCGCTTCGACCCCGCGGAGGCGGAGATCTGGCTCGACGGATCGAGCCTGGTGGCCGGGATCAAGGCGCTGCTCGGGGCGGACCCGCAGGCCGACTACCGGAAGAACAAGGCCGAGGTCTCGCTCGGCTGACGGTCCCCCGGGACTGGCAAGGGGGCGGCGGGTGGATCCCGCCGCCCCCGCTGCGTCACCGGCGCGGCGCGGTCAGAGCGCGGCCTGCGCCTCCTGGCTCTCGTCGGTGATCGCCTCGCCCGCGTCCTGAAGGTCGCGGCCCGCGCCCGCGACGGTCTGGCAGGCGGAAAGCCCCATCAGGGCGATGAGGGGCAGGATGAGGAAGGGGCGCATCGTGGGCTCCATGGTTGGGTTGCGGTGCCCAACACCCGAGCGGGCCGTTTGTTCCCCGCCTCAGCCGCGGGGCCGCGACGGGCCGCGGACGATCAGCGCCCAGAAGGCCCAGGCCCCGAGCCCGCCGAAGATCGCGGCCCAGCCCGGGTTCCCCCACCACAGCTCCAGCGCCGCCCAGGCGAGCGGGGCCAGCGCCGCCGCCCAGCGCACCCAGGCCCGCGCGAAGAACGGGTGGTCCGCGTCGACGAGGCGCGCACGGGGCCGCTCGGGCGGGGTCATGGCGCGGCCGGCTCGGCGAAGGGCGCGGTCAGCTCGGCCGCGCCGGTGGCCTTGTCGTAGACGCAGGCGAGGCGTTCGGTCCCCGCCTCGCCCGTCACCGTCGCCAGCGCCACCCCATACCGTTCGGACCCGAAGGGATTGACCTCGACCGCCGCCGTGCCGGGGCCGGTCAGAAGCGCGCGGCAGGCGGTCTCGACCCGCATGCGGAAGGCGGCCCACGCCTCGTCCGACGAGGCCGTGGCGGCCGGCGGCGCGGCGATGGACGCAAGAAGGGCGAGGGCGAGGCGTGTCGGCATGGCGGCGCTCCGGCGGGGCCGGGCCATCCTGCCCGGCCCGGCCCCGCCCCGCAAGGCGCGATCAGCGCGGCCGCCGGCGCTTGTTGCCGCCGCGCTGGCCCGCCCTGCCGGCCGTGCTGCGGCCCGCGGACTTCACCGCCGCCTCCGCCGCCTCCTCCACCGCCGACTGGCGGGCGAGCGGGTCGTCGGCCACCGCAAGCTCCACCGCCTCCAGCCGCTTCACCTCGTCGCGCAGCCGCGCGGCCTCCTCGAACTCGAGGTTCTCGGCCGCTTTCCGCATCTGCGCGCGCATCGCGTCGAGGTGCGCCTTGAGGTTCGCGCCGACCATCGGCTTGTCGACGCGCGTGGTGATCCGCGCCTGGTCGGTGTCGCCCTGCCAGAGGCCCGCCAGCACGTCCTCCACGTTCTTGCGCACCGTCTGGGGGGTGATGCCGTGCTTCAGGTTGTAGGCGATCTGCTTCTCGCGCCGGCGGTTGGTCTCCCCGATCGCGCGCTCCATGCTGCCGGTGATGCGGTCGGCGTACATGATGACGCGGCCGTCGGCGTTGCGCGCCGCGCGCCCGATCGTCTGGATGAGCGAGGTCTCTGACCGCAGGAAGCCCTCCTTGTCGGCGTCGAGGATCGCGACCAGCCCGCATTCGGGGATGTCGAGCCCCTCGCGCAGCAGGTTGATGCCTACCAGCACGTCGAAGGCGCCGAGCCGCAAGTCGCGCAGGATCTCGATCCGCTCGATCGTGTCGATGTCGGAGTGCATGTAGCGGATGCGGATGCCCTGCTCGTGGAAGTATTCGGTCAGGTCCTCGGCCATGCGCTTCGTCAGCGTCGTGACCAGCACCCGCAGCCCCTGCGCCGCGACCTTGCGGATCTCGTCCAGCAGGTCGTCGACCTGCATGTCGACGGGCCGGATCTCCACCACCGGGTCGAGAAGGCCGGTGGGGCGGATCACCTGCTCGGCGAAGACGCCGCCCGCCTGCTCCAGCTCCCAGGCGGCGGGGGTGGCGCTGACGAAGACCGACTGCGGGCGCATCGCGTCCCACTCCTCGAACTTCAGCGGGCGGTTGTCCATGCAGGAGGGCAGGCGGAAGCCGTGCTCGGCCAGCGTGTACTTGCGGCGGTAGTCGCCCTTGTACATGCCGCCGATCTGGGGGACCGAGACGTGGCTCTCGTCGGCGAAGACGATGGCGTTGTCGGGGATGAACTCGAAGAGGGTGGGGGGCGGCTCGCCCGGCGCGCGGCCCGTGAGGTAGCGCGAGTAGTTCTCGATCCCGTTGCAGACGCCGGTCGCCTCCAGCATCTCGATGTCGAACGAGGTGCGCTGCTCCAGCCGCTGCGCCTCCAGAAGCTTGCCCTCGGCCACAAGCTGGTCGAGGCGGTTTCGCAGCTCGATCTTGATGCCCTTGATCGCCTGCTGGAGCGTCGGGCGCGGGGTCACGTAGTGGCTGTTGGCGTAGATGCGGATCTGCTTGAACGTGTCGGTCCTGGCCCCGGTCAGGGGATCGTACTCCACGATCGACTCCAGCTCCTCGCCGAAGAAGCTGAACCGCCAGGCCCGGTCCTCGAGGTGCGCGGGCCAGACCTCGATGCTGTCGCCTCGCACGCGGAAGCTGCCGCGCGTGAAGGCGGCGTCGGTGCGGCGGTACTGCTGGGCCACCAGTTCGGCGATCATCTTCCGGGGGTCGTAGGACTGGCCCGTGATCAGGTCCTGCGTCATCGCCGAATAGGTCTCGACCGAGCCGATGCCGTAGATGCAGGACACCGAGGCCACGATGATGACGTCGTCGCGCTCCAGCAGCGCCCGGGTGGCCGAGTGGCGCATCCGGTCGATCTGCTCGTTGATCTGCGATTCCTTCTCGATGTAGGTGTCCGACCGCGGCACGTAGGCCTCGGGCTGGTAGTAGTCGTAGTAGGAGACGAAGTACTCGACCGCGTTGTCGGGGAAGAAGCCCTTGAACTCGCCGTAAAGCTGCGCGGCCAGCGTCTTGTTCGGGGCGAGGATGATCGCCGGGCGCTGCGTCGCCTCGATGATCTTGGCCATCGTGAAGGTCTTGCCGGTGCCGGTGGCGCCCAGCAGCACCTGGTTGCGCTCGCCCTCGAGGATGCCCCCGGCCAGTTCGGCGATGGCCGTGGGCTGATCGCCCGCCGGCTGGAACGGCGTGCTGAGCACGAAGCGCCGCCCGCCCTCCAGTTTCGGGCGCACGAGCACGTCGGGGCGTTCCGTCAGCGCGTTGATGGTGTTGTGCGGCATGGGGCGATTCCTTGACCGCTTCAATCTGATCCGTTTTTGTTCCGGTTCAAGGGCCGGCGGGGCGTCGGGCCGCCCGAGGGATCCGCCGGCGCGATGCGTCGCATTTTAGGCGTCTTTCCGTTGTCTTCGGCCGCCCGCCGGCGCATCCTGCCCCGGCAAGCAGCAAACCCGCTGCCGGTCGGCCGCACCACACACCCCAACCTGACTCCCCGCAGCCGGCCGGCAGCACCTCGCCCCTTGCGCCGCCCCCCGAAAACCGCCAGATCAGCGCAGCCCCCCGGATGGAGCCTGCCCATGCGCGCCCGCATCTTCCAGCCCGCCCGCACCGCGATGTCGTCGGGCACCGCCAAGACGCACGGCTGGGTGCTGGAGATCGAGCCCGCGCTGCCCCGCGCGGTCGATCCGCTGATGGGCTGGACCTCGTCGAAGGACACGGCGAGCCAGGTGAGCCTGCGCTTCGAGACGAGGGAGGCGGCGCTCGCCTACGCCGCGGAGCGCGGGATCGAGGCGGACGTGGTGCCCCCGAAGGCCCGCCGCCCCAACATCCGTCCGCGCGGCTACGGCGAGAACTTCGCGACCGACCGCAAGGGGCCCTGGACGCACTAGCGACCCCCCGCGGCGGCGCTTGATCGTGCGCCCGCGCCCGTGCAGGATCGCGGCGAACCCCAGCGGAGCCGTTTCCATGCCTGTCCAGACCCTTCGCCTCGCCGCAGCGCTGACGCTGGCGGCGGCGCCGGCGCTCGCCGGCCCGGTCACGCCCGAGGGGACGGCGCGCCTGACCGGGGTGCTGCAGACCTACCTCGGCCGGACGCCCGGCGTCGTCAGCGTGCAGCCCGGCGACGGCGTCTACGAGGTGCGGCTCGACGCATCGCCGCTGGCCGCGCTGATCCCGGCCGAAGGGGGGCGGCTCGTCGTCGAGCCCTGGACCTTCACGCTGGAGGACAACGGCGACGGCACCTGGGACTACGCGCAGGACCAGCGCGACTGGGGCCTCGCCTTCACCGTGCCGGGCCAGATCGACCTGGCCCTGCGCTACGGCACGCTTTCGGGCCGGGGGGTCTTCGACGAACGGCTCATGGCCTTCACGACCTACTCCGGGTCGTCCTCGGACATGGTGATGAACCAGGTGATCACGCCCCCGGGCGAGCCCGCGCAGCGCACGACCTACGCCGCGGCCTCGGGCACCTACGACAGCACGGCGGCAGCCTCGGCCGCCAAGGGGGTGGACGGGACGGTGGCCTACACGCTGTCGGGCGTCACGCAGACGATGCAGGTTCCCGGCATCGCCGACCCGGCCGCGACCACCGAGGTGACGGTCACCATGGACCGGTCGGTCACGTCGGGCACCACGACCGGCGTGGACATGCCTGCGCTCTACGGTCTGGTGGCATGGCTCGTCGCCCGCCCCTCGGCCGAGGCGATCCGGCGCGACCAGGCGGAACTGAAGACCCGGCTCGCCGCGGGCCTGCCCTTCTTCGAGCGGATCGAGGCGACCTCGACCGTCGAGGGGATCCGGGTCGCGACCCCGGCCGGCGCCTTCGGGGCCGCGGCGGCCGCGGTCGACGTCGCGCTGGGCGGCCTCGTCCGGGACGGTCTCTTCCGCGAGGGGATCAGCGTGACGGGCCTGACGATGCCGCCCGGCCTGCTGCCCGACTGGGCGGCGGGGCTGGTCCCCGAAGACGCCTCGATCGGGTTCGAGGTCACGGGGTTCGACCTCGCGACGCCCGCCGCCACGCTGCTGCCCGCGCTCGACCTCACCAGCCCCGACCTGATCGACCCGGCGGTGCTGGACAGCGTCCTGCCGCAACTGCTGCCAACGGGGGCGGTGACGATCAGCGTCCTGCCGGGCGGGACGAAGGCGCCGCTCTACACGCTGACCTACGAGGGCACGATGCAGGCCGGCCCCGGCACGATGCCGACCGGCCGGGCCATGGTCACGATGACCGGCATGGACGCGGTGATCGAGTCGTTGAACGCCGGCGGCCTGACGGCGCAGGACGGGATCGGCCCCGCCCTGGCGATGGCGCGCGGCATGGCGCGGCCGGGTGCGGACGGCGCACTGGTGTGGGAGATCGACGCGACCGTGCCCGGGACGCTTCTGATCAACGGCACCGACTACGCCCCGATGCTGGGCGGGGCGCAGTGACGGTCGCGATCCGCCCCGACAGCCCCCTGCGCGCGCCGGTGCTGGCGCTGCTCCAGCGCCACCTCGACCTCATGTGGGCCAGCAGTCCGCCCGAAAGCGTCCACGCGCTCGATCCCGAGGGGCTCGCGACCCCCGACATCGACTTCTTCACCCTGGCCGAGGGCGGGGCGCTGCTCGGGATGGGCGCGATCAAGCGGATCGACGGCACCCATGCCGAGATCAAGTCGATGCACGTCGTGGCCGAGGCGCGGGGGCGGGGCCTTGCGCAGAGGATGCTCGACCACCTGATCGCGCATGCGCGGGCGAAGGGCTACGCGCGCCTCAGCCTCGAGACGGGGGTGCAGGACGCCTTCGCGGCGGCCCGCGCGCTTTATGCCCGCGCGGGGTTCACGGAATGCGGGCCGATCCCTGGCTACGCGGCCGACCCGAACTCGGTCTTCATGACGAGGGCGCTCTAGTCCGTGTCGAGGAACTGGTCGCCGAGGATGATCGTGCCGTCCTGACGCAGGGCGAGCACGGCCCTGGGCGGGCCGTCGCGGGGCGTGGTGACCAGAAGGCCGTCGCGCACGGCGTAGGTGCCGCCCGTGTCGTCACCCGAACTGACGGCATAGCCCCCGCCCGCGTCGAAGCTGCCGAAGGCCCCGCCGAAGCTCGACCCCGTGTAGGTGCCGTCGGGGCGGAACACCGTCGCCGACGACGAACTGATCCCGCCCGTCACGCCGGAGTTGGGCGTGAACCCCGTGTAGAAGACCGACGAGATCGCCCCGTCGAGCGCGGTGCCGTCGGGCAGCGGGTCAACCGGCCGCAGGGTGCGGGCGCCGTCGTTCCAGCCCTCGCCATCCGCCGTCAGCGTCTCGGTGGCACCGTTCGCGAAGGTCAGCGTCAGCGTGTCGCCCTGCCGGACGTAGACCCCGAAGTCGGTGCGCCCCTGGTCCATCAGCCCCGCGGGCTCGCCGCCCTGCAGCCCGCCGGGCGGCGTGCCGTCGAAGAACCGCCCGTCGGGCCAGAGGATCAGCGTGCGGAAGGCCATGTCCTGCCGCATCATCATGTCGAGCCCGAAGGTGGTGTAGGTGTTCCAGCCCCACCAGACGCCGTCGAGCTCGCCGGGCACCGGCGCGGGCATCAGCGGGGCCGCGCCCTCGGAGACGAAGGACAGGCCCTCGAACAGCGGGGTCACGGTCTCCTCCAGGACTCGCAGGGTCCCGGGCAGGTCCTCCTCGCCGCCGCCGCCCGACAGGCCCACCATCTCCACCCGGTCGGACAGGCCCACGGCCAGCACGATCATCAGGTCGCCGCCGATGCGGTAGCCCTGCATCGCGCCGGGCCGCCCGCCCACGGCGAAGGTGCCCGGCTCGCCCAGGGGTTCCGCCTCGGCGCGGTCCTCCTCGTCGACGAAGCGCAGGCCGCGCCAGCGGAGCGCGGCGACGGGGTCGGTCCCGTCCGTCAGACTGGTCGAGAAATGGAGGGTGCAGAACGCGCAGGCATCGTCGGGCAGGTCCGACAGATAGACGAGGGTGCCGCCCTCCTGCCGCCCGGCCGTCCAGCCCGGGGGTTCGGCGTAGATCACGTTTCCGAACTGCCGGAGCGGCTGGCCCGCCTGAACCGCCGGCGCGATCAGCGCCAGCACCCCTGCCGTGATCATCGCCCGCATGGCCCGGCCCCTTCGCCCGCCCCGACCGGCGCAGTCTGCACCCGGCCCGCCCGGGCGGCAAGCCGCCGCGCGGCCGGGCTTGATGCGGGGGGGGAAATGCCGCACACCCGGGGGCAGCGGGCCCATAGCTCAACCGGATAGAGCGGCCGACTTCTAATCGGCAGGTTGAGGGTTCGAGTCCTTCTGGGCCCGCCAGCCTACCGCGGCTCCATCGTCGCGGGCGCGCCGCCCTCGAAGCGGTTCGGGCGGCTGTAGCCGCAGGGGTCCTCCTGCATCTCCAGATGCAGCCTGTCGCCCGTGTAGGGGTGGGCGCGGGCCAGGTCCTCGTCGAAGTCGATGCCGAGGCCGGGGGCCTCGGGGGGGACGATGTGGCCGTCCTCCCACCGGATCGAATGCCGGATCAGCGCCAAGTGGAAGGCGCCGCCCGTCTCGATGGTCTCGGCGATCAGCAGGTTCGGGATGCTGGCGGCAAGGTGGACGTTCGCCGCCCATTCGACGGGGCCGGCATAAAGATGGGGCGCCACCTGCGCGTTGAAGACCTCGGCCATGGCGGCGATCTTCTTGGCCTCCCAGATCCCGCCGACCCGCCCCAGAGCGGGCTGCAGGATGCGCACCCCGCCAAGGCGCAGAAGCGCGCCGAACTCGGCCTTGGTCGTCAGCCGCTCGCCCGTGGCAAGGGGGATGCGGACGTGCCGGGCCACTTCCGCGAACTCGTGCAGGATGTCGGGGGGGACCGGCTCCTCGTACCACAGCGGGCCGTAAGGCTCCAGCGCCCGCCCCATGCGGATCGCGCCCGCCGTGGTGAACTGCCCGTGCGTGCCGAACAGAAGGTCCGCGCGGTCGCCGACGGCGTCCCGGATCGCGCGGCAGAAGGCGACGGACCGCGTGATGTCGGACATCGACGGCTCGTGCCCGCCCCGGATCGTGTAGGGGCCGGCGGGGTCGAACTTGACCGCGGTGAAGCCCATGTCCACGAAGCGCAGCGCGGCCCCGGCCGCCGCGTCGGGGTCGACCCAGAAGTCCGCGCTTTCGCGCCCCGGCTCGGGGTAGAGGTAGGTGTAGCTGCGGATGCGGTCGTTGATCCGCCCGCCGAGCAGCGCCCAGACGGGACGCCCGCGCGCCTTGCCCAAGATGTCCCAGCAGGCGATCTCCAGCCCGCTGAAGGCGCCCATGACGGTGGGGTCGGGGCGCTGGGTGAAGCCCGCGGAATAGGCGCGGCGGAACATCAGCTCGATCGCCTCGGGGGACTCGCCCGCCATGTGCCGCTCGAACACGTCCTCGATCACCGCGCGCATGGCGACCGGGCCCACGGTCGAGGCGTAGCATTCGCCGTAGCCCACGATGCCGTCGTCGGTGGTGATCCGGGGGATGATCCAGTAGCGCCCGCCCCAGCCCGGCGCGGGCGGGGCCACCACGAAGATCTCGAGGTCCTTCAGCTTCATCGCGCGCCCCCCGTCCTGCCGGGGCAGCATAGACCGGGCCCGGGGCGGGCGGCTAGCCCGGCGGACCGTGCCCGATCCCGGTCAGGAAGCCCGCCAGCGCTTCGGCGAAGGCCCCCGGGCGCTCGGCAAAGGGCCAATGGCCCGCGCCCCGGATCAGCGCGAAGCGGCTGCCGGGGATCAGCGCCCCCGTCTCGCGCACGAGGTCGGGGGGCGTGATGCCGTCCTCGGACCCGGCGATGGCGAGCGCGGGCAGCCGCAGCCCGGCGGTCGGGGCGTAGAGGTCGGTGCCCGACACCGCCGCGGCGCAGCCCGCGTAGCCCTCGGGCGGCGTGGCGAGGATCATCGCGCGCCAGGGCTCGAAGGCGGGCGAGCCGCGGAAGGCGCGCGCGAACATCCGCGTGGCCAGCCCGCCGTAGATCGCGGCCATGCCGCCCGCGCGCACCTGCGCGATGCGCTCGGCCCACTGCGCCTCCGTCCCGAGGCGGGCGGCGGTCCCCGTCAGGACCAGCCCGCGGACGAGGTCGAACCGCCTGACGGCCAGCGCCAGCGCCACCATCCCCCCGAGGCCCGCGCCGACCACCGCCGCCTCGCGCAGGTCGAGCTGGTCCATCAGCCGCTCGGCGTCGCGGACGAGCGCGCCCATCGCGTAGGGCGCCTCGGGCACGTCCGATCCGCCATGGCCGCGCAGGTCGGGCCGCAGCACCCGCAGGCCCGCGGGCAGCAGCGGCAGGAGCCCGTCCCACATCGCGAGATCGCCGCCGAGGTCGTGCACGAGCACCAGCGCCGGCCCGTCCCCGGGTCCGTCGAGGCGGTAGTGGAGCCGCGTGTCGGGCAGGAAGGCAAGCGGCATCGGGTCAGGCGGCGGGGGCGGGGGTCATCGGCAGGCCTCCAGAAAGGCGCGGATCGCGCCCAGGCTCTCGGGTTCGTCGAGGAATGGGGCATGCGCCCGGCGGGGGACAGGGGCGAAGGCCATGTCCGGCCTGCGGCGGCGCATTTCCGCCGCCGTCGCGGCCGAGAGCAGGTCGGAGTTCGCGCCCCGGACCAGCGCCACGGGCAGGCCCTCCAGCGCGTCGAACAGGGGCCAGAGGTCGGGCGCGGGCAGGGCGAGGGCCGCGAGGAACGCCTCGCGCAGCGCGGGGTCGTAGCGCAGCGCGAGCCCCTCCGGCGTCTCGCGGAAAAGCCGCCGCGCCTCGGCCAGCCAGCGCGCGGGGGGCACGCCCTCGAACCCGGGGTTCAGCGCCGGCAGGGCCTCGGCCATCGCGGCGTGGGTCCGCCGGACCGGGGCGAGCCCCACGTAGCCCGCGATCCGGTCCAGCCCCGCGCGCTCCAGCACCGGCCCGATGTCGTTGAGGCAGAGCCCGATCAGCCGGTCGCGCGCCGTGGCCGCGATCCACAGCCCGATCAGCCCCCCGCGCGAGGTGCCGAGGATCGCCGCGCGCGGCACCCCGAGATGGTCCAGAAGCGCCAGCGCGTCCGCGGCCTCCTGCGCGACCGTGTAGGTCGCGGGGCCGGTGCGGTCGCTGTCCCCCCGCCCGCGGCTGTCCATCCGGATCAGGCGGCAGGGCGGCAGGTGCGGCAAGAGGGCGTCGAAGTCGTCCAGGCCGCGGGTCAGTCCGGCGAGGCACAGGACCGGCAGGCCCGCGCCCCGGTCGTCGCAGGCGATGCGGCAGCCGTCGGGCGTGGTGAAGCGCATGGCGGTCCTCGTCGCGGGGCGGACACGGTGCCACAGCCCCCCGCCGCGGCCAAGACCGCGCTTGCCCCCTCTGGCGCGCTTGCCTAAATGCAGGCGGCAAGGGGGCGCGCTGGTCCCGCAGAAGACCCCGCAGGCAGACCCTCCCATGGCAAACGGCCCCGACCCGACGCTTGACCGCCCCCCCTCGCGGCGGGTCGGGGCGCTGCGGGGGCTCTGGCCGTTCCTGCGGCCCTACCGCGCCGGGGTCGCGCTGGCGATCCTCGCGCTGGCGGTGACGGCGGGCGTCAGCCTCGCGCTTCCCCTGGCCGTGCGCCGGGTCGTGGACGGCTTCGGCGGCGAGGACGCGGCGCTTCTGGACCAGTACTTCGGCGCCGCGATCGGGATCGCGGCGCTGCTCGCGGTGGGGACGGGCCTGCGCTACTATCTGGTCACGCGGCTGGGCGAGCGGGTCGTGGCCGACATCCGCCGCGCGCTGTTCGACCGGGTGCTGGGGATGAGCCCCGCCTTCTTCGAGCGGATCATGACCGGCGAGGTCCTGAGCCGCCTGACCACCGACACGACGCTGATCCTGTCGGTGGTCGGCTCCTCGATCTCGGTGGCGCTGCGGAACGTGCTGATCCTGGCCGGCGGGATGATCTTCCTGTTTCTCACCTCGGCCAAGCTGACCGGTCTCGTCATGCTGATCGTGCCGGCGGTGATCGTGCCCATCGTCGTCCTCGGCCGCCGGCTGCGGCGCCTGTCCCGCGAGAACCAGGACCTGATCGCCGAGAGCTCGGGCAACGCGTCCGAGGTCCTGCTCGCGGTGCAGGCGGTGCAGGCCTTCACCCACGAAGGCGTGTCGCGCCGGACCTTCGGCGATCTGACCGAGCGCGCCTATGCCTCGGCCCGGACGCGGATCGGCACGCGCGCGGTGATGACGGGGATCGTCATCTTCCTCGTCTTCGCGGGAATCGTCGGCGTCCTCTGGGTCGGCGCGCGCGACGTGCGGGCGGGCGCGATGACGCCGGGGGAACTCGTGCAGTTCGTGATCTACGCGGTGCTGGTCGCGGGCGGGGTCGGGGCGCTGTCCGAGGTCTGGGGCGAGGTCCAGCGCGCGGCGGGGGCCACCGAGCGGCTGGTGGAACTGCTCGAGGCGACCGACACCGTGCGGGACCCCCCGGCCCCCGTGCCGCTGCCGCGTCCCGTCCGTGGCGCCATCGCCTTCGAGGGGGTGCGCTTCGCCTACCCCTCGCGCCCCGGCGTCTCGGCGCTGAACGGCGTGGACCTTGCGGTGCGCCCCGGCGAGACGGTGGCGCTGGTCGGCCCCTCGGGCGCGGGCAAGACGACGATCCTGCAACTGCTGATGCGCTTCTACGACCCGCAGGCGGGGCGGATCACGCTGGACGGGATCGACCTGCGCGACATGGCGCGCGGCGACTTCCGCCGGGCGCTGGCGCTGGTGCCGCAGGATCCGGTGATCTTCGCTGCCTCCGCGCGCGAGAACATCCGCTTCGGCCGCCCCGAGGCCACCGACGCCGAGGTGGAGGAGGCCGCGCGCGCCGCCGCCGCGCACGACTTCCTCGCGGCCCTGCCCGATGGCTACGGCACCTGGGTGGGCGAGCGCGGGGTGATGCTGTCGGGCGGGCAGAAGCAGCGCATCGCCATCGCCCGCGCGATCCTGCGCGACGCGCCCATCCTGCTTCTGGACGAGGCGACGAGCGCGCTCGACGCCGAGTCCGAGCGCGCGGTCCAGGCCGCTGTCGAACGGCTGTCGCGGGGGCGCACCACCCTCGTCGTCGCGCACCGCCTCTCGACGGTGAAGCGCGCCGACCGGATCGTCGTGTTCGAAGCGGGGCGCATCGCGGCGATGGGCACCCACGACGCGCTGGTGGCCGAGGGCGGCCTCTATGCACGCCTTGCCCGGCTCCAGTTCACCGAAGGGCGGGCCTGAGGGTCCGCGAAGCGGCTTGCCGCGCCGCCCGCGACCCTGCATCCTCGCGCCGACCGGCCGCAGGGGCGAACCCGCGCGGCGATCCGGGGGGGAACAGGCATGGTCACGCTTGCCACGCGCGCCGATCGCGACGCCATCGAGGCCGAGATGCCCTGGGCCGACCGTCAGGCGGCCGCGACGATCCATGCGCTGCTGGGCCAGGCGCGGGATCGCCACGGGCACCGCCCGGCGCTGTCGTTCCAGCTGACCTCCGCGCCCGCGGACCGCGGCAAGACGCTGACCTGGGGCCAGATGCACGACCGCGTCACCCAGGCCGCCAACCTGTTCCGGTCGCTCGGCGTCGGGCCGGCGGATGCGGTGGCCTTCGTCATGCCCAATGCGCTCGAGACGGCGGTGGCGCTGCTGGGCGCCACCGTCGCGGGCATCGTGAGCCCGGTGAACCCCATGCTCGATCCCGAGCAGATGGGGGCCATCCTGCGCGAGACGCGGGCGCGCGTCGTCGTCACCCTGCGCGCCTTTCCGAAGACCGACCTGCCGCAGCGTGTCGCCGCCGCGGTGGCCCTGGCCCCCGACGTGACCACGGTGCTCGAGGTGGACCTCGCGCATTACCTGCCCTTCCCGAAGCGCTGGGTGGTGCCCTTCGTCCGCCCGGGGAACCCCGTCGCGCACCGGGCCCGGGTCATGGATTTCAACCGGGCGCTCGCGCGCCAGCCGGCCGACCGGCTGACCTTCAACGACCCCGCCGAGGACCGGGTGGCGGGCTATTTCCACACCGGGGGCACGACGGGGATGCCCAAGGTCGCGCAGCACCGCGTGTCGGGGATGGTCTACAACGGGTGGCTCGGCTCGCACCTCTACTTCCGGCCCGACGACGTGATCCTCTGCCCGCTGCCGCTGTTCCACGTGCTCGCGGCCTATCCGATGATGATGTCGCTGATCAGCGCGGGCGCGCATGCGGTGCTGCCCACCCCGGCGGGCTACCGGGGCGAGGGGGTGTTCGACAACTTCTGGAAGCTGATCGCCGCCTGGCGCGCGACCTGGATCATCACCGTTCCCACGGCGCTGTCGGCGCTGATGCAGCGCCGGCTGGACGCCGACGTGAGCAGCCTGCGCGGCGCCTTCTCCGGCTCCGCCCCGCTGTCGGTGGAACTGTTCAACCGGTTCGCCAGGGCCACCGGCGTCCAGGTGATCGAGGGCTACGGGCTGACCGAGGCGACCTGCCTCGTCTCGGGCAACCCCCTGAACGGCGAGAAGAAGATCGGCTCGGTCGGGCTGCCGCTGCCCTACAGCCGCGTCCGCATCCTGAAGCTCGACGCCGAGGGCGCGCTTCTGGGCGAATGCGGAACCGACGAGGTGGGCGAGATCTGCGTGCGCAGCCCCGGCGTGGTCGAGGGGGGGACCTACACCGACCCCGCGCGGCACAAGGGCCTTTACGTGGAGGGGTTCCTGCGCACCGGCGACCTCGGCCGGATCGACGCGGACGGATACCTCTTCATCACCGGGCGCGCGAAGGACCTGATCATCCGCGGCGGCCACAACATCGACCCCGCCGTGATCGAGGACGCGCTGATGGCGCACGACGCGGTCGCCTTCGTGGGCGCGATCGGCCAGCCCGACGCGGCGGCGGGCGAGCTGCCCTGCGCCTACGTGGAGCTGGTGAAGGGCGCCGAGATCGCGCCCGAGGCGCTGATCGAGTTCGCGCGCGGCCGCATCCCGGAACGCGCCGCCGTCCCGAAATACGTGGAGATCCTTGACGAATTGCCCAAGACCGCCGTGGGCAAGGTCTTCAAGCCCGACCTGCGCCGGCGCGCGATCGTGCGCATCTACGACACGGCGCTGGCGGGCGCGGGCCTCGCCACCCGCGTCGTCGCGGTGAAGGAGGACAAGCGGCGCGGCCTCGTCGCGCGCCTGTCGCCGGCCGAGGGCCTCGGCGATGCGCAGGTCGACGCGGTGCTCGGTCCCTTCACGACGCCCTGGGAATGGGCGGACTAGGCGGCGGTGTCGAGCCAGATCGTGACCGGTCCCTGGTTGACCAGCGCCACGTCCATGTCCGCGCCGAAGGTTCCGGTCCCGGTCGGGATGCCCTCGGCCCGCAGCGCCTCGGCGAAGGCGAGGCAGAGCCGTTCGGCCACGTCCGGGGCCGCCGCGCCCGAGAAGCCCGGGCGGTTTCCGCGCGTGGTGTCGGCCGCCAGCGTGAACTGGCTGACGACCAGCGCCGACCCGCCCGCGTCCTTCACCGACAGGTTCATCCGGCCCGCCCCGTCGCGCAGGATGCGCAGCCTTGCGATCCTCGCGGCCAGGGCCCGCGCCGTGCCCTCGTCGTCGCCCGGCATCGCGCAGACGAGGACCAGCAGGCCCGGCCCGCAGCGCCCGACCACCGCGCCCGCGACCGAGACGCTCGCCTCGCGCACCCGCTGGACCAGCGCGCGCATGTCTCAGACCTCGTGCGCCCAGGGCGGGTTCGCGCCCGCGCGCGAGCAGGTGACGGCGGCGGCGCGGGCGCCGAGCGTCAGCGCGTCGCGCAGCGCCGCGTCGGAGAGGTCGGCGACGGCCGCCTTCGCGAGCAGCCCCGCCCGGTCGAGCGCGGCGAGGAACCCCGCGTTGAACGTGTCGCCCGCGCCGACCGTATCCACCACCTTCACCGTGGGGGCCGCGACGAAGACCGGGCCGCGCGCGGTATGCGCCGTGGCCCCCTTGGCGCCTTCGGTGATCAGCACGACCTTCGGCCCCTTCGCGAGCAGCGCCTGCGGGTCGGTGCGTCCGTAGAGCCAGGCCGCATCCTCGTCCGACAGCTTCACGATGTCGGCCATCCCGATCATCCGGTCGATCCGCGCAATGTAGGCCGCGCGGTCGGTCACGAAGCCCGGGCGCACGTTGGGATCGACCATCGTCACCCGGGACGCCGCCTCGCGCGCCATGAGCGACTCCAGCGCGGTGCCGCAGGGTTCCACGGCAAGCCAGATGCCGCCGGTGAAATAGGCGCGGAGGCTGGCGGGAAGGGCCGGCATGTCGCCGGGCGTCATCATCCGGCCGGCGGTGTTCTCGTCGTAGAAGGCGTAGGTCGCGTGCCCGTCCCTCAGCGTGACGAACGCGAGCGTCGTGGGCCGGTCCGACACGACCGCATGGGAAAGGTCGACCTTCGACGCGGCGAGCGTCGCGCGCAGGACGTCGCCCATCAGGTCCGACGAGAGGCCCGTCAGGAAGGACGACGGCGACCCCAGCCGCGCCAGCGCGATCGCGGTGTTCATCACCGCGCCCCCGGCATAGGGCGCGAAGGCCGCCTCGCCCTCCGCGGTGGTCCGGGGCAGCATGTCGATCAGGGCCTCGCCCACGCTCAGGATCATCGCGGCCTCCTCCGGTCCGTCCCCGTCTTAGCGGTGGCCCCCGGGCCGCGCAATCAGGCGGTGAAGAAGGGGGCGAGGTTGGCGCGCACGCGGTCGAGCACGGTCTCGCCCGACAGGTCGGGCACGAAGGGCCGTCCGGTGATCGCCTCGAAGGCGCGGACGTAGGTGCGGCTGGTCGCCTCGATCATCCCGGGCGGGATTTCGGGGAGCGGGTCGCGGTAGGGGTCGCAGCGTTCGGCGACCCAGGCGCGGATCACGTCCTTGTCGAAGCTGGGCGGGCGGGTGCCTTCGCGCAGCGCGTCCTCGTAGCCCTCGGCCAGCCAGAAGCGGCTGCTGTCGGGGGTGTGGATCTCGTCGGCGATGCAGACGCGGCCGTCCCCGTCAACGCCGAACTCGTACTTCGTGTCCGCGAGGATCAGGCCGCGCTCCGCCGCCATCGCCTGCCCGCGCGCGAAGAGCGCGAGAGACAGGGCCGACACCTCGTCCCACTGCGCGGGCGTCAGAAGCCCGCGTGACAGGATGTCGTCGGGCGTCAGCGGCGCATCATGGCCGCCGTCGAAAGCCTTGGACGTGGGGGTGAGGATCGGGGCGGGCAGCGCCGCGTTGTCGCGCAGCCCCTCGGGCAGGACATGGCCGTACATCCGCCGCTGCCCCGCCTTGTAGAGCGTCAGGATCGAGGTGCCCGTGGTGCCCGCCAGATAGCCGCGCACCACCATCTCCACCGGCAGGATCGTCAGCCGGCGGCCGACCACGACGTTCGGGTCGGGGTAGTCGAGCGCGTGGCTCGGCGCGATGTCGGCCACCGCCTCGAACCCGTGGCGGGCGACCTGCGTCAGCACCTGCCCCTTGAACGGGATCGCGGCGAGGATGCGGTCGAAGGCGCTGATCCGGTCGGACGCGATCAGGATGCGGCGGGCGGGCTGGCCGTTCGCCGCGGGCAGGTCGTAGCAGTCGCGGACCTTGCCGAAGTAGGGATCGGGCAGTTCGGGGATGCGGGCTTCGGGCAGGATGCGCATGGGGGCCTTGTCGGCACGGGGCGGCAGGCTGTCAACCGGGCTACTCGCGCAGCCAGCCTGGCCCGTCCCCCGGCGGGGCGGGGGCCCGCCAGCCGGAGGGCGCGCCCGGCTCGACCCAGGTCATCCATCCGGGGACGGGCAGGCCCAGCGCGGCGGGGTCGCGGAGGTAGACGAGGGCCAGCGCCAGCAGCGCCGCCGCCAGCCCCGCGAAGGCGATCTTCCAGGCGGAATACGGGCGCTCCCCCTGCACCTCGCCCGTCTGCCCGTTCACGAGGAAGCGGTAGCTTTTCCCCCCGTAGCGGTAGGCGGCCATCCAGACCGGCAGCAGGATGTGCTTGAACGTCTCGCCGGACCAGTCGGTGTCGGACCGGATCATCCGCTGCTCGTCCCCGCCGATCGCGCGGCGCACGTCGCCCGCGATGATCTGCGCCATCCGCTCACGCGCGGCCGCGTGCCCGTCGCGAAGGCTGATCGTGTAGCCCTCGGCCCGGAAGCCCGCGAGGTAGTCGGGCGAATAGGGGACCAGCGCGCCCAGGTCCCAGGGGGTCAGCGCGTCGCCGAGGCCCTGCGGCAGGCCGGCCGAGGCGGTGACCAGCACGTCGTCGAAGCCGCGCGCGACCTGTCCCCGCGCGGGCGTCCAGCGGGTGTGGCGGACCTGCCGGGCCTGCTGCTGCATCCGGCCGCCCACGTTCACCGTGACCATGCGCGTCTCGTACCAGTGGTCGCCCCTCTGGCCCGAATAGGCGGTGCGGGTATCGGCGTCGAAGGTCCAGAAGGGGACGTAGAGGCCCGCCATCGCGCGCCTCGCGCGGGTGTACTGCAGAAGCGCGTTCGGCGCGAACCACAGGCCGCCGAGCCACCGCGTCAGCGCATCCCGCGCCTGGTCCTCGGTCAGCCTGAAGGGGATCAGCGCCTGCGGCCGGATGCGGCGCACGTCGCCCGCGTCGATCACGACGGGGCTTGCGCAGAAGGGGCATGGGAGCGCGAACTCCGCACCCTTCGCCTCCACCGTGGCGCCGCAGCTGGGGCAGCGGGTGCTGCGGACCGGCTCCACCATGCCCTCGGGCAGGTCGTCGCGCAGGCCCGCCTCCAGCGGCAGTTCGCCCAGCGCCCGTCGCGCCGTCCGTCCGGCCGAGGGCGCGATCGCCTGGACATGGCCGCAGAAGGGGCAGCGCAGCTCGGTCGCCCCCGGCTCGAACCGCAGGGGCGCCCCGCACCGGGCGCAGGGCCAGCGGTGCTCGGCCGCGCCGTCCAAGGGTCAGCCCGCGGGGGGCGGGGGCGGGGGCGCGGCGGCGAGCATCCGCGCGAGCGGGGTCGCGGACAGCGCGAGCCAGCCGTCCTGCCCCGCGGTCCAGACGAGGCTCGCGCCCGTCAGCCGGCCGTCGGCGAGCATCGCCGCGATGTCGGACTCGGGGAAGGGGCCGGCCGTCGCCCCGTCCTTGGCCACGTGCCAGTCGCGCGGCGCGGCAGGGGGCGGGGGCGGCGGGGCCGCAGGGACCTGCGCGGCGGCCGGCGCGGCGCCCCACGGACCGGCGGCCTGCGCGAGGCCGAGGCCCATCCCCGCCCCCATCCCGGTCGCCATGGCGGCGCCGGCGGCCGACTGCGGGTTCGCCAGCGCCTCGGCGGCGCTGAACCGGGTGTAGTCCGCGAGGTTTCCGGCGATCCCCATCGAGGTGGGCTTGTCCAGGACCCTCTCCACCTCCTCGGGGAGCGAGACGTTCTCGATGTAGAACTCGGGCAGCGCCAGCCCGTAGGCGGCGATCGTGGGCGCGATCGCGGTCGCGACCAGCTTGCCGAGGTCGGCGGTGTTCGCGGCCATGTCGAGCACCGGGATGCCCGAGGCCGCGATCGCGCGGCTGAACTCCTGCACGATCACGTTGCGGATCTGGTCGCTGATCTCGTCGGCGGTGAACTCGCCGTCGGTGCCGACGATCTCCCGGAGGAAGGTGCCGGGGTCGGCCACGCGCATCGAATAGGTGCCGTAGGCGCGCAGGCGCACGGGGCCGAACTCGGGGTCGCGGGCGATGATCGGGTTCTTCGTGCCCCACTTCAGGTCGTTGAAGCGCGTGGTGCCGACGAAGTAGACCTCCGACTTGAAGGGGCTGCGGAAGCCGTGGTCCCAGTGCTGCAGCGTGGTCATCACCGGCAGGTTGTTCGTCTCGAGCCGATAGAGCCCGGGGCCGAACACGTCCGCAAGCTGGCCCTCGTGCACGAAGACGGCGGCCTGCCCCTCGCGAACGGTCAGCTTCGCGCCGTACTTGATCTCGTTCCCATGGCGCTCGAACCGCCAGACCATCGTGTCGCGGGTGTCGTCGGTCCATTCGATGACGTCGATGAACTGCCCGCCCAGAAACCCCAGAACCATGTCCCGTTCCTTCCCTAGCTGTCCCCGCCCACGAGGCTGGCGGCGATGTCCTCGACGATGGACCGCGCCTCGGCCGCGGTCATGCCGGTGCGCAGGCGCGGGTCGTAGAGCATGCGCAGCATCAGCTCGTCCTGCCGGGTCAGCAGCGCGAACTCCTCATCGTCGTTGAAGATCGACGGGCGCGCGGCCGGGCTGTCGTTGGCCAGGCCCAAGCCCTGCGCGATCTCCTCCTGCAGGCAGGCAAGGCGCAGAAGGTCGGGGTGCTCGGCGCGGATCACCGCGAAGGCGCGGCGGTAGCGGCTGTCCGACCCCTCGGACATCGCGTAGACGATGCAGTAGGTCGACCGGGGCAGCCCGATCAGCCCCGCCACGTCGGCGGCGGTCAGGCCGGGCAGCGCCGCCCGCACCACCGGCCCGAGCGCGCGCCGCTCGGTCTCGTCGACGATCCAGACGTCGAAGTTGGCGCCCTGGTCCACCAGCGCGATGGGGTGGCCCGTGATGCGCGACAGCCGCGCGAGGTAGGATCCGACCCGCGCCCGGTCGGTTGCCTGCCGTTCGGGCGGGACCGAGGCGCCGAACTTCAGCGCGACGCGCACCGGCCCCTCCCACCGGCGAAGGCGGCTCTCGCTCTCGCGCGCGACGAGGCCGCCCTGCGCGGTCCGCGTGTACTCGTCATAGAGCGCGATCCGCGTGAAGTTGGCGGCGAGCATCCGGTCGGTGAAGGGGGTGTCGGGCCCGCCCCCGTCGGTGCGCAGCATCCCCTGCGCCAGCAGCTCCCGCTGGACCGAGGCGTAGTAGGCGCGAAGGGCGAGGCTTTCGGCCGACGGCGGCGGCGCGTCGGGCCGTGGCGCGGCCACCACCGGGGGCGGCGGGGGGGGAGGGGGCGCGGCGGCCGGGGTGCAGGCGGCCAGCGCGAGCGCGGCCGCGAAGGGGCCCGGAAGGGCGCGCAGGGCGGAACCGATGGCCATGGGTCAGCCCCGGC